>Ga0114962_10002987_pt1 | contig 13847 bp, 2 predicted proteins | sample C_130820_MF_Meta_FD_87017 | JGI IMG/M metagenome (GOLD analysis project Ga0114962, IMG submission 87017) | Freshwater microbial communities from Lake Croche, Canada to study carbon cycling - C_130820_MF_MetaG | ecosystem: Environmental > Aquatic > Freshwater > Lake | place: Lake Croche, Canada... | reverse complement strand
TAGCCGCTACCTTGCCTGCATATGTTGCTCCTACTGCTGCGGAGCTTGTTGCCGCAGGAACCACCGCTGGCGGAACACTTACAACAGGACTTGGTAATGAGGCGGTTGCTTCGGGGACGTTCACTCCAGGCTCTGTTGGCTCTGTTGCAAACGCCGCTGGAGTTCTAACACCAACGCAAACGCTTGCAGCAGCAGGGCTTCCCGGTCTTACTTCGCTTACCGGTGCCGACGCTGCGGCCGCTAAGTTGGCAGCATCTGGTAATGAAGCTGTAGCATCCGGCATGTCTCCTGGCTCTGTAGGTGCGGCTCAAGCGGCAGCAGGAATGCTTACACCAGCTCAATTAGCTACAGCATCTGGAGTCAACTCAAGTAGTACTTTACCGGATTTAAGTAAAGTAAAGTTGCCTGGGTCTGATAAATCTAGCGGGACGGGAGGACTAAGCGCTCTTGCTCTTGCGGCGTTGTTGGCATCCATGAAAAAAGGCAGCGGTACAGATGATTCTTACAAGGGCACTATTCCTGAATACGATTTTTCACGAACAAAAAATGCTAGGCCAGAAAAGTATCGCGCAGGACAGGGTAATGTTTCTTATTTCACTCCTGGAACCTATACAGCAAAAGCTGCCGGCGGCGGAATAATGGGTTTAGATGACGGAGGAGAGTCTTCTCAATTTAACTTTGCGGAGAAAGACAATTACCCATCCGGTAGCGGATACCCATCAAGAGAGGTTGATCAAGGAGGGATTGTTCAACAAACCAATCCACAATTTGCCGGGCTGGGTTCTTTGCTTCAATCTGCAAACCCACCGCAAGATTACAACATGGCGCAAGGCGGAGCGGTTCCAGGGCAGTACAACCTTGGCTCTTACTCCGATGGAGGCCGTCTGCTAAAAGGACCAGGGGATGGTGTATCAGACTCAATTCCTGCCATAATTGGTGAAAAGCAGCCAGCCCGCCTAGCGACAGGAGAGTTCGTCATTCCAGCTAGGATTGTCTCTGAACTTGGCAATGGCTCTACAGAGGCTGGAGCGCAACGCCTTTACGAGATGATGAAGCGAATTCAGCAGACTCGACGCAAGACTAAAAATGTTGCTGCGAACACAAATGCAGCTAAGTACTTACCTGCTTAAGGAAATATCATGGGAACTTCTGCCACCTCACCATCTACGCTTGATAGCAATCTAACAACCGGCGGAACCAATTCGCAAGCGCTGGCTTCTTGGGCTGCCCCCTTTGTCACTGACATGTTGGCAAAATCCAAAGCATTGTCTGGGGAGGGCTATCAATTATATAAAGGTCCACTGACGGCAGGAGAGTCTGATCTTCAGACTGACGCGTTTAAAGGTTTGGCGGGTTTAACTGTACCTACGGCACTAGGTAATGCGGCTACCACTGCAGGAGATGTTGCAACAAAGTTGTCTAATAAATCTTACAGCCCAACTACATTTACAAATCAATACAGCGCTCCTGTAAGTGGGTCTTTTGACGCAAATGCAGCTCAAAAGTACATGAATCCTTTTTTGATGGCGCAACTTGCACCTCAGTTAGAGGAGGCTCGTCGACAGTCGCAAATTACTCAAATGCAAAATGATGCAAAAGCTGTTCAGGCTGGCGCATTTGGAGGATCTGGCAGAACATTAATGAATGCTGAAACCCAGCGCAACCTTGGGACAAAACTAGCTGATCTTACGGGTACAGGATATAAAAATGCTTATGACGCCGCAGTAGCTCAGTTCAATGCTGAGCAAACACGAAAAGTGGATGAAGCTAAATTGATGGCTCAGTATGGTTTAAGTGCAGACCAAGCCTCTGAGTTATCAAAACAATTTGGTGCAAACTACGATGTATCGTCTTTGCAGGCTGCGCTTGCCGCTGCTCAAGCTTCAGGAAGTTTGGCTAATACACAAAACTCAGCAACTCTAGCCAACCTTGCCCAACTACTTTCTGGTGGAAATGCACAACGGGCAATTGAAGCCGAAGGTGTTGCAGCCGATAAGGCTGAGTTTGAGAAACAGCGTGACTACTCCAAAGAACAGTTAAAGTTTTTAAAAGACCAATTAGCCGGCTTACCAATATCTGCCGTTACCAACACACCCGGACAGATGAGTGATTTTGGAAACCTACTGGCTACCCTTGGGGGAGTTGGGTCTATCGGTAGCTTATTAGGTTACGGAGGAGCCGATAAAAACGGAAGTGTTTCTGGCTTGTTAAAAGATTTATACGGTGGCGCTAAGGATTTATACGGTGGCGCTAAGGATATTTTAAATTTACCATAAACATCCCAAGGTAATAATATGAATCTCATACAAATTCAAGAGAACCTGAAGGATCTTCCAACTCAGGCAATCATGGGATATGCCAATGGAACTAACCCAGAAGTTCCGCCATACATGGCATTGAGTGAGCTAAACCGCAGGAAAGCTATGGAACAGCGGGCTGCTCAGCAGCCTACTCAATCTGTTAAAGATCAACTTGAAGCTCAAGTTAGCAACCCGCCTCAACTGCCTCAGGGTCCACAAGGAATTGCACAACTTCCTGGTGTTCAGGGTATGCCACAAGCACCCCAAGGTATGCCTCCAGGTATGCCCGCAATGCCGCAAGCGCCTCAGGGTATGGCGGACGGTGGATTGGCTGGCCTTCAAGTTCCTGATGATATGTTTAACTACGCTCCCGGTGGGATAGTTGCATTTGCCAATGAGGAAAATGATCAAGTTGTTCCAGAAGAAGATGGTGGCGGTGGCGATTCATCCGAAGGTGAGTCTGAAGCAAAAGCAAAAATTGCCACTCTATTGCAAGGACAAGCCGCGCCTCAAAGCTTGGAAGATATGGCACGGTCAATTGTGCGTGATCAAATGCTTGGCAAAAACAACATTCCTAAAGTAATGAGTCCAGCCGAAGCGCAGGCAGAAGCCATTAGACAAAGGCCGGAACTAGCTCCTATATTGACTTCACTTCCTGGTGGTGCGATTACGGACCTCATTGGTAAGCTGAAAGAGCGGGATCAAGCTTCTCAGGCAAGATCAGCAGAGAATGAAGGACGCCTTGGCCTTGCCGGCTTGTCTAACGCTTTAATTGCCGCAGGAGAGGCTACACGCGGCCACAAGGGTATGGCCCTAGGTGAAGCTTTAGGCGGCTTTGGAAAGTCTTATGATAGGTATACGGAGGAAGCCGTTAAACGTAGTGAGGCTCAGCAAGCTCTCCAGCGCCAGTATGAAGTTGAAGCAGCCAAGCTGCAGAGTGATGTCCAAAGCCTACAGAGGGCTTATGCTAACAATGATGTTAATGCCATTGCACAGTACAGCAAAGATGTTGCAGATCGTGAAGCTAAACTTAATGCGCTTAAAAATAGCGCCGCAAGTTCCGGGTATGAGATCTTTAGCAAAGACAGAACTTATCAACAGACTGAGAGTCAAAACAGGGCAACTCGTGCTCAAGCTGCTGCAAATTTTGAAGAATTAAAACGCCAACATGAAGCCCAGCGAGGCCAGTGGAGCGCACAAACTGCTCATCAAAAGCGGATGGAAGATATTGCCAATGAAACCAAGCCAAGCAAAGAAGTTAAAGAGCTTGGAATAATTAATACAAAAATACACACAGATCCAAACTACATAAAATATGTTGCTCGGCAACTGGACACAAAGATTGGATCTCCTGAGTTTAATCAAATTCAAAACATACTTGACCAAATTGTTGAAAAAGCATACAAGCAAAATAAATACAATCCACCGGAAAAAATTATTTTTCCAGAGCTAGAGAAGCCTAAAAAGGAACCTCGCTGGTGGGAGTCTTCTCCAAAACCAACATCGCCCAAGCCTGTATCATTCAGTGAACTTCCACAATAAGGGGCCGACATGGATGTCTTGATGCCAGATGGCACGCTCGTAACGGATGTGCCGGAAGGAATAACACAATCTCAACTACTGGCTCGGTATAGTAAATTTGCAGCATCCCGGCCAGCAAAAGAAGCGCCGGTCAATACAGCCCTTTCTCCGCAAGAGCAAGCTGCAGAAGCCGCAGGCCCGTTCTCCGGCATTGCAAGTATTCTCTCAAGGCCCAGCAAGCCAAGGCCGATTGTTGAGCCAACTCTATCGCCGGAAGAGCAAGTTATGGGTGCGGATGATGTTTCGGCAACAATAAATGCTGGAGCAGAAGCCCCTACTCCTGTTAGCGTATTGCAAAAATTTAAAGCTGAGCCTGTTCCCGCAGATCAGATGCTTAACCCTGGCCTTGTTGATAGCTTGCAGTCGAAATTTGATGCAATGCCAGAGGCTGACCGTATGCAAAAACTTGCTGAGATATCTCAGCGCAGTGATGCTTACGGAAGGGCTGCAAAAGTTATTTCCGATAGATATCTGGCATTAAATTCTGTTACCTCACCAGCGTTACAAAATTTTGATCCTAGGCTTGAAGCTCAAACAAAGCGTTTTATAGATCAAGGTTTAAGCCCAGAAAATGCTGTTGACTATGCTAAACAATCTGCGCTTTCTGGAAAGTTATTGCCTAGCATGGCACAAATAACGGAAGCGCCCCCTGAATATGCTGAAGCTGAGCCATATCGAATCAAAGGGGATAAAACTGGAATTGAAGAGACCGGTCAAACATTGCTTCGCGGGGGAGTTAAAGCTGGACTTGCATACGAGCAGGGCGTTCGAGGCGTTAATCAATTTATTGGTGACACTCTTGGCGTTGATATGTCTACAAATAAAAATAGACTTAACTCAATAAATCAATTTACAGAGTCAATGGGGCAGCAAAGCTCCAAGCCAATTAATCTTATTGAAGGCGCAATTACCTCTATTGGTCAACAGCTTCCAAGTCTTATTGGTGGCGCTATCACTGGATCGGAGCCACTTGTTCTCAGTGCTATGTTTGCACAGTCGTTTGGACAAACATACGACGAAGGCTCGAGAAAAGGATTAGATATAGGCGCAAACGCATCTAGGGCTGCAATGTATGCGGCGCTTGAAGTTCTTGGTGAAAAATTTGGTCTTGGTGACAAAATTAAAGGCATTAAGGCCGCAGCCAATGGATTGCCTTCAGACAAAATTGCAAGTTTTTTTGCTCGCGCTTTGGTCAAAGAGGTTCCCGGAGAAGAGCTTACCTATGCAGGCCAATTTGCTGTAGATAAGGGATATGGCTTTAATCCAGAAGCTGGGTTTGCTGATTTTATCAGTGGTGCAGCTGATACCTTAGCGGCCACAGTAATTCAAGGTGGGATGATGACTGGCGCTGGAGTTGCCGCTGGAAACATTTCTCAAAAAATAAATTCACCGGAAAAAATTCGTGCAAATATTTTATCTAGTGCAATTGATGAAGGTGTAAAAAATACTGGAGTAAATAAATCTGCACTAGATGATCTTGTTCGTCAGGTGATGAGTCCTAATTTTGGAATTGCCAAAGGGACAAATATTGTTACCAATGCACCCAAGGCCAATATTGAGCTTCCCCCTGGGACAACCATGGAAAGGGAGCGGAAGATAACGCAGCCGCCAGTGGAAAAAGTTATAGAAAAAACGGCTGAAATTGAAAATGCCCCAAATGTTCCTGCAAAACTTACAGCAGCCCCTATCATTGCTGCCGATGAAGAATCGCAAGACAGGCAGATCATGCTCGATGAGGCAATGGCCGCGCTTGGCAAAACAACTGTCCCACCTGTGACAGTTGATCAACCAAAAGCTGCGGAAGAGCCAAAAATTGTTAGCGCCTATGATATGGGGGAGAACACCGAGTATCGTATTGTTAAAACCCAATCTGGATACATTGCCAATCTTTACGATAAAGATTCTGATCAATACGTCCCAGGCGCTAACAGAATTTTTAAAACAGAAGTGTTTGGAGATGATGCTCTGCAAAAGGCAATTGATTTTGCCAAGTCAGAGCAAGCAAAAATTGTTCAACCTGAAGGAACCCCCAGTGTCAATGAAGCCCCTCAAGCCAAGCAAGCAGAAACGCAAGAACAACAAGCGCCCGCAGCTTCTGTAACACTATACAGGGGTGTTCCACAAGGACAAGAACAACGCCCTACTGTTGGTGGTGCAAAATTTATGTCGCCAGACCGAAAGGTGGCTGAAATGTACGCCGGGCCAGATGGCTCAGTATCAGAAGAAGTTTATTCATTTAAGAACCCATTACAAGCTCAAACTTGGGCTGACGCTAAAAGCAATCTTGGTCTTCCCCAGTCTGCAACTATGGAGGACTTGATTGATGTTGCGCGTAAAGCTGGTCATGATGGCGTTACGTTTAACACCACCAATGGGCCTGAATACATTGTTATTGGTAAAAAAGCGCCCGCCGGTAATGCCGCGCCCGCAGCTCCGGTAGTAACGCCAGCAACTGTAACACCCGCTATAGAGGCAGCCCCGGTTAATATTCCTGCAGTGGTTGAAGAGACTGCAGAACAAACCAAACTTCCTGGACGGGCGGTGCTGGAAGTTCCATTGAGTAAATTAACCCTATCTGATGATGTCCCTCAATTCAAGGCTGATGCCAATAAGGCGGGTGTAGTTGAGCCATTAGGCGGTACGTTTGAGCGAACGGGTGTCGCCCCTATTCAAGTGTGGCGCAGAACTGATGGCCGAATGGAAGTTATTTCTGGGCGTCACCGATTTGATTTAGCAAAACGCAGCGGTGAAACAACTATACCAGCGCAAGTCCACGATGAGGCTTCCGGCTTTACTAGGGATATGGCTGCTGTTCTAGATGCAGAGCTAAACATTCGTGATGGACAAGGAAAGGTAAAAGATTATGTCAACTACTTCAAAGGCACCGGCCTCGACCAAAAAACCGCTGACTCACGCGGACTATTGGCAAGAGCGCCGGGAAAAAGGGCTTTCACAATCGCAACTCAAGGCAGTGATGAACTCGTTGCCGGTGTCCGTTCCGATCAAATCGGTGATGAAGCAGCCTACCTAATCGCGCTAAACGCACCCAATGATGGGCGCTTGCAAAGTGTTGGCATCAAATCTATTCAAGAAGGCAAGTCTGCGGCAAACGCTATCAACCTGATGCAGGCTGTTAAAGCCATAGCAGGGGAGACGGATACCACAACAGATATGTTTGGATTTGACGATTCCGCCATGAAAGAAGCGGAAGAGATGGCAAAGATAGCCGCAGCCAAACAACGAGAAATGGCTACCAGACTATCGGCTATTTCAGGCGCCTCCAAAAATCCTGCAGTAGCTAGATCCGAGGGCATTGATATTCGGGATCCCGAAGCTATCAAGCGCAGGATTGGTGAGCTACGTCAATTAAAAGTTGCTTGGGATAGTTGGTCTACCAATCCAAATTTGGTGGCAGAAATCAGGGCTGAGCGCGGTACACCCGTGCCAGAACTAAGGCCACGCAATGTTGAGGGAGAAATCCCCGTAGCAATTGAGGAAGAAATTGACCAATTGTTTGGCTCTATTGAAGAAGCCGAAAACATAGTTGCGGATAACTTAACTCCAGAGGAGCAGAATGATGAGCTTAAGAAGGCTACAGACGAACAAGCAGAAGGTGGTGGCGCTGTTGAAGGAACTCAGTCCGAAGGCGCGGATCTTTTTGTTGAACCGCGTGAAGAACCTGAACTCACGGAAACAACCCCAGAAGGACTAAGAGCCGAAGAAGAGCGCCGCAAGAAAATTGAGGCGGAAGAGGCTAAGGCCAAGAAGGCGGCTGAAGATAAGGCCAAGGCCGACGAAGAGGTTGGTGGCTTTACCCTAACAGGAAGCAACCGTCCTGCAGATGTAGCTGCCGCTCAAGGACAGAAGGATATCTTTGCCCAAGAGGAAGAGAAACCAGCCGCCGAAGAAGGCATCAAAGTTGTTCCTTTTGAGGCTGAGTCCAGTGTAGTTGGTGATCTCCTGAGTGAAACCAGGGAAGAAGAGAACCCGTTTGATACGCGCTTTAACGCGCTAATGCATCCCAAGGGTAAGCCGGCCAAGCCAAAGCCAACAACCTTTGTGACCATAGATGAAGCCAAGGCTCAACTAGAGGAGTGGAGGGCTGAGGCTAGGCGTCAAGGCAAAACCGGAATGAACAATAACAAAACAATTATGAGTTTGTTTGATGCGTCCGGTGAGTGGTCTAAGCCTTGGGCAGAGGCGGGTTATAACGTGTGGACATTTGACATCCAGGATGGTCAAGACATCAACGACTTTAGTGCGGAGTTTTTGCTTAACGAAGGATTTGGAGATACGGATGTTTGGGGCATTCTTGCCGCACCTCCATGTACAGACTTCTCTTCCTCTGGCGCTCAGTACTGGGCTAAGAAAGATGCAAGTGGGCAAACTGAAATCAGCAATGAACTGGTGCGCCAGACGCTACGCACGGTAGAGTTTCTGCAGCCGAAAATATGGGCGCTAGAGAACCCGATTGGGCGTATCGCCAAGTTAAACAATTTGCCGCCAGCGCACCTGTCTTTTGATCCCAACTTCTATGGTGACCCATACACCAAGCGGACCCTGCTCTGGGGTAACTTTGAGAACAACCTTCCTATGGCTCCTGTGGAGGCCACAGAAGGCTCCAGGATCATCAACCTTAGTGGTAAGGATAAGTACGCCCGCTCGTTGACGCCAGAGGGCTTTGCCTACGCATTCTTCATGGCTAATAACGCAGAGTCAATGACGCCTGCAGAACGCCTGTCTCGCACTTACTATGGCGTAGATCCAACTGCTTTTGAGGGCGCTACCAAAGAAGATGAGAAAGCCATTAAAGAGTCGGATGATCCAGCGTTTGAAGACAACTACTACGATGGTGAGTTGGAAACTGCTGCTGACATTGCTCGTAGCATTATTAGCAAAAAGCCGGTACAAGCGGCTCCCGCTGCGCCAATTGATGTGGCTAAACCAGAGCCGGTAAAAACTCCAGAGGGCGGCGCTTTACGCTATCCAATGGCATCTGTTCTGTTTAATGATGGCTACCAGGTTCTTCCACTTGCTAGTCCACGAACCTATGTAGATAAGGGTGGAGAGGCTCATCGTACCTTTGAAAAGGATGGTGTTCGCATCTCGCTGACGCCTCAGCTAGTGCTATTCCAGAATAAGAATGCTGTTCTGACTGGGCAAGGCGAATCTACCGATTTGGTAATTAATGCGCTCTTGGTAGATCAAGATAGGCGCGGGAAAGGCGCAGCCAATGAGGCGTTAACCAACTTAACTGAAGCTGCAAATCAATATGGAGTAACCCTCTACATTGAGCCGGTGCCAATTGTTAATTTGCAAGAAAAGAATGTTGGCCTGGACCGCCAGCAGCTTGAAGATCTCTACAAGAAATTTGGTTTTGACTTTGCGGAGGACTCTAACAAAGTTATGGTTCGAGAGCCTGAAGTGCAAAAAGCCGGAAACGAAGAGGTCCTTGGTCCAGTTGAAAAACCAGCCGCGCCTCGTTTGACAAATGAGCCATATACGATTGAGGCCAACTTCACAGAGGTTGGAGAAGAGAAGCAGCATCTGCTGCTGTCTAACCAATCCTCAAAGCTCACAGAGTCTCAGAACCAGACCCTGGAAGCCCAGTACGGGGCTAAGCGCGACACTTCTGAGTTCCTTGATGGCTTGCGTAAGGATGTCATTGCCTTTATCACTCAAGGTGCCAAGGCGGTAAATGGCAGAATCCGTGCAATCATCAAGCAGGTTGCCAATGGAGTCCTGTCTGTAGCCATTGTGTTTAACCCACAGTACGTCAGCAAGCCGTACACCATTGCAGTGCCTCAGTACGACATTAGTACCAGCGAGGTTGTCAAGGATCTTCCCAAGGAAGCCAAGACGATGTCCGATGCCGCCAAGCGTGCATACGGCGTTATCTACCCAGCCCTGGAGGCTCAGCTCAAGGCTAACGACAAGCTGTTCATTGTTGCTGACAAGCAGAGCGGCAACACCTATATGTTTAACCCAGACGGCTCTTTGCTACTCCAAAGCAAGACCCTGTTTGGCAAGGCTATAGGTGATTACATGCATGGAGATAACGAGATCGTAGCCAATAGGATTACCCCGGCTGGAGTGTTTGACCTTGGCCTACGGGACGCTAAGCGCAGCGCTGGTGAGGCTTACACCGCTGGCGACTATGACTTTGGCAAAGTGTTTGTGCTGGACAAGTCCCACATGGGTAAAAACGGCCCGTACTCCAACACTATCATGCACTCCGTATGGACGAATGAGACGGACGCCAAGCAACGCCTCGCTGCGCTAGACAAGCCCGGAGCAGAAGATTCGCGCTATTCCTTTGGCTGTATTAACGTCAACAAAGAAACCTTCAAGTACCTCATCACCAACTACCTCAACCAGATGGATGGAGCCAAGATATTTATCGTTCCTGAGAACGGTACAAACGTCATGGACTTTATCAACGGTAAGGCAATGAATAGTGATGACATCATCCGCCAGCGCGTTGAGCCTGTTACCAAAACAACTGTAACAGAGAAGAAAGTTCCTGCTCCTAAGCAAGAGGTAGGGCGAAAGCTTGTTGGCCGAGAGGAAGAGGCTAAGGTTGAGGTTAAGACGGAAGAGACTAAAGAGAAGAAGCGGGAAGACAAAACCTTCTACAGCATAGAGCCAACGGGGGCTAAGCCAAAGTTAAGCGTAGATGTACCTAATGAAAATTGGCTACAGGGTAAGGTTGACTACGCGATTGAAAAAGGCCGAAATAGGTACGGCATTCCTCATATGAGTACGGTGACCGGGCGTTTTAACAAACCGGTTGAAGTCTCTTTGCGCGTTCTGTCCAAGCTTAAGGGCGAAAGCAACGAACAAGACAATGTTCGTCAGGAGTCGCTTGATTACATTCGCAAGAACTGGGATGAGGTTTCCAAAGAACCACCTTATATTGAGGTTGCATATAACGGTGAGGCATATGTCAGTGAAGGCAACCACCGCATCATGGTGGCCTTGGAAAAAGGTCTTGAGACAATGCCGGTGGAAATACGCTACTTTGATGGCGGAGAGCGCAAGAACGGACCGTTAAATCCAGGCAGGATTCCATCTCTTGATGAAGCTTACAACAGCGTTGGCCGTACACGCGAGACTGAAGAAGGACAAGTTCAACGCTCCGCATCTCTCAAGCGCGACCTGAAGACCCTTAATCGGATGCGTAAAGATGGACGTATTACGGATGAGCAATTTGTTGAGCGTGCTGATGCAGCCATCCTTGCAGATGAGCAGCAGCGTCTTAAAGAAGAGCCAAGCGAACGCAAACGTGGGTTCCTACACATTCAAACAAGATTGAATAAAGCCGTCGAGGATAAAGAATTATCGCGCGAAGCTCGCGACCTAGCCACTTGGTTTATGGTGAACAACGAAGACCTCGTCAGTGACTTGGGCGTGTCTATTATTGGCAAAGGCAAGGCTGGACAAGGCGGTCAATATAGCTCTTTTAACCGCATTATGACGGTTATTAAAAATGGCGGTTCTGATTTAACAACAGTACATGAGATCTTGCATCATCTTGAGCGCATGATGCCGCCCAAGATCCAGCAAGCCATCCGTAAAGCCTGGGCATCTCAACTAGTGAAGGCTCAGAAGGAAGCAAAGACGCCTGCTGAAAAGCTGTACTTTGCAGCCCTAATGGAAGCCCACTACGGGGAAAATTCTGCAGAGAATATTGAGATCCCCAAGGGCGCTCAAAGTCTTTATGAGGGAATAAAAACAAGTTTCAAAATTCAGGAAAAAAAATTTTCCAGTGAAAATCTTGCAAACGAATTGCTTGTATCGTCATCCCTCCCAATTGAAAACTATGAGTACTTCAACCCATCAGAGTTCTGGGCTGTAAATGGCTCTGACATCGTTAAAGCCCGTTTTGATTCTGTAAAAGGTGGCACTCTTGCCCGCCTAAAGAATTGGCTAAAGGAACTGGGCCAGAAGATTAAGTCAATTTTTGGCTTGAAGTCTGATGCATCCATCATCCGCGCTCTGGATAGTCTTGCTAAGTCTGACGGCAAGTTTGTTACCGACGAGATGCTGGGTAAAGGTGATTACCAAGCCGTCATAAAAAACTATAAAGGCAACGCCGCACCTACAGCCCTTTGGAGTGATCCTGCTCCATCATTTATGGATGGGATTACCTATCAATTAGCCGACAAGCAGATTGATACAAAGCGGGTAATTGAAGAGATTAACAAAACCGTCGGCCAGATAGATGAACGGTTAGATGCGTACACAAAAGAGTCTCAGTACTCCTCCAAGTCAGCAGCCCAAATTGAAGATTTCCTAGAGGATAAATTTGAGCCGTTGTTTAAGAGGATGAAGGATGATGGGGTTGCTCATACTGAGCTGGAAAAGTACCTCCACAATCGCCACGCAGAAGAACGCAATGAGCAGATCAACAAAATTAACTTGTCTCCAGATGTTCAAGACATTGGCTCTGGGATAAGTACGGCTGATGCGCGCAAGTATCTCTCCGGTCTTCCCGCTGCAGAAAAAGCAAAGCTGGATAGCCTTGCAGCTATGGTCGACGACATCATTGAAGGAACTCAAAAGCTTTTGGTTGATGGCGGTTTAGAGACTCAAGAAACCATCGACACTTGGAACAAGACCTATAAGCATTACATCCCCCTGCAGCGTGATGACCTGGACTTTGTTCATACGGGATCTGGATATTCTGGTGGAGTTGCAACAAAAGGCTCTGCAAGTAAACGTGCCGTTGGATCTATCAAGCCGGTGAAAGACATCCTGGCTAACATTGCCATTCAGCGCGAGAAAGCTATTCGCCGCTCGGAGCAGGCTCATGTTGGCCGTGCCCTCTATGGCTTGGCTATCACCAACCCCAACCCAGGCTTCTGGTTGCCCATCAACCCCAATGCAATCAAGAACAAGGCGAAGCTCATCCAGGAGATGGTAAGCCTTGGATTGACTATTCAAGACGCAGAGAACCTCATCCAAGAGCCAAAGGTTCCGGTCATTGATAAGACTACTGGCCTTGTAAAGTACCAGGTCAACCCTTCCATGCGTAACAGCGAGAATGTCTTCCCTGTCCGCATCAATGGAGAAGACCGCTTTATTATCTTTAACCCAAAAGATGAACGCGCCATGCGTATGGCTAGGTCGCTGAAGAACCTGGACGCAGATGAGCTTGGCTGGTTCCTTGGAAACATGGGCGCAGTAACTCGCTGGATTGCTTCCATTAACACCCAGTACAACCCGGTGTTTGGCGTATGGAATATGGCACGAGACGTTCAGAGTGCTGCGCTAAACCTTTCTACTACGGAGATTGCCGGTAAGGAGAAAGAAGTTCTTAAAGGAACGCTGCCTGCAATGTTTGCAATCTGGAATGATCTGCGTGGTAAGCCAGCAAAGAATGCAGAGCAACAACAGTTGATGGATGCATTTAACCAGATGCGCCTAGCTGGTGGAACGACTGGGTTTGCAAAACAGTTTAGCGGCCAGACGGAATCTTTTGGCAACTTTGTTTCTCGTATGAAGACGGGCAAGCCAAAAGAAAAAGTGAACATCGTTGAGCAGGAATTGAAAAAACTCAATCAGGGCAACGCAAGGAAAGCGGCCCAGTCTGTGTTTAACTGGCTATCGGACTATAACGATGCAATGGAGAACGCCGTTCGATTGTCTGCTTTTAGGGTTGCTCTGGCACAGGGCTATAGTGAGCAAAAGGCAGCATCCATAGCCAAAGAGCTTACTGTTAACTTTAACCGCAAGGGAGCCTCATCTCCGACCCTTCAGGCCTTGTATGCGTTTTTTAATGCATCTGTCCAAGGTACCGTGCGTCTTGGCAAAACCCTGAAAGGACCAGCAGGTAGGAAGATCATTGCTGGCGGTATCACACTAGGAGTAATCCAGGCTCTTGCTCTAGCCCTCAATGGCTACGACGATGGAGATCCACCGGACTTCTTGAAGGATAAAAACTTCATCATCCCAATTCCATTT
>Ga0114962_10002984_pt1 | contig 13854 bp, 9 predicted proteins | sample C_130820_MF_Meta_FD_87017 | JGI IMG/M metagenome (GOLD analysis project Ga0114962, IMG submission 87017) | Freshwater microbial communities from Lake Croche, Canada to study carbon cycling - C_130820_MF_MetaG | ecosystem: Environmental > Aquatic > Freshwater > Lake | place: Lake Croche, Canada... | reverse complement strand
CTGGTCCTTCTGGTCCTTCTGATCCTTCTGATCCTTCTGATCCTTCTGATCCTTCTGATCCTTCTGATCCTTCTGATCCTTCTGGTCCTTCTGATCCTTCTGATCCTTCTTCTGCTGTTTCTTCAACTCCTCAAGTTTTTTTCCAACCAGCGCCTTGTTATAGCTGGCGTCGTCATCGGCGGCGTTTAACGCCAGCGCATCCTGATAGGCCTTGATCGATTCCCCCCAAGTCTTCATCGCCGCTTCCGGATCCTTTTCCAGAGATTTCTGGCCCGTCCGATAGAGAGAATTGCCGAGGTTGTAGTAGGCCCGCTGCTGCAGCGTCAGGTCCGGCGTGTGCAACGAGGCGCGCAGCGATTCAGCGGCTTTCGCATACTCCTCCTTGGTATAGAGTTCGGTGCCCTGATTGTACACGACCCGTGCGTCCGTCGCCGCGCTAGGCGCGTCTGCGGCGCGACCCTTGCCTTGCAAACCTAGCAATAACAAAGCCCCCGCCACCATGAGCGTAACCCGCCGCGCCGCCGATGGCAATGCCCGGGCCGGCTGGGCCCGCCGCCGCTCGCCGATGAAAAATTCCAGCAACCACAGCGCGAGCGCCGCGCCCAGCGGCCATTCGAAGCGCTCCAAGGGAATGCGTTCCATCCGTTGGTTCAACTCGCTTTGCGGCACCAGGCGCAGTTTCTCCTGATAGATCCGGTCTAACCCTTCCGCCCCGCGGCCCAGTGCTACGTAGAGCCCGCCGGTGCCGTCGGCGATTTTGCGCAGGGTCGCCTCGTCGAGTTTTGTTCTAACCACCTGGCCGGCGGCGTCGCGCATCACATCGCTGCGGCCATTGGGAAAATGCAGCGGAATGGTGGCGCCCTCAGGGCGGCCCACACCTACCGGATAGATCGTCATCCCGTTTTTGGCAGCGTCGGTGGCGGCCTCGAGCGCCGAACCTTCGAGGTCCTCGCCGTCGGTTAGAAGAACCAGCACCCGGTGGTTGTTGCCGCTCTCGTCAAATAGCCGCGCGGCTTCCTTGATCGCGCTCGCCAGATCGGTGCCTTGGCGCGGGATGATGTCGGTGTCCAGCGCGTTCAACGACTCGCGGAATGCATCGTAATCCAGCGTGAGCGGACACAGCGCAAAGGCAGTGCCGGCAAACGGAATGAGGCCGACCCGGTCGCCGCCGAGCCGCGCCACAAAATCCAAAATTCCGAGGCGGGCGCGCTCGAGCCGGTTAGGCGTTAGATCCTCTGCCAGCATACTGCGCGAGGTGTCCACGGCGAACAATATATCGATGCCCTTGCGTTTGACCTCATGCCATTCGTAACCTTTTTGCGGGCGGGCGATGGCCACGAAGGCGAGCATTAGAGCTAGCAGCCACAGCCCGCGTTTGACGAGACGCAGGCGCGGCGACAATCCGCCGCTGAGCCGGAGGCGGAAGCGCGGATGAATGAATTGGGCGAGGTCGGAGGCGCGGCGGCGGTCGCAGCGCCGGAACAAGGCGACGAGGCATGCGCACACCACCAGGCCCGCGCCGAGCCACAGCGGCTGAGCGAAATGCAGGGCGGCGTCAGGCACCGAACTGGGCGGCACGATGGTTGCTAGAAAGATCACGGCAGGCGGCGGAAGCGGGTTTGGCTGAGGACTTGTTCGAGCAAGAGCAAGGCGAGGGCGGGCCCCAAGAAATACAGGTAGAGCTCGTCGTAGCGCTGGTATTTCTTGAGTTTGCGGGTGGTGGTCTCAAGTTTATTGATCGACTCGTAAATATTTTTCAACGAGTCGGTGTCGGTGGCGCGAAACTCTTGGCCACCGGTGACCGCCGCCACCTGCTGCAACATCTCCTCGTCAATGTCTACTTTCATCGTTTGCAGGTGAGTGCGGCCAAAGCCGTCCCTAACCGGTATTGGGGCCTCGCCGCGGGTGCCCGCCCCGATCGTGTAAATTTTGATACCCAGGGCCTTGGCGGCTTCGGCGGCGGTGAGCGGGTTGACTGCGCCGGCGTTGTTCACCCCGTCGGTTAGCAGGATGATGATGCGCGATTTGGCGGTGGAGTTGCGCAGGTGGTTAACGGCCGAGGCGATGGCCGATCCGATGGCGGTGCCGTCCTCGACTTGCCCGATGCTCACTCCGGCCAGTCGCTTGGCTAAAAATTCTTGGTCGAGCGTGAGCGGGCTGACCAGATAGGGGCGCGCCGCGAACGCGAGCATGCCGATGCGGTCGTTAGGCCGTTCACTGATGAATTGTCCGACCGCCTTTTTGACCACCGCCACCCGGTTGACGGGTTTTCCTTCGAGGGTGAAATCCAGTGCTTCCATCGAGCCTGAGACGTCCAGGGCGAGCATGATATCGATGCCGCTGGCTTCCGCCTCGGTACTGCCCTGGCCGTGGCGCGGGCGGGCTAGCGCCGTGATAAGCAAGCCCAGGGCGAGCAACCCAAGAAATGCCAGGAATCGACCGACCTTCGAGCGGGGGCGGGCACCGGCGTGGATCGCGTCGTCGGTGGATGGCATGGGCAATGCCGCGGGTTGGCCGCTGCGGCCGCGCCAAAGTGCCAGCAGCGGCAGGCATAGCAGCAGCCACAGCACCTGCGGGCAGACGAATTGAAAGCTTTCGGTCATCCTAACAATAAAATTGGCAAGGGTTGCAGCGCCGTGGTTTCCATGTTCCTTTCCAGCGCAACTAAGGAGTCACCACATTCTAAGGAGCCACCACATTCTTGTGGTGGTAGCGGAAGGGCGGCCCATGCGGAAGTGCCGAAGGCTCGGTTCATGGACGATCCTTCCGCACGACGACAATAACGTCGTCGCTCCCTAACTAGCGGCAGCGGTGACAAGTTAGTAGCCAGGGTCATGGCGTGACGGGCCTAGGTTTGGTGTTAGGTGGCGGGGTTGCCGTAGCGGTGATGAAACCGCGTGCCGCCTCGAGGAGTTCAGCGCGCTGCGGGGTATCCAGGTTTGAGGCGGCAAATTTCGCCAGGTCGCAGGCTTTTAAAAACGTCCGCAAGTGATCGCTTTCGCCGATGAGCGGGGAGGCGGTAGTGCCCGCCAATTCGCGCAAAAATTCCTCGGTGCTGCGGCGCGGGGCGGCCAGTCCGAAGCGCTCGGCGATGTACTGGCGGATCGTCTGCGCGGCGCGATTGGCGAAGGCTTCCGCCACCAGTTGCTCGCGTGACGCTTCCAATTGCGCCAAAGCCGCCAAAGCGATTTGGGGCGGGCTCTGGATGCGCTTGCGCCGGGCATACAAAAACCACAGGAGGCCAGCCAGCGCGGGCGTGAGGGTGGCCCCCCCGACGCGGACCCAGGTCTTGATGTTAGGCTTGGGCGGCAGCGCGATTTCCACCAGCGGCTTGGCCTCGCGGATGTCCTCGGCGGGAGCTCCGGGCGCGGCCGTTTGGGCGGATAAATGCGCGGCGGCTCCCAGCATGAGTGCCAGCACCGCAGTTAGAAAGGCGCGGGCGGGTTGTGGGGTGAATCTAATTTCTAACATCTATCTGGAGAAATGCGGGTTAACCGGCGCGGTGGCGGCGTTTGTGGAAAAATCCCATCAACTCGGGTAGCCAGTTGTGGCCGTTGACGCATTCCAACAAATCGATGCCGAGCGAGCGGATGCGCAGGGCGGTGAGTTCGCGGCGCTGGCGGGATTGGGTGGCGAAGGCGTCGCGCACTTTGGCGCTGCTGGTGTCGAGTTCGACGACCTGGCCGGTTTCGGCGTCCTCGAGGCGGATGCGGCCGATGTTAGGCAAGGTGAGTTCGCGTGGATCGGTGACTGAAACGGCGATGAGGTCGTGGCGGCGGTTGCTCACTTGCAACTTGCCGCGCAAGTGGTTGAGGCGATCGGTGAAGGGCGTGCCGAGGCAGAAATCCGACACCAGGAAGATGACGGCCTTGCGGTGCATCACCTGGTTGGCAAAATCCAAGGCGCGGGCAATGTCGGTGCCATGGCGGGCAGGTTGGAAGAACAAAGCCTCGCGGATCAAGCGCATGATGTGGGTGCGGCCCTTGCCCGGTGGAATGTATAACTCAACTTCGTCGCTGAACAATATGAGGCCCACCCGGTCGCGGTTGCGGATAGCTGAGGCGGCCAATACGCCGGCAGCCTCGGTGGCGAGTTCGCGCTTGGAATCTGCCACCGAGCCAAAGTCCGAAGACCCGCTCACATCGATCATCAACAGGATCGTTAGTTCGCGTTCCTCGGTGAAAAGTTTGATGTGCGGTTCGCCGGTGCGGGCGGTGACATTCCAATCAATGGTGCGCACGTCATCGCCAGGCACATAGTTGCGCACCCGGTCAAAGTCCATGCCACGGCCTTTGAACACACTGGCGTAGCCGCCGGCTAGCGAGTCGTTGACCAAGCGGTTGGTGCGCACTTCCATGCGCCGCACGCGGCCGAGGATTTCCGCGGCACGTGCTTGGTCTTCAACGCTGATGGGCGTGGTGAGGGTGGGTTGGATCATGGTACCGGCAACTCGTCGAGCAGGCGGGTGATGATTTGCTCACTGTTGAGCCCTTCTGCTTCCGCCTCGTAGGTGATGGTCACCCGGTGGCGCAACACGTCCATGGCCACCGTCTTCACATCGTGCGGAGTCACGTAGGCCCGCCCGTTGAGAAACGCGTTGGCGCGACTGGCCAGCGCCAGGTTGATGGTAGCGCGCGGCGAGGCGCCGACGCGGATGAGCGGGGCCATGTGCACGCCGAAGGCATCGGGGCGACGAGTGGCATGAACCAAGCGCACGATGTAGCGTTTGACTTTTTCATCCAGGTAGAGCCCGTTGACCACGCTGCGTGCCTGTTGGATCGCCTCCAGACTAACAATCGGCGAGGGCGCCGACATCTCTTCGGTAGTGCCGGCCAAATCGAGGACGCGCAGCTCCTCGTCCTCTGTCGGATAGTCCATGACCACTTTCATCATGAAGCGGTCTAACTGGGCCTCGGGCAGCGGATAGGTTCCTTCCTGCTCGAGTGGGTTCTGGGTTGCCAGCACGAAAAATGGTGCGGGCAGGACGAATGTTTGCTCGCCGATGGTGACCTGTTTTTCCTGCATCGCTTCTAACAAGGCACTCTGGACTTTGGCCGGGGCGCGGTTGATTTCGTCGGCGAGGATGAAGTTGGCGAACACCGGGCCGTGTTTGACGCGGAAGCGGCCCTCGCGCGGGTCGTAGATCTCGGTGCCAACGATATCGGCCGGCAACATGTCTGGGGTGAATTGAATGCGGTTGAATTTGGCATCCACCAGTGAGGCGAGGGTTTTGAGCGCGAGGGTTTTGGCTAGCCCGGGCACCCCCTCCAGCAGCAGGTGGCCCTTGACCATCAGCGCAATGAGCAGCCGGTCCACCAAGTCGCTCTGGCCGATGAGGTAGCGGCCAATTTCCGCACGCAGCGGGTGGATCCATTGCGAGGCCTCGCGCACCAAACTCTCGGCATCCGCCGGGTGGTGCAGGGGAGGGGGCGTTTCTGGGCGATAGGGCAGGTGGGAAGCGTCGGGTGTGAGGGGCGGCATGGGCATGGTGTCAGAGCGCGAGTCCATACCAAGCGACGGCATGCCCCGTCCTCGTCTAAAATCCGGCCGTAGAGATGCCACAAGGACTGCGGTGGCTCGCCACCGCCCTAGCTAGCCAGCTTGCTGGCGAGTGTGTGCCTAGGACTGCGGTGGCTCGCCACCGCCTAGCCAAGCCAGCTTGCTGGCGCGTGTGCATCACCACGGAACCTCGTGCACCGCTCCGCGCCACGGCGGGCAAGCCCGCCCCGACTAAGGCGGGGGCAAGCCCCCGCACTCCGCGCGGCAGCTTGCTGGCGAGCGTCTGCCTAGGACTGCGGTGGCTCGCCACCGCCTAACCAAGCCAGCTTGCTGGCGGGTGCCGGGATTCTGCGCTTGCTTCCGCCGATGGGTCTGCTGAGCTTAGCGGCATGCGCAAGGTGGCAGCTGCAGGAGAAATTTCTAACTAAAACGATGACAACCCGCGAATTGATGCAGCAAGGCGACGAGCATGCGCTGGTACTGGTGACGGTATTTGTGGCTTTGCCGGCCGCCACCTGGCTGCTAGGTCAAGTTCACCAGAAGGACAAGGGCGGCGAAGCCCCGTGGAAATATCTGTATTGCGTGCTGGTTTATCTGGCGTGTGTGCCGGGGATATTCGCGGCGGTGATTAGCGGTTACGTCCTGTTTTTCAGCCGGGAGAATTTTCTGGATATGAGTTTGCTCGTTTCCATTTTGCCGATCGTGGCGATGGTGATGACGCTGGTGTTGTTGCGCAAGCACGTGGCCTTCGAGCAGGTGCCAGGCTTCGACCGCTTGTCTGGCTTGATGGTGATGCTGGGTTGCAGCTTCGCCATTGCCCTAGCGATCCAGAAAACCCGCATCTGGATTCTCTTCGGCGGGTCGATTGAGCATTTACTCATCTTGGCTGCCGGGGGCTTTGCGCTTCTCAAGTGGGGCACCTACGCGCTGTTCCGCAACTGCAATGAGCCGAAGAAGCCAGCGCCCAAGTTTCCTAGCGCTAGAAGCGCCGCGCCGTGAAATTGCCCGCGAGCTCACCGCCGGGCCGCCAACGTGCCAATTCCCGCAGATGCCCACCCGGAAAAATCCAGCGGGAATGGCCAAACCTGGTGACGATTCACTTGGCAGCGGCCGGTTTCTGGCACACACTCGTCTCCGCGACCGCTAATTTCTGCCTGCCACCTCCCCACCTCCCTATGACCATGACCCAATTGATTGTTGGAAGCGCTTTGCAGCTCGGCCTGTGCCTCGGTGCCCATGCCGCCCAAGCCGGACCAGAACCCGCCAAGCCCACCTCACGCAGCGTGCGTGCCATCGAAGGCTGGACCCTGCGCGTCGATGACCGCCTGCTCCAGCCACCTAACGAAGAATTGGGTACCCGCATTTTGAAAAATATCGACGCGCGCCTATCCGACATCAAGGCGGTTGTCCGCCCGCACTGCCTGGCCAAGTTGCAGAGCGTCACCATCGTGCTCGACATGAGCCACGGCAAACTGCGGCCGATGCAGTACCATCCCGAAGCCGAGTGGTTAGTCGAAAATGGCTATGCCGCCGATCTCGCCCACTGCGTCCACATCCCGGTGGCCGCCGAGTTGCTAGCCCCGCGCCAGATCAACGTCCAACCCTGGTGCCTGTTGCACGAACTCGCCCACGCCTATCACGACCAGGTGCTCGGCTTCGACGAAGCACGTACCCGCGATACCTACGCCCGCTACAAAGCCAGCGGCCACGGTGATTCTGCCTTGCTCATCACCGGCGAACGCGTCCGCCACTACGGCCTAACCGACCACAAGGAATTTTTCGCGGAAATGACCGAAGCGTATTTCGGCACCAACGACTTCTTCCCGTTCAACCGCGCCGAATTGATGGCCGCTGAACCTGATATCTATCAATTAATGACGGCCATCTGGGGCCCGGTCCAAACCGGGTCCGAAAACAAGTCAAGCGCCCACCAGACGCTACTGGCCCATCCGCCGCTGGCTCCCGGCGCGGCGGCCACCACGATGTGGTACGCCCAGCCCGCCAGCAAATGGATCGAGGCACTGCCAGTCGGCAACGGCCGACTCGGCGCGATGGTCTTCGGCGGCACCGCGAGCGAGCGCATCAATCTTAACGAGCAAACGATCTGGACCGGCGGCCCCTATGATCCGTCTCGCAGCGGCGGCCCGCAAGCGCTGCCGGAAATCCGCCGCCTCGTCTTTGCCGGCAAGGAATGCGCGGCCGAGGCTTTATTTAACCAGACCATGATGGGCAAGCCCGTCGATCAGATGAAGTACCAACCGCTTGGTGACTTGTTGTTAGAATTCCCGAAAGACCATCAAGCTGCTACTGATTACCGCCGCGACCTCGACCTAACTACCGGCGTGGCCAGCGTCACCTATCAAGACGGTGACGTCGAATACCGGCGCGAGGTGTTTGCCAGTGCGCCCGACCAGGTCGTAGTCGTTCGCCTCTCGGCGAGCAAACCTGGTGCGCTCACTCTCGCCACCAAGCTCGCCGGCATCTCTAACACCAAAACCCCCGGCGACGAATCTTTCACCAGCGAAGCCACAAAGGACGGCGAGTTGGTGCTGCGCGGAAAAACCGGCAGCATGGCCGGCATCGTGGGCCGCGTCTGCTACGAGGGCCGGGCCCAGGTACTGGCCGATGGCGGCAAGCGCGTTGTTAGCAAGGATGGAGTGTCGATCGAAGGGGCCGACTCAGTCACTGTGATTATTGCCGCAGCCACCAACTTCAAACACTACAACGACATCAGCGCCGATCCCGCAGCGCGGGTCAGCGACTACCTCGCCAAGGTCAAGGGCAAGGAATTCAACGCGTTGCGCGCCGCCCACGTCGCCGATCACCACAAAGTCTTTGGCAACGTCATGCTGAGCCTGCCAGAAACTGCGGCCTCCGCGCTGCCGACCGACCAGCGCCTCACCGACCACCTAGCGGCGAAAGACCCGCAACTGGCGGCGCTGATGTTCCAATACGGCCGCTATCTATTGTTAGGAAGCAGTCGTCCCGGTTGTCAACCGGCCAATCTGCAGGGGATTTGGAACGAGGACATGAATCCGGCGTGGGAAAGCAAGTTCACCACCAACATCAACACCGAGATGAATTACTGGCCGGCGGAAACCACCGGCTTGCAGGATTGCACCGAACCGTTGCTGCGCATGGTCCAAGATCTGTCAGAAACCGGCGCTAAAATCGCCAAGGATCACTACGCTGCCGGCGGTTGGGTTTTCCATCAGAACACCGACCAGTGGCGTGCCGCAGCCCCAATGGACGGAGCCACCTGGGGCACCTTCTCGGTCGGCGGCGCATGGCTGTGCACCCACCTGTGGGAGCACTATCTATTCAGCGGCGACAAGGACTACCTGCGTCAAATCCAGCCCTTGCTCAAAGGTGCCTCACAATTTTTCCTCGATACACTGGTGGAGGAACCCTCCCACAAATGGTTGGTCACCTGCCCATCCACCTCGCCAGAAAACTTCCCCGCCAGCCCCGGCAACGGGCCGCACAAGGTCGAAGGCATGGGCTACGATGTGCCCGGCACCACCATCTGCGCGGGCTCGACGATCGATTTGGGAATCGTCAAGGACCTGTTCACCGCGTGCAGTGAGAGTTGTCGGATTCTGGCGGTGGACGAACAATTCGGCAAGAAAGTAGCTGCGGCTCGGGCGCGTCTGGCGCCGATGCAGATTGGCAAAAATGGCCAACTGCAAGAATGGTTGCAAGATTGGGGCGTGCTCGAATCGAAGCATCGCCATATCTCTCACCTCTATGGCTTATACCCTAGCAACCAAATCACGCCCGCCGCCACGCCCGAGTTGGCGCAAGCCGCCAAGGTCGCCCTCAACCTCCGCGGCGATGTCGGCACCGGCTTCGGCATGGCTTGGAAAGCCGCCTGTTGGGCCCGCCTCTACGATGGCGACCACGCGCTGAAATGCCTGTCTAACTTGGTGGCCCTGCAAACCACCCCCAACCTATTTTCCAAGTGTTTCCGCGCGGCGCAGGTGGACGGTGCCCACGGTGCCACCGCCGCCATCGCCGAGATGCTCCTCCAATCCCACGCTGGCGAAGTCCATCTGCTACCCGCACTGCCCAAGGAATGGGCCTCCGGCTCGGTCAGCGGGCTGCGCGCCCGCGGCGGCTTTAGCGTCGATCTAACGTGGCAAGATGGCCAACTCACCGCCGCGGTGATTCACTCCCAATCCGGCAACCCCCTGCGCGTCCGCTACCAGCACAACGTCCGCGCCGTCACCCCCGCCAAGGGCGAAGCCTTCCGCTGGAACGGCAAGTAACTGAACGGCCTTAAATCCATAACTCTTTCTTTATCCGTGCATTCCGTGGTTTCTATTTTCCTTTCTAGCGCCAGAACCAGGTGGGCGGGTGTGGCACCTGGAGTAACTCGGGCTAAGGAGCCACCACATTCTTGTGGTGGTAGCGGAAGGGTGGCCCATGGGTACGTGCCGAAGGCTCTGTTTCATGGCCGGTCCTTCCGCACGACGACAATAAAGTCGTCGCTCCATAACGGGCCGCGGCCGGGCCATGTTAGTCGGGGGGATTAAAGTCCCTCCTGAGTGCCCACCAACCCAAACAAAATCTTATGATCGTTAGTATTTTCAATGATGTCATCGGCCCGGTGATGCGGGGGCCGTCCAGTTCGCACTGCGCCGCCGCGCTGCGCATCGGCCGGCTCGCCCGCGACCTGATGGACGCGGAGTTTTGCGACGTATTGGTCGAGTTCGACCGCAACGGCTCGCTGCCCACCACCCACGACACGCAGGGCTCAGACATGGGTCTGTTCGGCGGTCTGCTGGGCTGGGATGCAGCCGACGCACGCCTGCCGGACTCGCCACAGGCGTTGCGCGACGCCGGCGTGCGCCTCTCTATCGAAACAGTTGACGCCGGAGATCCTCACCCCAATACCTATCGACTCACCCTGCGCAGTGAGCGCGAAACCCACACTGTGCGCGCCATTTCGACCGGCGGCGGCATGATGGAAGTAATCGATATCGACGGCTTTGCGGTTTCGATGTTCGGCGATTGTTATCAGACCCTGTTGTGGGTGGAGGGGCCGGCAGCCGAGTTCATCGCACGATTGGAAACCCGCTGCGCCGCCGATGCTATCTTGCTGCACGAGGCCGACGGCAGACAGCTCATCGAGGTCAAGGCAGCGGAGTTTGTGAGTGACGCTGTTCTATCCGAACTGCCGGGCATTCGCTCTATCAAACGTCTCGGACCGGTGCTGCCTATCATGTCGCGCAAGGACACGCGGGTGCCCTACGGGTCCTGCGCTGAAATGTTAGAGTATGACGCCCGCCGCGCCACGCCGCTGTGGCAACTGGCCGTGCAATATGAAATGGCACGCGGCGGACTCTGTGAGACAGAAGTCGTCGCCAAGATGGTGGACATCGTGCGCATCGTGCGCCGGTCGATTGCCGCAGGCATCGCCGGCACCCACTACGACGACCGCGTGCTGGGCCACCAATCCGGCCGTTTCGACGAATTGATGCGGGCAGGCAAATTGCTGGATGGCGGCGCTCTAAATCGCATCATCCTCTATGTCACGGCATTGATGGAGGTGAAAAGCTCGATGGGCGTGATCGTCGCCGCGCCCACCGCCGGTGCCTGCGCGGCGCTGCCCGGCGCGGTCATCGCCATGGCCGAGACCATGGGGCTGGATGAAGAAGCGATGGCCAAGGCATTGTTAGCCAGCGGCCTCATCGGCGTGTTCATCGCCACCCGCTGGACGTTCGCCGCAGAAGTCGGCGGCTGCCAGGCCGAGGGCGGATCTGCTGCTAGCATGGGCGCCGCCGCCTTGGTCACTTTGGCTGGCGGCACTTTAACACAGGCCGTGGCAGCCTCCTCGATGGCCTTTCAAAGCATGCTCGGCCTGATTTGCGATCCGGTTGCCAACCGCGTCGAAGTCCCCTGCCTCGGCAAAAACGTCATGGCCGCCAGCAACGCGCTGGCCTGCGCTAACATGGCCCTCGCCGGCTACGATCCAATCATCCCGCTCGACGAGGTGATTGACAGCGCCAAACACGTCGCCAGCCAGATGCCGCGCGAAGTGCGCTGCACCAACCTCGGCGGCCTTTCTATCACTCCCACCGCCATCGCCCTCGAAGCCAAACTCGCTGCCCGCCGCGCCAGCAGCTGCGGCAGCGGTTGTGGCTGCGGATAGAGAGCGCAGCCCCCGCGCCAGCCATGCCCGACTTTGCCCTGGAAGATGCCCTGCACGCCCGCGGGCTGGGCTGCGTTGCCGGGGTGGATGAGGCCGGACGCGGGCCGCTGGCCGGGCCGGTGGCGGCGGCGGCGGTGATTTTGCCGCTAGGCTTCCGCGACCCAGGGCTGAATGACTCGAAAAAACTCAGCGCGAAAAAGCGCGATGCACTCTATCAAATACTAACGGAAGATCCGCGTGTGCACTGGGCCGTGGCCTTGGCGTCGGCTGAGGAAATCGACACACACAACATTTTGCGGGCGACGCATCTGGCGATGCAGCGGGCGGTGGCGGCGCTGGGTGTGATGCCGGACCATTGCCTGATCGACGGCCTGCCAGTGCGAGGGTTTCCGTGGCCGCACGACGGGATTGTGAAAGGCGACGGGCGTTCCCTCTCGATCGCGGCGGCGAGCATCGTCGCCAAGGTCACGCGCGACCGATTGCTAGGTGAAATCGACGCGGAATTTCCACTTTACGGCTTTGCGAAACACCAGGGATATGGCACAAAGGTACACCTTGAAGCACTTCGGATTTACGGCCCTTGTCGCCACCATCGTCGCTCGTTTCAGCCCGTGGCTCAACTCACCTTGCCGCTTGACCGGGCCTGACGGCAAACCGCACGACGGCCAATGGCTCGGCCGCTACGGTGAAAACGTAGCCGCCGCTTGGCTGCGGGCCCATCGGTGCCATATTTTAGCTAGAAACTTCCGCAATAAGCGCCGGGGGCGGCGCACCGGGGAAGTGGATATCATTGCCCGCGAGCAGCGCCTGCTGATGTTCGTCGAAGTTAAAACCCGCCATGAGTCTAGCAAGATTCGCCCCTTCGATGCCGTTACCAAGGCCAAGCAACAACTCATTGAACGCGGCGCCAACGACTGGCTACGGCGCCTCGGCACGCGGAACCTGCCGTGGCGCTTCGACGTGATAGAGGTGTACGTCGCCGAGGGCAAGCTGCCGCGGGTCAACCGCGTGCGCGATGCGTTCTAGCCAGGCTGCGCCTCAAGACACAAGACTTGGAGACACAAGACGCAAGACAAAGAAAAGAGGGCGTTGCGCATCTTCTCTTGTGTCTTGTCTTGCAATCCGGCTTGCCCACACCGCGTCTCTACCGTATGCTGGCGCGGCGAAAAATTCATGGCGAATCTATCTGAATCTATGGCTTGGTTGGCGCGGCGTGACGGCAGCGTCGTCATCGGCCACGGTCCGTTTGAGGCGGCTGCGGCGATGCCGGCGGCAGGCACCGCGTTTTACGTGAGGGATTTCGCCTTGCGCGAGGCGCGGCCGTGGAAAATCCCGGCAGCGGTCGAAGTCATCGACAGCGGCGAGTTTGCCACGCGACATGTGGCGGTGGCGGCAGCGCCATGCCAGTGGCAAGCACTGGATGCCGCGCCATTTGCGGCGGTGTTTCAAGAGGTCATGGCAGCGATTCACGCTGGACTGTTTGAAAAAACCGTGCCGGTGGTCACCGAGACTGGCTGTTGCAATCATGCCCCCGGCCCCGCCATCATCGCGGCCATGGCCCGTCAAAGCGCTCCGCTGTACTCGTTTGGCTGGTCGCAGGGCGACAGCGGGTTTGCCGGAGCCACTCCCGAGCTGCTCATTTCATTGGACGGGTTGCGCCTCGAAACCATGGCTCTGGCTGGCACCGCCCGCCGTGATGATTGCGATGTGTTCGCAGTCGACTCCAAGGAAATCCGCGAACACGAATACGTCGCCCAAGCACTCGTCGCCAAACTCACCGACCTCGGCCACCTCCAACGCTGCCCGCGCGAGATCCTCGATCTCGGCAGCATCGTCCATTTCCTCACCTCGCTGCGCCTCGATCTCCACCAGCCTCAAAGCCCCGAAGCACTCGTCCAACGCCTCCACCCAACCCCGGCCCTCGGCCCCCTGCCTCGCACCGCCGACACCCTCGCCCTCTTGCTAGAGTGGCGCGACCGCCTCGGCTGCCCAGACACTTTTGGCGCCCCCTTCGGCGTCTGGCACGCTGGCCGCTTCGATGCAGTCGTCGCCATCCGCGGCCTCTGGTGGAATAACTGCCAACTCACCCTGCCCGCGGGTTGCGGCATCATCGAGGCCAGCCGCCTAGTCAACGAATGGCGCGAGCTGCGCCTCAAACGCGAGGCAGTCAAAGCCGGCGCTTGCATGCCGATGGGGTCAGT
>Ga0114962_10002982_pt1 | contig 13858 bp, 10 predicted proteins | sample C_130820_MF_Meta_FD_87017 | JGI IMG/M metagenome (GOLD analysis project Ga0114962, IMG submission 87017) | Freshwater microbial communities from Lake Croche, Canada to study carbon cycling - C_130820_MF_MetaG | ecosystem: Environmental > Aquatic > Freshwater > Lake | place: Lake Croche, Canada... | reverse complement strand
TTCCAACCAGTGATTCCGTACGTTTCGTCAGGGTATGTTATGTTTCCCATTTGCATCGTTCTATCTAAGACAAAATCAATGACATCCCCTTCGCCATCCGGATTCGCGTAGGATTCAAGAACTTTATGAAGGGAGCGCCCTAGGAAGGTCGTTTCATCCGCAGTATGAACAATAAGTGGTAATTCAGACATTATTTTCTTATCGGTATCTGTCATTGTAACCACACCTTCGTGTCGCGAAATACTGCGTGTAGGATACGCATCCATAAACGCAGCACCACCGTGTTCAGGTGGTGTTAGACGTAGAGGAAAGGTATTGGGATTTTCACCACGCATATAACTTACGTATCGTTTAATTCGCTTGATTAGTTTCGCTTGACCGCCTTCCACAAAACCGCTCTCTTTATTGAAAATCTCACGTACAGATAGCCAGTCGCTGGGATTTTTGGAATCGTTGAGTGATAAAATATTCAATAAAAAGACGATTTCAGGTGCGATATTGTACATGGGCGTAGCGGTCATAAGCATTAAGCGCAAACCTTCGGCAACACTAACAATATATTTTAGAAGAGGTGTAAGACGTTTGCCTTCTGCGGCATCTTTGTGTTTTCCTCCGTCAACTTCGTCATCTTTCACACCCGCATCGGGTTCAATATCGCGTAAATTATGGGCTTCATCAATGATGATAAGGTGGTCTGAAAATAACCGAAGAATAATTTCGCGTTTTTTATCTTCACGCGCTTCGCCTTGAATAACATCAGGAATCGTATTGAATTGCGACTCCACCCAGTTCGCAAAGGCTAAGTATCCCATAATTTTGTAACGTTTTCGTATTTTCTTATCCACGTCTTTAATGATATCTTCACGTGATTTCGTTCCGGCATTATCTGTAAGTCGTAAATATGTCATTCCGGTACATTGCGGGGACTTCCAGACGTCACCTGTCAGCGTTGTTTCTTCTTTTGTAGCGGGTATGAGTTTATTTGCATCAAAGATGGTTCGTTTGAACCCTTCTGCGATTGATTGCGGAGCAATGATATAGACGATGTTTGCGGGCATAATTTCTAAAAATGTTTCTGCGGCGGTGATTGCGGAACAGGTTTTACCGACACCGACACCATGGTCCACAAGTAATCCGCGATAGGGAGTTGTAGGATGCAGGAAGCGCGCAACAAGTCTTTGTACGGAAGTCGGTTCGAACGATGTTGTCGTTTTAGAACAAGTATCTTCGCCTACGGCTTTACTTGCGAGGTCTGCGAATTCTGTTTTACGATAGAGTCGTGACGCAAAATCGGGGTCCTCAACATTAGGATATACACCAGACGCAATATTACGTTCTTGAGTCCATTCGTTAGGTCGTACATCACGTAGCATCATTGCTTGAAGTAACGCATTTCGGTATTCCATATCTTTAAAATTTTCAATAGGATACGACCATTCGCGAAGAAGTCCTTCGGGCGTTTCGTTTGCGACTAAGTCTTTTACGAGTTGCGGTATATCTTTTTGTTTGACTTTTTTATGCGATTTTGGCACGACTGTGACGTCTGCGATGACTGGGACTTCTGCGATGACTGGAACGTCTGCTGTTGCTGCGATGACTGGAACGTCTGCTGTTGTTGCGACTGCGTCTGCGACCGGTACAGGTGCGGCAGCATCAAATACAGGTGCAACTACAATCGGTGGGTCCATAGAAGGAGCAGGAGGAGCAGGAGGAGCAAGAGGAGCAAGAGCAGTAGCCGTACCTGTACGTTCCGCATCTATCAACCCTAATAGCAAATCTAAGTTCGCCCGTTTGCGTGCATTCTCTTTTTTACGAGTCGAATTGCCCTTTTCGAGTTTTTTACGAAAATGCGCCTGTTTATCAACAATAAATTTACGATTCTTCTTGAGTGTTTCGCTATTTCGTAAATAGGCACCTGTCCGTACACGTTCAGCTTGTTCTGTATATTGCGAGGTCGTTAAATCCTCTAACCGCCGCTGAATCCGCGCCTGAACGTCTGGATGTCTTACTCCAGGTTCCATTCTGAATATTGGTGTTATTATTATCTTTAGGGTGAGGTTAATAACTCTCTATACTAGCGTCCATTCCAACACGTGTCGTATTTTAGTACCAACACCTTCTTCACAAATGCGAGCATGAAGACGTGTAAGAAGTGCGCGTTTTTCCGGATTCGTTTCACGTATCTGCGCAAACGCTTCATCAAAGGTGAACCAGCCGATATTTCCGACCTCGCGGTTCATAATGCGATTAAAGGGTTGTGTAGCAGCATCGGTCCCGGGTGCACATCCACCTAAATAGTATATCTGCCGATAACGAATACCGTTTGTTCCACTATATTCTTCAATGAGTTCTGGTTCATCGGGAATAAGTTTTAAACACCGTTCAGCAATACCCGTTTCTTCAGTAAATTCACGAATCGCACAATGAAGTTTATTTTCGTGTAGGGACCGTCGTCCCTTCGGAAATCCCCATTCAGGTTCCGACCACGTTGTTGTAGCGGCTTCAATAAACGATGATAATATCTTTCCATAGACATCCCCTGTATTTTTCAACGCTTCAAATATACGTTTTGCTGTTTCGTATTCGTTACGATACTGCCGAGTATTTTGATTATTCCAGAGTGTATCCCATAATTTATCAAAGGGCTGCGCGTGTAATCGCGACCGTTCCTCAACCGTCATTCCGTTGATTAAAAGTTGAATATACGGTGCATTATCCAATTTATATTTCCCACGCATAAATTCAACATACGAGAGTGAATCACGACGACGAATCAATAAATAGCGCGGGATTACGCCCGAAATATCCGTGAATTTGACAGCACAAACACCAAAGGACATCACGGCTTCCCGACAATCTCGGAATGTATGTCCAACTATCCCACAATTCACGCACTCCATTTGCTAAAACTAATTCTAATGTTGCCGAATGTTTTAGACTGCTGTTCCCCGTTCAAGAGAGAGGAATAGAAATATTGTAGGAAGTAGAGAATGTCCAAGCAATTTCCACCGATGGGAATGAGCCCAGCAGTGTGGGGACCTATCTTTTGGTCAACGATGCATATTGTTTCCATGGGATATCCACCGAATCCGAAGGATGAACAGAAACAAGGTGCTCTACAATTTTATGAGTCGCTTGCGCACGTTATCCCCTGTCCGATATGTAAAGAACACTATAAACACTTTTTGACCGAAATACCACCGAATGTTACGAATCGCGATACTCTCGTTGAATGGGTATTTACCATTCATAATAAGGTCAATGAACAATTAGGTTATAAGCAATTGTCATTCGATGAATTTATACATTCTATGCGCTTATTAGCTGCGAAACAATCTGTTTCATTGACTGAATCGTCAGCGGGTAGTACATTACCGTTGTGTGTTGGGGTTGCGATAGGGTTAGCATTAGGGTTTGGTGCTTATACGGTTTATACCAAATATAAATAGTAGTCAATTGTAGATTAGGACTATGGCTTCAGGTGGAGGAAAATCAGGTGGAGGAAAAGCAGCAGAACTAGTCGCAACAGACTATGCACTATTTTCAGGAGTTTTAGAAAATCCGATATTCCCGTCTTTCAGTAATCCTAAGACTATACTTTATGATGCTGATACTGTAGAAAAAACAGACAGATATTTAAAACATGAATTCAGTACTGATTTTCATGGTCTTTTTGCAAAAGTATTTGGAATATCAGGGTCTCCACTGCCTGCTGAGGATGAGGGTCGGTTACTTGATGAACATAATTACAGTAGAAAAAAATTGGTTTCTGGTATAACAGTTGACGAATGTGACGATAAAAGACCACGTTGTGTTTTTTCTGGTATTGACGAATTACGTGAAGCACAATTAAAAACGCAACCTGTTATATTTAGTCTGAAAGAAGATGATAAAACTAGTGAAGCCCATACGCCATTTGGTACTGTTTTGAAAAAATATACACACTATAATAAAAAGGGTTTTAGTGATTATTGTATAGGAACTCTTCGTAATATAAAAGATGCTGCGTCTGCTTCTGCTTCTGCTTCTGCTTCTGCTACAGGACCGGCTGCTTCTGCGTCCGCTACTTCATTAGAAAAAATATGTTTACGAGATTTTATATTACATTTACAGAAAGATGACGATGAATTGAGATTTGTATTTGGGTTTCGTGAAATGCAAAATTATAGCAATTTAATGACACGATTTCGTTCCCCAATTCCAGAATTACATCTATATCAGATGGTTGCTTTTCCCATAGATGAAAGTAACACGCATATTAAACAAGCTGGAAAATACGAAGTCTATCGTTGTGTATATAATATAGGTGGATCGCAAGCTGATGGAAAGCGCATAGCATTTAGGTCTGGAAATGAATGTAATGCTTTTTCTACAAGTTCGTGTGTAAAAACTGTAAAATCAGCTCTCGTTATGCTTGGTTTAGCTGATACGAAAGAAGACGGTATATTTCCTAATCGTTTTTTTGACGATTTTGAACGTTTTGGTTATACTAGTACAGAAGCCGCATTACTAGGAATCAACGCGGCGGCATCAGGCAAGAAAAATGGGGATTTAATGTTTGTGTTAGATTGTTTGGAAAAAGCAATCGATGGTGAAAATATAGAAATAGTAACACCAGACAACAGATTATGGAACGAATGTACATGGCGTGCTGTGTTATGTCAGAGATTGGGATACCTACCACATGATGTTGAAATATTGCTAGGTTTTTATAAATGTGTGAATCGTGTAAAAATAAATCAAAAACGTTGGTCGTTGAAGCCTGTTCCTGTTCGTGTTGTAAATGCGTCAAGTGCTAAGCGGAAAGCAGCAGGTGCACCTTTAGCAGAAGCTGCACCAGCAGAAGCTGCACCAGCAGTAATTATATCAAATGAAGAAACAGTCGAAGCAGTCGCAGCAGTCGCAGCAGCAGCCGGTCCTGTAGCAGCCGGTCCTGTAGCAGCCGGTCCTGTAGCAGGATCAGAATCGCCATCAAAAAAATTAAAAAGCGCACCTCCAACTCTACAAAACGATTCGTTATTTACTGTTGCTAAATCTCAATGTAATCGCGAGACTATTAATTCATCAAACATATTAACTTCCAATGCGATTCGACATATTGAATCAAGACTTAATGATAAAATTGTAAAAGATGAAACATTTAAAAAACTTGAAAGCAATCCAGGTAAAAGTAGTGGAAGGGGTATGTCCAATAGTTTTCGAAGAGTAGTAGATCCGAATCCATCATCGTACGAGTACCAGTATCACATACTGGTTAATAGAGGTTTTTCAAAGAGTGAATTGCCATATATAGAGAATATGAGTATAGAACAACAAGCTGACCAATATTTTTTTATTTTGCAAAACTACCCAGGATACAGATTTAGATTAATATGTGTGTACTTAAAACAACCCTATAGACCAGAAATATTAGTTGGTTATCGGTTTAGACCAGTAGGACCCTACGGAGTGTCTGCGGCTGCGTATTCAGGAGGAGGTTCCGCAACTGGTTTTGGTTCGTCTACTTTCCGCAATGCGCGTGGTGGTACTCGTAAGGCATCTCGTAGAAAACTGAGACGCACCCGTAGGCGTAACTAGGGTTGGATAGCTCCAATTTATACTATATGAACGAGTATTATAAACAGAAATGTAATTCTTGTTTATAATATGTCAATTATACAAATCTGTATTCATGGATTACTTTGGCACTGCGTAGTGGCACTGCGTAGTGGCACTTCGTAGTGGTACTGCGTAGCGCTGCGAAGCGCTGCGTAGCGCTGCGCACTACGTAACTTCGTAATCGCGCGAAAGGGGGAGATATCCCCCTTTAGGCGTAACTAAAATCATGTATCTTTCTCGCATTCCGAAAAATAGCAAATCGCACGGCATAAAGGACAACGTGGGTCCTCATCAAGAGCCCGCTGAATCGCAATAGAAAATCCGTGACCACACGGTGTCCAATACACTGTTTCTTTTGTTAAAACTTCCAACGTGATTGGACATACATCGTCATCTTTTAACGCAGTGTGGTCTCGCAATACAGGTAATTCTAGTGCTGAACCACCCACAAACGCCATATATGCGGGTGTTACTGGAACATTTTGTAGCCGAAAGTGGGTTGTAGGGCGCTGTTGTATATGTAAGAGTGTATTGCTAGTATGAAAGGTGAAACACCACGGTAAGAAATAATCAGGTGTCACTGTATATAAAGAATATTCACGGTCATTTTCATAAAAACTCACATTATAATTCAGACGATGTAATACCGCGTTCGAAATATAACTACTATCTATTGTTCCATCGACAGCGAAACGCAGTACAGGCGATGTAATAAGATGAACCGTTTCACTTCGATTGGGCTCCGTTCGTGTATTTAGAGAAATAAGAGTTCGTGGACGAACCCATGCTGCTAAGGGATTTTGCGTAGGTTTTATCCACGTAACAACAGAATCATCACTTTGAACAATACGATAGTAATCAAATAATCCTATCGTAAGGGACGTTTGTGCAAGAACCGCAATAGATTGCGGAGCCAGCGTGGATAACATTCCTGCTACGTATACACGCTATATTTATTGGGCGAGTTACTCTTTCTGTTCCGCTTCCCATTCTTTCAACGATTCAATCTGGTCATCCGGTTTGTAACTCATCCACGAAAACAATAACCCTGCGTAATAATTGTCGAAATGGAAAGGAATGAGAGGAATAAACGAATAGAAACGTGGTCGTTTCCCCTTCCACCACCATCTATACAGAAGCGAATACGGAATGACTAAAAAGAAATATAAGAATCCGTAGAATGCATACAAGACACGAAACCAGGCACCGCGATATAAGTTCAAATTTGTAGCGAGTGACGCGCCAAATAGCCCAAGAAATATGAGTAGAAATGAACCAACAATCGTAAAAATAATACCAAGAATTTTTGCAATCATACGTGGAATACTAAATGTATCCATTTCCGCATTATGTCTATTTACCGCCGCAGCTTTCACCGCATCCGGATTTCTTAAATCCGCGTCGAGTTTTATCAAAATCTCACGCCCTTTCGTTTCCATCTCTTTCAATTTATCCGCATAAACATCTTTTTCCACAAATTTAGTTATATCAAACCATTTTAAACCGTCATGCGCAATTGCGAGAAGTTGTTTAAATTCCGGTGGTTCAGGTATTTTTCGCTCTTTAAAATCATCAACCGCCCGTTTATAGAATGGATCTCCCATTTCTAACAACTTCTTAAACTGAGTACGGTCTAGTCGGGTTGTCATCATAAGATTGTAATTTTCCGTATCTTTGGTAGCATTGAGAGCATCAATCGCTTCTTGCGATAGCAATTTAGGTCGTAAAACAGCGAGACGAGTCGTAATAAATTGTTTGAAATAGAGTAAATCCTCTGGCAATGTGGATTTTTTAAAATCCTCGACGCTAAGTTCGTTTGATTTCGTTTGCCATATTGCGAGTTCTTTTGTACAGGCTTCGCGATTTTTTGCGAGTTGTGCATTATACGCCGCATCGGCTTCCGGGTTACTCGTAACCCGGTTTATAACACGTTCTAAGAAACTCATACTCTACTGGGGCGATGTTATAAAGTTATTCGGCTTTACGAGAGCATTAATGAACTCAACGGTTTCATATCCGTCCCATTACGGGTTACAATACCAGCTGTGAGTTTATTGGCAGGAAGCAGTTCGCAATCCCGTCGTGTTCGGAATAGACGTTCTGCGTCGCAACTTACATCGGAAGGCACTTTCAAGCAATAGCGTCCCGTTAAATCTTCACCTACAAAACACCAGGATTCGGACGGTCCTTCAGGATGACGTTCGGATGTACTACTTGTTGCGGGTGCTGCGGGTTGTAGAATTTCCGTAGAAACCTGTTGAAGAGATCCGCTCGTATGTAATGCGGACGAAGGTGGATTCCACCACGTCCACATATTTTGATACGCAGCCGCACGGTCGCTATACCACGGCGAAGCATGCCAGTGCGAATACGTTAGAAAGCTCCCAACAGCAACTAAAACAATCAATAGCGCTGCGATTCCACCGTAGATATAATACATATTCAAATTCTGTGTCGGTTCACTATTTGATAATAGATTGTTGTTCATTTATTGAGGGTGGGTTAAAAAGTTTGGCTGCGTACGCCATACCTTATCAAATACGTTCGCCCATGAGTAGTATGCCGGGTGGTTTATTAGCACTCGTATGTTATGGCAATGAAAATGCGCAACTCAACGGAAATCCAGAAACAACGTGGTTTTATAAAGTCTATAAGAAATATACACACTTTTCACAAGAACCAATTCAGATTCCCTTAGAAGGTCCGGACCTACTCTTGATGGATGCGCCTATCTTATTAAAAACGACCATACCACGACAAGGTGATTTATTAAGTGACCTAGTATTGCGTGTTCAATTACCGGATATATTTAGCAAAGCCTTCATTTCTACAACGGATAGTATCCATTTTACATTAAACCGTGTCTATGAATTTGCCTGGGTGCGACAAATCGGTGTGCGACTGATAGATACGATAACATTTACGATTGGTGGTCAGACAATCCAAGAATTCAATAGTGATTGGATAAGCGCACGAGCATTGTTGGATATGTCGGATGATAAGTACCAACAGTGGCGTGCCATGGTTGGCGATACACCGGAATATTTTGACCCTGCGAACGGCTTATATGCTGATTCTACGAATCCTGCGAATCCGTATCCCAATGTGATTGCGACAGTAGGCGGAGCAACGCAAAATAATTCCCCGAGTATTCCGGGTCGTATATTACGAATACCACTCGGACTATGGTTTAGCGATTATATTTCCAATTCATTACCACTTATTGCGCTACAGTATCACGATGCTGAAATTACAATAAAGATGCGCCCGATACGCGATTTATATACGATTCTAGATGTAAGTGGCGTGCGACTCCGTTCCAATACAAAATCGTTACCGTATATTCCAACAGACCAATATCCGAATGTTTGGAATCCAGCAGTATATGGACCTTTACCGGAATCCTTGAATAACTTATATGGTAATAGTTATGACCCGTCGGGATCTATGAAACATTTTTTGACAGATTTTGGTACGGCACCGTTTAACGATGGTTGGCCCCTCAATGCGACTTTAGAAGCTACCTATACATTTGTTACACAGGAAGAACAACGCGCCTATGTACAAAAAACACTACGTTACAATATTCGACAGATACAGAATTTCCAATTTTACGGAATTAACACACGCAATACATATCGTTTGGATGTGCACAATATTGCGACACGTGTTGTCTATTTTGGGCGACGTTCGGACGCAATACCCTACCGCAATCAACCTACAAATTTAACGAATTGGATTTATCAACAGGGAGCGAAACGACCTGTAGCATTCCCACTTGCCAATTATCCCAAACATGTCACAGCAAATGGTATTCCTATTCAAATAGGTGGTTCTGGAATAAATCTTGCGGGAATACAACGACGTATTCTTCGTAATGTTTTCATGACAGCGAATGGTACTCCTTTATATGATTCAATTGACTCTTCGTATTACACAGAATATGTACCGTATCGTTATTTGAATGGAAATGCTGCGCCTTTTAAGGACTACAGTCTAGCGAGTCAATCGGAAATGTATCCCTTACACACATACAGTTTCGCATTGAATTCGTCGGCTGTTGAACAACCCAATGGCACGCTGAATACGAGTCGTATTGACAGACTTGAACTAGATGTAGATGTTGAACCGATTCCTTATTTAGCAAATTATACATATGAATTACAAGTCTTTGTAGAAACCTTGAACTTTTTAGATATTACAAATGGTTTGGGTGGTCTCAAGTTTGCTAAGTAATGTGTACTAGGGCTTGATAGCTCCAATTATTACTATATACATATAATTAGTATCATAAACAGAAATGTAATTTATGTTTATAATAAAGGGGGATATCTCCCCCCTTAGTCTAAACTAAAGTCATGTAATTGTCAATTATAATGAAAGCCGCAATTATTAACGGGTTCAATGGGCATTTTGAAATGTTTGGTTATATTATCCATTATTGTCAAAAGCGTGGAATAACGTTAGACATTTTCACAGAAAGTAAAGATTCGAATGACTGGTTCAAGGTATATCTTGCGTTATTTCCACACTTTACAAAATTAACCTTTTTGGAATTCAACGCATCAGACACTACGAATATAAAACGATTACTTCTTACAAAAGAATCATATGATATACTATTTATAACAACAGACGACGATGTACAAATAGCGGATACGTGGGATATTGAACTTCGAAAAAAAATTATTTGCATAGACCATACGGTAATGAACCGTAAACCCTCAATAGCGTTTGAAAATCATATAGCGACGCGTCCGTTTGTGAGAAACTATCATAAATGGGCACTTCCTTGCTTTCCAATTATGAATCCCATTGAAAAAATAGCATCCTTGAACCCTGATATTCATATTGCGATTATTGGAGGGGGTGATATGAATACAGCTATTTTAGATAGACTGAATTGTTCAAAAACAATTCAGTTACATTATATCTGTCGCAAATGTGTACCTGTGAAAACAAAACATGCTTTACAAATGTATGAAAATATTCCGACATCGGAAATGATGAAGATTATCTACGGTTGCCACTATGTTCTTACGGATACGCAGAACAATAAACTTCATTCGGCGGGTTATACTATGTCTTCGTCGATACATTTAGCATTTTCCGTTTTATCTAGACTTATAATAAGTCGTTTTAATAATACATTGTATAAATTTCGTACTGCTATAGAATTTGATATTGACGCTGATACACCGATTGTATTACCTGATAGATTAGACGCGTCTATGATTGATTCTATTTGTGAGGAACGTGGTAATTTAATCAAAATGCTGGATACACATGTTGATGAAATTATAACTCGGGTCCACCCACAAACCGCCGGAATAAGTACGACAGTCTAAGGGGGGGCGTTAGCCCCCTTTTGAACCCTTCCAATGCTATCCGGAAATTGAAATTGTCACTGTAAGCAATTATAAACATGAATTAAATCCATTTTCATAATACTAATTTTGCGTATAGCACTTTATGGACGTCTCCATCCCTACAAACAGTCTAATACTTATTCACCCACCAATCATCGTGGAAATAGGGAGGTACTTCAGTGTACGAATTGCTGACAATAACCTTAGAAGGTCCTTCACGATACAACGCATCAATCTGCGAATAGTTGAGCGCGTACGCGTAATAATTGAGACGCGATACCATACCTTTCGCCGCGTTATCAACGCGGAAATTCGTCTCGATACGATTACCAGCCTTGGGGAATTGTATGGGGTAAAGGACATACACGTTACCAAAGTTGAGTTTTGGTACAACGTCGAATTGGTGGCGAACGCTTACGTTACCATTGACATATACATCTAAGTATTTACCCTTTAGCGAAATGACAAGATGGAACCACTTACCGATAGGAATATTGGGAATTTCGACGTAGTTATCGGGTTTCGTAGTAGAATTCATATACAGACGCAGTGTGTTCTTATTACCCTCTACGAATAATCCGGGAGCCATAAGAGGGTAGCCATCCTTGGACCCCTTGTGCATAATATGTTTGAGATAGGTCGGTTTATTGTCCGACGTGCCGCAGGTTTCTTGTACTGTCGCTTCAAACGTATCGGGCGATATAAACAAGTACATGGAATAACTGAATTCCATTCCTTGTTTCTCATTTTGACTGTTGTAAATGAGTTTCTCAGCATCGGGGTTCTGTACAATAAGTTGTTTGCCGGGTGTAGTATCCGCAAAGAGCACCGTTGTTTGTTGACTCATTTTCTTTACGGTAGTGACAACGACTTCAAACATAGTAATAATTATATATACCACGAATATTGTAAGAATCGTCAAAATTAACTGCGATACAAGACCACGACTCATTATGAATCCTATCGGAGCTGCTGCGTATTCCATTTTGCCTCTATTTACTATATATAGAAATGATATCGGTAAAATGAAAAAATGTACAATTGTATGAAAAGTATATCAATACTATTGTAGTTGTGATATACGAATGAAATAAATTAAGCATTCTTTATAGTTATTAGTTGAGCACGGCTGTTTTTTGTACATTGTTCGCACCGGAATATGTAAGTTTAATACCGAGTTTATCGGCAAGATAACCCATAAAACCCGCAGCGCCACCAGGTCCCGCTTGGTAAATAGCGTAGATGCGGTCGGGGGTTAAGGGGTACGCAAAGAATTGGATACCGCTAATCTTACCACCGTAGCCGCCCTTCTGACCGATAATTACAGATTGTACGCCTGTCGCGGGTGCACTGGGTAATTCGGGTAATACACACGAACGATTGAGTTTGCCATCGTAATAGACATCTACGATGCGACCATTGACGCTGACGGTGACATTGATATAGCGTTGTAAGTCAATATCTTGTAAATCGCACATAGGCGACCCAATGCTGGGCGCAAACATCTGCGCGCCTCCTTGTCCGGAAAGAAGATTCTCAAAGTTGCTATTGAGTGTGTAATCCGTCTGCTCACCCTTTTGTCCGTCCGTATGAATACGAATCATCATCTTCGCCTCATTCGGGTACAGTACGGATGTAAATAGCGAACTCTTCGGCAACGAACTATCTACGATTTGTAATACACTCTTTGGTAGTCCCGCACGATAATCCCAGCTGGTAATATACATCCAAAAACTTATCGTATATTCACCACCATATTTCACACGAACATCGGGATTCGAGTTGGGTATAATGAGAACTTGCGGCTTGTTAGCATCAACCTCGGCTTCCAAGATGCTGACCTCAAGGTCGGAACCCTGAATTAAGAATTTGTATAAGTAGTAGATGACTACGAAGAATGCGATAAGATATACAACATTCATAATTGTTCCGCGGTTATTGCTAGCTAATGCTCGTAGTCCTTCCATAACGCTTCTACCGTACAGCCATAAATTATTGGTGCGCTCGTTTCACGTTCGTAAAGAGTCTTCAAAAGATTCTTTACAGACGACTCTATTCCAAACGATTATGCGTACTCGTAATCGACATATTCCAATCCGCCAACTTCAATACGTAATCCACAAAATCCGATATCACATAAACTTTTTGTTAATTCCTTCCAGACATCTTCTAATGAAAAGGGTGTATCGGGAATGAGCGGTTTTCCACGTGTGTCCGTATTGCGTTTGTAGTTACGAATAACCTCATTTTCTTTTAAACGTGATGGGAAGCCTTGGAATAGACCTGCTTGCCCTGCGAAATCCGGAGATGTTTCTAAAAGAACGCCGACTGGGTTTAGTATCGGTAGATTTGCTAATAGAGTCGATGACGCAAGTGCACCATTCATGTAGACATCCACTGTACGACCCTCTATTGTAATCGTCAATTGATTCCAACGTTCAATCATAAAATTTTCAACATCAATGTTTACTATGCCATCCCTATCCAAAAATCCGGTAGAACCTAGAGGTTTGATACGAATACGCGCAATTTGGTGCACAGGGTCTAGTAATACATCACCGACGCCAAGTATATATAAGAATGGTTTGAAACGGAAATCTCCTTTTGGACCCCCAATAGGAATATTTTCACGGTTTACGCCGGACATATAGACGAAGAAACTCAGCGTAAAATTGTTACCGAGAGATGTTTCAATTTGCGCCTGATTGAAGACAGTGACCGTGGATTCTGCGCTTTGTGTGGCTTTTAAAATATAGGGTCCCATAACAGTAACATCTTTTGCTTTCGGGCGAAACCACCAATAGACAGCGACACCGATTATCAATATAACGACTATTGCGAATACCCATAACGCCGTAGGGGAGACAGTCGCAGAACCAGAACCAGAACCA
>Ga0114962_10002980_pt1 | contig 13870 bp, 14 predicted proteins | sample C_130820_MF_Meta_FD_87017 | JGI IMG/M metagenome (GOLD analysis project Ga0114962, IMG submission 87017) | Freshwater microbial communities from Lake Croche, Canada to study carbon cycling - C_130820_MF_MetaG | ecosystem: Environmental > Aquatic > Freshwater > Lake | place: Lake Croche, Canada... | reverse complement strand
GCGGCGAGAGCCACAAGGATGAACCAACCAGCAGCAACCCAGAACACCGGGCCGAGCCGCTTCTTCGCGCTTCGACCATCCTCGTCAGAATCGAGGGCACCGAGGTTGTTGAGTTCGTGAGCGGATCCGTCGGACATCCGACCGATCTCTGTTGCGAGATCGCCACTTCCGGCGAAGATCGAGGATTTGGACGGCACGACGCCGGGATCAGACGAGGGCACGGGCATGACGGATCCTTGGATCGAGAGCGGCATAAATCATGTCGACTGCGAAGTTCACCAGGACGTAGCCGAGAGCGATGACGACGATTGCTCCCTGCACGGGGATGTAGTCACGACCGAGGATTCCGTCAACGGTGTATTTGCCAAGTCCGTTGATGCTGAAGATGACCTCGACGAGAAGTGTTCCGCCGATGAGACGACCGAAATTGAGTCCGATAACGGTGATGAGGGAAAAACTTGAGGGCTTGAAGGCATGGCGCAGAAGAATGTGCCGAGGTGACATTCCCTTTGCCTTCGCCATCGTGATGTAGTCCTCTTGCATCGTGGCGATCAGATCAGTACGCAGGAGACGCATGTATGTGGCCATTTCGGCCGCTGCGAGTGTGATCGCTGGCAGCAGAAGACTGCCGAGACTCTTGAACGGGTTCTCAGTGAACGGCGTGTAGCCGACCGCATTCAACAATTTGAGCCTCACGGGGAAGATGAGGATGAGAACGAGCGCAAGCATGAAGTTGGGGATTGCCAGAAAGAGGAACAGCACCCCGGTGGACCCTCGATCGAACAGGCTCCCTGCTCGCTGGGCGGCGATGAGGCCTACGGGGACTGCGATGATCAGTGCCAGGAACTGGGAATACAGGAGAAGTTCGATGGTGACGGGGAGACGCTGCTTCAGAGCTTCGGAAACCGGCTGGGCATTACGGGCCGAACTCCCGAAGTCACCGGTCACGACGCCTCCCAGCCAGCGGACGTATCGCACCGGCATCGGATCGTTGAGATGGAACTCAGCGGTCTTCTGCTCGATGCATTCTGTGCCGCCGGCGCCAGCACAGAGGGTTGTGGCGGTGTCACCCGGGAGCAACTCGAGGAGCAGGAAAGAGAAGAACGTGACGCACAGCATCACGACGAGCAACTGCACAAGCTTCTTGCGTACGAATCTCATGCGTGTTCCCTTGGACGATGCTCTGGACGGCGAGGTGTCGGATGCGATGTGGTGAAGCCCGGAGTGGTGTCGACCGCCCCCCGACGGACGACACCACTCCAGTGCAGGCGCTTGCAGGTCACTTCCCCCAAGGACTGTGTGACCGGCGCCACAGCAGTGCGAAAGTTAGGCAATGCCGGCCCCAGTGTCAACATCTGGCGAGAGACAGCGACGAGCTCGTTCCGGGGTCCTCTGACTGCTTGGCTGATCATGTCCAGGAACCGCGCTCAATCATGACGTCGCGCAGTACTGCCGGGAGGTCTGTCATGATCCCGTCGACGCCGAGATCGAGTAGTCGATGCATCTCCTCGGGAGCGTCGATCGTCCAAACATGGACGTCGAGGGAACAGGAATGGGCTCGCTCAATGAACCGGTGGTCGACGAGTGTCACACCAGCCGTGGCGACTGGGACCTGGACGCATCTGCCACCGGGATGTCGACGACCGAGTCCGAAGCTCGAGGCCCGGAGTTTCGCAACTCCCTTGGGTCCTAAAGAGGTGCAGAGATCGGATCCAAGCATCGACGCGATGCGCTCGATCCTCCGGTCGGAGAACGATCCGATACACACCCGATCCACCGCATCGAGATCCGTGAGAAGTGCGGCGAGTGGTTCCACCACGGCGTCATGTTTGGGGTCGATGTTCACCCGGAGGTCAGGCCAGGTGGTGAGCAGCTCAGATAACAACGGAATTGGTTCTCGCCCGTCAACGAGCGCAGTGCGAACTTCGGCCCATGTGAGGTTTTCGATCACTCCTACAGCGTTGGTCACGCGGTCGAGACGATCATCGTGGAACGCCAGCACATAACCGTCACTGGTCACATGGGCGTCAGTTTCGACGTAGCGGTATCCCAATTCGACTGCTCTGGCGAACGCGGGAATGGTGTTTTCCGGTTCGTCGCCCGCGCCACCTCGGTGAGCGAAGGCGATAGGACCGTCGTTGTCGAGGAAGGGATGCTTCACCGTGCCCACATAATTACCGTAGACGCCGTGCGAGGGGTCATTGAACCGGCGCCGGGGTTCGGTACCCTTCGGAGAGTGAGCGTGACCGACCGATTCATCGAGTGTGTCAATGATCCGGTGCAGACATTCGTTGTAGAGGAGGCAGCGTTGCTCATCGCAGCGCACGCTCACCACGACCTCGATGTGCAGTCTGAGCTTTCATTGATCGATGAAATCGCTCGCGCTGTCACAACTGGTGAGCTCGCGTCACTGCGGGCAGTGCTGTTCGAGCAATTCGGATTCGGCGGTAATCGAACCAGCTATTACGACCCCGACAATTCCTTCCTCGACAGTGTTCTCAGGCGGCGGGCAGGGATCCCGATCACGCTCAGCATCCTCACGATGGCTGTCGGACGTCGCGCATCAATCTCGTTGTTCGGTGCGGGAATGCCAGGTCATTTTCTCGTCGGGGTGCAGGATCAGCCGGGAATCTTCCTCGACCCGTTCGCCGGGGGGACTGTCCTGACCACTGAAGGCTGCAGGGAGTTGTTCCACCAACTTCACGGCTTCGGTTCTCGTTTCGATGATTCGATGCTCGCGCCCGTTGACGGACCCGCAATCGTCGAGCGCATGCTCAACAATCTTCTGGCGATATTTCGGTCAGAAGGAGATATCCGCTCTCAGTTGTGGGTGGCGCGACTCCGCTCGTATCTCCCTCGAGCAACCATCACTCAGCGGGCCGACGTCGCCTTGGTGCTAGCCAGCGGCGGCCAGTTCGACGCCGCCGCAGAGATCTTCGAAACCCTCGCTCGTTCATCCGACAACGAGACTGCAGTTGCACTTCTTGGGGCTCGCGACCGGATGCGCTCCCAGATGAACTGATACCGACCGGTAGCGTGGAGATTCATGCCCCGCAGAACGAAGATCATCGCAACCATCGGTCCGGCCTCCGACAGCGAAGCGGGTCTGGCATCGCTCATCGACGCCGGCATGGACATCGCTCGGATCAATCTGTCCCACGGAACCCTCGAGCATGGTCTTGAGCGTTTTCATCGGGTTCGCAAGGTCTCCGCCCTCCGACGCCGATCAGTGGGAATCCTCGTCGATCTCCCGGGTCCGAAGATCCGTGTCGGACAGATCCCTGAAGAGGGGATCGCGATGGTCGAGGGAACCAGGCTGAGTCTGGTGCCGGGGAACGATCCCAGTTCGGCAGGCATGATTCAGGTTGACCACGCAACCCTTCTTGATGATGTTCGCGAAGGGGACCTCCTCACGTTCGGCGATGGCGCTGTTCAGGTGCGTTCGCTGGGCGTCACCGGCGACCGCGTTGAGGTTGAGGTTGTCCATGGAGGTCGGCTCACCGGTCGCCCGGGTATTCACATCCCGTCGGACCGAACGCAGCTGCTCACTCCGACACCTGAAGACCTGCGGATCCTCGCGGCCTTCGTTGAAGTCGGCGTCGACATGGTCGCACTGTCCTTCGTCCGCTCGGCAGACGATCTCAGACGGCTCGAGCTCGAACCGTCACTCGGCGGAGCCATCACGCTGGAGCCGAACCCTTCGGGGCCGCAGATCGTCGCCAAGATCGAGACTCGAGCCGCGGTCGAAAACCTCGACGAGATCGTCAAAGCCTCCGGAGCCGTGATGGTGGCGCGAGGCGACCTCGGCGCCGAGTTCCCGATCTCGGAACTCCCGCACCTTCAAAAGCAGATCATCCGGCGATGCATCGCCGTCGGGCGGCCGGTCATCACTGCGACCCAGATGCTCGAGTCGATGATCAATGCACCATCGCCAACCCGCGCCGAGGCGTCTGATGTTGCGAATGCAGTTTTCGACGGAACATCGGCGGTCATGCTTTCTGGCGAAACCGCCGTCGGACGTGACCCAGCGAACGTCGTATCTGTCATGTCCGATATCGCAGAACGAGCCGACGCCGCCTTCGATTACGACGCATGGCCGAAATGGCTGACTGCAATGAATCAGCAGCCGAACATCACCCAGGAAGCTTCAATCACCAACGCGATCACCTCAGCTGCGCAACGAGCAGCCAATGAGATAGGGGCGGCAGCAATTCTGTGCATCTCCTCGAGCGGATTCAGTGTTCGATCAATTGCTCGTTTCCGTCCCCGAGCGAAGATCATCGGGTTCTCAGCCAACCAACGGACAATCAATCAACTCACAATGAGTTGGGGGACCACCCCGTATCTGCTCGAGACAGTCGAAGGAGACGAAGCGGACAACGCACGGCGGGCCATCGAAAGTGCGAAGGCGCACGGTGAGATATCGAGCGGCGACCTCGTGGTCTTCGCTGGCGGTTCAAGCCTCTACGACGGCCGGGTCACCGATAACGTCCGGATCATCCGGGTTCCCTGATGTTGGTGAGCGTGCTCGTCCACGGGAGTTCACAGCCGTGATCCAATCTCTGTTCACCGCAGCCGGCCTTCGGACTGCGTGACCTAACCTGAACTCGTGACTGACTCCCGGCCTGTGAATCTGACCCCCAGTGGTCCTCCTTCGACCATCCTCCCCGATGAGCCGGAGCCGGCGCGACGAGCGCTCGAACACGCCCAATCGCTGAGTGGCGAGGATCGGGCCATCGCACTTCGACTCGTCGTTTCCGCCCAGCCGCGTTGGTGCGGTGCCTGGGCCGCTCTGGGGGATTGCACCGAAGAGCCGATCGAGGCCTACGCGTATTACCGCGTCGGCTACCACCGGGGACTCGATTCGTTGCGGGCCAACGGTTGGCGGGGATCGGGATACGTTCGATGGGCCGACGTGGGCAACCGTGGTTTCCTCAGCGCGCTCGCTGGCCTGGCTCGACAAGCTGCCAGCATCGGTGAGCATGACGAAGCCGAGCGCTGCGAACTCTTCCTGAGGCAGTGTGATCCGAGTTGGCCGCCGCCGGAACTGCGCCCCATCGCATGATCGAGGCGTTCGCCGGGGCTGTACTCGCCGGCGGCCGATCCACCCGGATGGGACGTGACAAAGCGACGCTTGATCCATTCGGTCGAGGGGAACTCCTCGAAATCGCAGTGCAGTCGCTCCGGTCGAGCGGAGCAGTTGCTGTTGCTGCAATTGGTGGGAAAATTTCCCGTCGTCCCGATAGCACCCATGAAACGGTGCCAGATGCCCACCCGGGAGAAGGACCCTTGGGCGGAATCATCACGGCGCTGCGGTGGTCCCCTGTCGACCTCGTGGTCGTCATCGCCTGTGATATGCCTTTTCTCACCGAAGGGCCAATCGCTGAGCTTGTTTCTCACGCAAGAGAACGGCCTTCTCTCGCCGGAGTATTCGCTGTGCTCGACGGCAGGGTTCAACCGCTCACAGCGATTTGGCGAAGGTCGCTCACTCTTGAACGACTCGAAGCAGGATTCGAGTCCGGCGAACGCGCCCCACGCCGTCTCCTCGATCTGCTCCCGATGGATACCATCGAATGCGCCGATCCAGATGCACTCATCGATCTCGACAGCCCCGCAGACATCGAACGCTACGCTGCAGTCGCCAGAGAGCGAACGACAGGGGACAGTTGATGTCGCAGGTACCAGAGATCGATGTGGTTGAACTTGGCTTGATCGTCGGCAACGTGCATCTCATCGATGTGCGGGAGCCCGACGAGTACATCGAAGCCCATGTGCGGGGCGCAGTACTTATTCCGCTCTCCACAATTCCTGACTCGCTCGATCTCATTCCGGCCGATCGCACGGTTCATGTGATCTGTGCGGCCGGAGCAAGGAGCGCGCGGGCTGTGGAGTTCCTTCTCGCCCAGGGGATCGACGCCGTCAACATCGCTGGCGGTACGTCAGCTTGGGTCAACTCCGGGGCGGAGTTCGTCACTGGGCCCGACCCGGTCTGACCGCCCTTGACCTCCACCGCCTATAGGTACGTCAGCACTGAGTCACAGCTCGAAGATGTGATCGCTGCTCTTGTCGACCAGCCGGCATTTGCACTTGATACTGAATTCCATCGGGAGAAGACCTACTTCCCCAAGCTTGCTCTGGTGCAGTTGGCTTGGGGGGACGATCTCGTGATTGTCGATCCTTTGGCGGTCGATCTTTCCCCGTTCAAATCTGTGCTCGAGAGTGCGTCGACGGCGGTGATCCACGCTGCAGACCAAGACCTCGAGGTGCTCCTACTTGCATGTGGGGCTCTCCCGACCGTTCTCTTCGACACGCAGATCGCCGCTGGGTTCGTCGGGATGAGCACTCCATCGCTTGCCACGCTCTACGAACGCTTCCTTGGAGTTCGTGTCGGCAAGGGAGATCGTCTGACTGACTGGCTCCAGAGACCGCTCACTGACGATCAGCTGAACTATGCCGCAACCGACGTTGTCCACCTGCTCGAGATTCACGCGATGCTCACCGAGGATCTCCTCAGCAGGGGGAGGTTGCAATGGGCCCTCGACGAATGCGAGAACCAGCGCCTTCGAAGCCGCGGTCAGCGGGATCCGCAAGAGGCCTATCGGCGGATCAAGGAAGCCCGACAACTTCGCGGGAAGGCCCGTTCGGTCGCACAAGCGGTAGCAGGCTGGCGAGAGCGTCGAGCAGCAGAGCTCGATATCCCGGTCCGTTACGTCATCTCGGATATCGCCGTGCTGGGAATCGCCCAGCGACCTCCGCGCAGCAGGCGCGACCTCGAGAAGATCCGGGGGTTCGACCGTGGACTTCGTGACGACGTGGTCGTCCAACTGCTCGAGGTGGTCGGGCGGGCGTTCGATGCTCCGGACCCTGCGCCAACAGAGGTAATCGTGACTATTCCCCTCGATCGCGACCTCCGGCCGGCCGTCGCTCTCATCTCTGCGTGGGTGAGTCAGATGGCACGGGACCTCGAAATTGATTCGACACTTCTGGCGACCCGCGGCGACCTCGAGGCACTTCTCGGGGAGGCCCCTGATGCCCGGCTGCGAGAGGGTTGGAGAGCCCTGCTCGTCGGCGATCCGATCCGGCGTCTCGTCAGTGGCGAAGTCGCAGTCGCCTTCGCCGGGGATGGAGAGTTGGTCATCGAGGAGCGTAGTCATCGCCCAGTGGTGTGACCGGAGCGAACTCGAGCGTTACCCCCTCCGCGTGCGCTTCCGGCATCTCGACGGGCACCTGCCAGTCGCCCCGAGGTCCACGAGAGACGGAGAACCGCGAATCACCCCCTCTGGGCTGCTAACTTCGCAACTCGGGCAGAGATGGCTTCTCAGTCGGACCTGCCCACTACACTCTGACGAAAATCTCACCGACGGGAGCTAACCCGTGAAAAAGGGGCGACATCGGCGCTTCGAAGAAGCCCGAGCACTCAAGCGCACCAACGACAATCTCGATGCCATCCTCGATGCGAAAGATGCCGAGCCCTGTCCGGAGTGTGGAGCCGATCCCGGCCACGACCACTCCACATGGTGCATGTACGACAAAGAGGCGGATGAATCCGCCTGGACCAGCTAGACCCCTCCCGATCCGACGGTCGGGTGGAAACCCACCGAGAGGATCAGACAATCGTGCCCCCCGCCGATTCAGTAGAACGCAACCTTCGTAGCGTGGCCCTTGTGGCGCACGTTGATCACGGTAAGACCACGCTCGTCGATGCACTTCTGCGCGCCACGGGTACCTTCGGCGACCATCAGGCGGTGGTTGACAGGGTCATGGATTCCAATGACCAGGAGCGCGAGCGGGGAATCACCATTCTCGCCAAAGCTGCTTCGGTCACATGGAAAGGCATCCGGATCAACCTTGTCGACACTCCGGGACACTCCGACTTCGGAGGCGAGGTGGAACGCGCCCTCACAATGGTCGATGGCGTGGTTCTCCTTGTCGATGCTGCCGAAGGCCCACTTCCCCAGACGCGCTACGTGCTGTCGAAAGCACTCGCTGCCGGTCTGCCCGCTGTCGTGGTCCTCAACAAGGTTGATCGATCCGACGCGCGGCCCGAGGAGGTCCTCGACGAGATCTATCAACTCTTCATGGATCTCGATGCTGACGAGTCCAAGATCGACTTCCCAGTGATCTCGGCGATCGCTCGCGATGGTAAGGCTGTTAACGGAATCGGCATGCCGGGCGACGACGACGATCTCACGCCGTTGTTCGAGGCGATCGTCTCGGCGGTTCCTGCGCCGCAGGGAGATCCGAGCGCTCCGGTCCAGGCCATCGTCACCAACCTCGATGCGTCCGATTATCTGGGACGGCTAGCCATTGGCCGCGTGATGCAGGGCACGCTCCGCCGCAACGAGCAGATCGCTCTGCTCGAGGAGGACGAGGGTCAGGCTCCCCTGAAGCGCAAGCTGAGCCAACTCATGACGTTCTCCGGCATCACCCGACTAGAGGCCGATGCAATCGAAGCCGGCGACCTGTTCGTGGTTGCCGGATTCCCCGAAGTTGAGATCGGCGACACCTTGGCCGATCCGGCTCATCCGGTTGCCCTTCCCCGCCTCACCGTCGACGAACCAGTCCTGCGAATGACCTTCGGCGTGAACACCTCACCGATCGCCGGTAAGGAGGGTTCGTTCCTGACGTCCCGTCATCTCCGTGAGCGTCTCGACCGCGAGATCCTCGGCAACGTTTCCATCCGGGTGGAGCCCACCGCCTCTCCCGACATCATCGAGGTTGCCGGGCGTGGGGAGCTCCAGCTCGCAGTGCTCATTGAGACCATGCGTCGGGAAGGCTATGAGCTGCAGGTTTCCCGTCCCGAGGTGATCGTGCGCGATATCGACGGCAAACGCCATGAACCGCTCGAAAGAGCAGTGATCGACGTGCCCGACGAGCATGTCGGAACTGTCACGCAGGCTCTTGCCCCTCGGAAGGGAAAGGTCACCGATCTTCGCCCCGGGGACATCGGCCGTACCGTTGTCACCATCGAAGCTCCGGCTCGTGGACTCATCGGTTTCCGCTCGCAACTCCTCACTGCGACCCGGGGCACGGCCCTGATGCATCAGCATCATGCTGGCTGGACCCCGTGGGTCGGCGAACTACCCACACGCAAGGGCGGGGCCATGATCTCCGATCGTGAGGGTGTCACAACCGGCTATGCGCTCGACAACCTCCAGCAACGTGGGGAGCTCTTCGTGGGCCCCGGGGAGAAGGTGTACGAGGGAATGGTTGTGGGCGAGAACGCACGAGCCGATGACATGCATGTCAACGTCGTCCGCGAGAAGCAGAAGACCAACATCCGCACGCATTCCGCCGACGAGGCAATCAAGTTGGTTCCGCCGCGTGACGTCACTCTCGAAACCGCGATCGAATTCATCGCTGATGATGAACTCGTCGAGGTGACTCCTACGTCCCTCCGTCTGCGCAAGCGGATCCTCAAGGAATCCGATCGGCGTCGGGCCAGCAAGAACTGAGTCAATCGCTCGCTTCGGGCCGCCGGAGTGACGGATGTGGCAACAACACCTCGGTGGGACGGGACTCGATGAGTTCAACCATCCGTTCATAGGGTCCGTCACCGATCAGGGCGATGATCTCGCTCCGAGAACCGACGTACACCGGCTTCTGGGCTGTAAAAGCGCGAGGGTCCTCTGTACACCACCAGTGGAAATCCTCGCCGCCCTCGCCCCAGTCGCGGCGCTTCCATTCGCGAAGGATGTTGGTCATGTGTTCATTGTCATCGGTATGGAAATCAAGCCGTATCGGCACTTGCCAGCACACTGAAGGTTTCCAGTCCAAGTAGGACTCGCCGCGGTCGATCGCCGCGGTATGGAAGGCGCAACCCGCGCCAGCTGGATGATCAGGTCGGTTCAGGAAGATGCATGCTCCATCATGTACCCGGGTCATCCAGTCGCCGTCGACCTTATGGATCGGGCCGCCCAGATCCTCGGCGACATCCTTGAACTGCCATTCGTCGGCCCTGAGTCGGGCGGCGGCGGCACGAACCTTCACCCGATCAGGCTTGTCGACGAAGTGCGCTCCGAACGAGCAGCATCCGAGCTGTTCCTCAGGAGCTGGTGATGAGCCGATCCCGAGACACCCATTGCCATAGATGCAGTTCCACGAACTCAGCAGCCAGGTCAGATCGAATGTGTAGGTCTCGCCGCTGTAGTCGAAGGAGATCCACTCGTGAACATCGTCATCGGGCATCTGGGATGGAACTGGACGGGACATCGGCACCTTCGGATCGCGGGACGCTCAAACCTTACTGTTCGCCACTGTCATACCCCGTGCGTCATCATTGGGTCATGGCCGGTGAGTTCGACGACATACGCGCACGACTCGAGACGATCGCCGAGGAACTCACTGACCTCGCGATCTCTCGTCTGCTGGATTCGATCGATGCGGGCGGCACGGAGTTCCCGGTTGATGAAAAGCGCCTCACCCGCGCCCGTCGCTCGGTGGAGAAAGCCATCAGCATTCTCCGTGAGCCCGATGACCACGACAATTCGTGATCCGAGTTTGTTCTTTGGTCGTCATATTTGCGATCTTCGTCACGTCCAACGTACGGAGGACGACGAATCGCATGGCTCAGGCCGGTGTAAGCCGCCCGTAGAGCGTTGTGCGCTGCTCGAGAGTCCTGCCGAGTGGGGCCACGAGATCCGCGAAGTCGGCCGGCTCCATGCCCTGACCGTGATCAGCACCTGCAGCTCGGCTGATGTTCTCGTCCATGAGTGTCCCACCGAGATCATTCGCACCGGCCTGTAGCATCTGTCGGGCACCCTCGGTGCCGAGCTTCACCCATGACGCCTGGATGTTGTCGATGAGGCCGTGATACGCGATCCGAGGAACTGCGTGCATCAACACCGCTTCACGGAATGTCGGCCCGCGTCGGGCTCGGCCCTGCAGGTACAACGGGGTGGCCATATGGACGAAAGGGAGCGGAACGAATTCGGTGAATCCGCCTGTTTCCGCCTGGAGATCGCGGGTACGTACGATATGACGGGCCCAATGAACCGGCTGCTCGACTGACCCGAACATGATAGTGATGTTCGATCGCAGGCCGACCGAATGAGCGGTGCGATGGGCATCGAGCCATTCGTCGGTATTGATCTTGTCAGGGCAGATGATGGAGCGGATCTCATCGTCGAGAATCTCCGCCGCCGTGCCGGGAAGGGTACGTAGACCGGCGTCCATGAGACGCACGAGATACTCCGAAAGCGGCTCGCCGAGACGCTTTGCTCCCTCGGTCACTTCAAGCGCCGTGAATCCGTGCACGTGGATCTCGGGGACTGCAGCTTTCACCGCACGAGTGACATCGATGTAGTAGTCCCCATCAAAATCAGGGTGGATTCCACCCTGCAAGCAGACCTCGGTGGCACCCAACCCTGCTGCCTCAGCTGTTCGTTGCGCCAGATCCTCGAGAGTCAGAAGATAGGGCGTTCCCCGGAGGTTCAGCGAAAGAGGCCCCTTGCTGAACCCACAGAATCGGCATTTGAACGTGCAGACGTTGGTGTAGTTGATGTTCCGGTTATGCACCCACGTGACGACGTCGCCCACGACTGACCGCCGCAGTTCGTCAGCGTATGCCGCGACTGCTTCGAGTTCCGGTCCACGAGCACCGAACAGCGAAACGATTTCGTCGACTCCGAGGGTTTGCCCGAGACGGCTTCCTGCGATTACCTCGGCGACTCTGCCGCCAGCGGAACCTGAACCGGGGACAAGCGTCGTCGGAGCGACGTTTGCTCCCGAGTACCACGCTGTCGAACGAGGGCCGACCTGCAGGATTTCGATCCCGCCATCGACCTGCTCAGGTGTCGGAGGCGTGAGCTTCTGCGGCAGAACCGCACCGGGATCGTCGCGCCCGAGACCCTCTGCATCGCTCCGGTCAAGAACCGGAAAGCGCATCGCCTCATCGAGCCAACGCTCGGGATCCAGAGCGAACTCGGGGTGAATCGTCAATCGTGGTGCAAGCACGAAACCGCGTGCCTCGCTCACCGAACGAAGAAGGTCAAGGTCAGGCCACGGACGTTCGGGGTTGACGTGATCTGCCGTCACCGGCGACACACCTCCCCAGTCATCGATACCAGCATCGAGAAGGACGCCGAAATCATCAGAAAGGTTCGGAGGAGCTTGGAGATGGACATCGGGAGGAAGGATGAGACGGGCAAGCGCGATCGCGTCGAGGTACGTGTCGGCCGGGCATGCTGGCTCGAGGTGCATGGCCGTACCGTCCTTCGGCAGGAAGTTCTGGACGATCACCTCTTGGACGTGCCCGTGACGACGATGAGATGCGGCGATTCCCTCGAGCGCTTTAATGCGATCGTCGCGATCCTCGCCGATACCTACGAGGATTCCCGTCGTGAATGGGATCTGGAGTTCTCCGGCCCATTCGAGTGTCGCGAGACGACGTTCGGGTGTCTTGTCGGGGGCGCCGCGGTGGCAGGCAAGATCTGCCCGGAGCGACTCGATCATCATCCCCTGGGAAGGGGAGACGGTCCGAAGTCGAGCGAGGTCGCCGCGGCTGAGCGCTCCAGCATTGGCATGGGGAAGCAATCCGGTCTCGTCGATGACGAGTCGGCTCATAGCTACGAGATAGTCGATAGTGGACTCGTACCCATGTTGTTCCAGCCATTCGCCGGCGACCGGATACCGATCCTCAGGTGCCTCTCCAAGCGTGAACAGGGCCTCGTGGCAACCGACCCTCGCCCCAGCGCGAGCGAGAGCGCGGACCTGTGCCGGTGTGAGGTAGGGCGATTCCAACCGCGCTGGAGGCTGCGCGAAGGTGCAGTAGCCACAACGATCCCGGCACAACATCGTGAGCGGGACGAACACCTTGGGGGAGTAGGTGACCCGGGTGCCGAAACGGGAATCGCGGATCGCTCGCGCTTCGGCCATGAGGTTCTCGAGCGGGACGTCGAAACGCGACATGGACGAACCCTATCGGGGTAGCGGTGAGCCGAGCGCAAGGGAATCGACGAGCCAGATGACGCGCTTGCCGTCGACCTGCGCCGCTGGAGCAGAGAAGTCGCCGTCGATCACCCGTCGAAGTGCTTCGCGTTTCGACGATCCCTCAACAGTGACAATCACAAGTTCGGCCTGCGCGATCGCCCGGAGGGTAAGAGTCATCCTCGCGTGCGCGTTCCGGCCGAGGGGGTCGTGGTTCAGGGCCACATTCCCGGTTGAGTTGAGGGCATCTGAGCCGGGGAAGAGCGATGCCGTATGGCCGTCCGGCCCGAGTCCGAGATGGACCACGCCGAGTCCGCCGAGGGAGGTGAGAGTTGCACTGTAGGAATCCGCGCCGTCTTCGCAATACATGGGATGCACAGAGCGAGCCGATTCGAGAAGATTCCCAAACGCCGAGGTGGCAAGTGCGAAATTGGAGTCCATATCGTCAGGTGGCACGCACCGCTCGTCTCCCCACACGACATCCAGAGCGGACCAGAAATCGGTACCGGTGCAGGAAGCGAGTCGTTCGTAGCACCGCTGAGCAGTCGCTCCTCCCGAGAGAGCGAAGACCCTCGGGCCTTTGGATGTTTCAAAATGATCCAGAACTGCAGTGCAGAACTCAGCAGTTACATCCTCGACCAGAACGAGATCACCCTTCATGGGGACATCGTCATGTCAGCGATGATGCCTTCTCCGAGAGGCTGGCGAGCAGATCATCGAACGACGCAGAAAAGGATGCCACTCCTTCAACCTCAAGCTTGTGTGTGATCGACGCGAGGTCGACTCCAACTCCGGCAAGCGCGTCGATCACGGCATGGGCCTCGGCGAGTTCGGCATCGATGGTGCGGGCGAGGGTGCCGTGATCATCGAAATCCCCGAGAGTTGCATCGGGAATGGTGTTGACGGTCTTCGGACCGATGAGCGCATCGACGTAGAGCGTGTC
>Ga0114962_10002979_pt1 | contig 13870 bp, 6 predicted proteins | sample C_130820_MF_Meta_FD_87017 | JGI IMG/M metagenome (GOLD analysis project Ga0114962, IMG submission 87017) | Freshwater microbial communities from Lake Croche, Canada to study carbon cycling - C_130820_MF_MetaG | ecosystem: Environmental > Aquatic > Freshwater > Lake | place: Lake Croche, Canada... | reverse complement strand
TGGTAACTGTTACAGATAAGTTATTATCTGCAGATTTAACCGCCATTGGTGAATAAGCGCTAGCACTGTCATATCCTAATGGGATAGTGTACCACGCATTTTTAGGTATATTATTAACGGTAAGTAATCCTTGGCCCTCGCTACCAACTAGTGCATCGGTAATAACAAAGCTGTGTTTGTAATAATTTGCAAATCCTTTGTTTAAAATTAAATGAAATCCGGCATCAATTGTATAAGAACCAGTATCACAATATAGAGGAGTATTTAAAGTGATGTTCGAAAATATTTCTACTTCATTTCCACCAGCAGCATGCAAAGTAATTGGACCAGTTATATTGTTATTTAAATCGGGCACCTGAAACACCTGACCAGCAGTGTCGGTAGAAACAAAATAAACATTACCACCAACTGTAGAACCGTCTGCAGAACCAAAAGATTTCACCCCAGCAGAATCTATGATATCGGTTGAAGCAAATAAAGAACCTGTCCCTTTTAGGGTAGTATCTAGCGCATTGTTAGATAGATAAAAAGAACCCGTATTATTCAAATTCAAAACGCCTTGTGTGTATAATGTATCAAAAGTTTTAGTAGAATCACTAACGGTAAAAGAACCCCCATAAATATCCAGATCTCCGCCAATTGTGAGGCTAGTATTACTAGTGCCATTACTGCCATTAACTTCACCAGCCAAAATAATTAAGTCATTACCAATTGTGTAAGCTCCTTTTTTTGTACCTACAATGCTACCTGCTTTTACTGTAGCAAGTGCAGGTGCATTAATAATTACATTATTTGGTTGAAAAGTAAGTGCAAGTTTGGGTAAGGCAGTTACACTATTAGAACCATCTCCAATAACTACGTTAGCAGTAGTATCATAGGTTGTGGTTGCACTACCGGGTATAGCAGCTAAGTTTGCCAATACTTGAATAGTTCCAGATACATTAAAAATACCTGTAAGTGTTGGTGCTGTTTTAGACGCATATACTAGCGTGCCGCCATTCATAATATTCATGGTATCTTTTGCACTTACCGTTAATTTACCACCAGATATTGTTACTACATCACCACTGTCAATGTATGCATTTGACGTATTTGTAATTGTCAGACTATAATAACTCATCGGAACAATATGCTGCGGAGTTATACCCTTATAGGTAATGGTACTTAGTGTATCTTCGAAGGAAGCCATTCCCGGATTGAAGTTACCAACAATAGTAATGGTTCTTTTAGGGATTACCCTAGTTGCCAAAGAATCATTGGTACTGATAAGGTTTCCATAAGTGCCTGCCAAAATGTTCAGGGTAGCTTTACCGTCATAGGCAACTGTACTTGTTGGTTTTAACGCTCCTAGCTTCACATTTACAGTATCCTGAATAGTTAACCATGATGAATCGCTCACACCAATAGTTGTGGCAGCTGCCAATCCACCAACAGGTACAATCAAGTTTACACCAAGAGAATCTACTACTTTACTTGCCGGCAATGTACCAGCCTTTGCTCCAGTAACGGAAAATGTTGTTGGAAGGGTAACTTTTGTAGTCCCATTATTACCTGTAAAATAGAAATTACAACCTGCAGTCGTAAAATTTGCAGGGTTTGTACCTGTACCATCTGGGTTGGTACCCCAACTAGTAAGCGCATCAGGTGCACCTTTACCATCAAAATAATAAAAAGTGGTTTGTGCCGAACCCACTTTAGGCATCAGCCACATTGCCGTTACAGCAAGGGTAATTTTCGCTATCTGTTTGATAGCCGCTTTTGTAATCGTTGTTGTCATTGTCTTTTTTTTGTGGTTAAACTGTGTTATGAAAAAAATGTAAAAGCCAAATATAGCCCCTGAGTTAAATATTACTTGTTCCTAAACCTTTCGGAATGTGTGCTAAATGAATACAACTTTGTAACACCAAATACCTAAGTTTTTTGCTGAGATTGTATTTACCCAACAAATGCTGCCTATTCAATTATTTTTCTACGAAATCGATTAAAGCAGCAATTGCTTGTTTTTTCATTTGGAATGTAGCATAAAATTGAGATAGTCTAGGTATTGGCAGCAGCCAAGCAAACATTGAATCCATCCAATTTTGAGCCCTCCTACAATTATTGCGCTAATCATTTATCTTCGCCCGATGGAAGCATTGTTGCAACAGATAGAAAATTATAAACAAGAAATAGCTGCGGTAGAAGCAAGCACACTTGAAGCAGTAGAATCGTTTCGTATTCAATACCTAGGTAGTAAGGGGTTGTTAAAGACTGTGATGGGCGAAATGAAAAACGTTCCCAACGAACATAAAAGAGCCTTTGGACAGGTACTAAACGAGTTTAAACAATTTGTTGAAGCAAAGTTTGAATTGATACAACAAGCTGCAGGCGGTAGTACTGATAACGCTAAAGACAATAACTTTGATTGGAGTTTGCCTGGCAGTTATGTTCCTGTAGGAACGCGCCACCCTCTTACTGCGGTAAGAAATCAGATTGTTTCCATTTTTAAAACACTAGGGTTCGCTATAGAAGAAGGACCCGAAATAGAGGATGACTGGCACAACGTTGACGCTATGAATCTGCCGGAAGATCACCCAGCCAGAGATATGCAAGATACTTTTTATATTAGTCAAAACCCTGCTTGGCTTTTGCGTACTCATACCAGTAGCACTCAAGCTAGGGTCATGGAAGCTCAAAAACCTCCTATACGTGTTATTTGTCCGGGAAGGGTTTATCGCAATGAAACTATTAGTGCCAGAGCGCATTGTTTTTTTCACCAGATAGAAGGATTATATATTGATGAGAATGTGAGCTTTGCCGATTTAAAACAAACGCTTTACTTCTTCGTTCAAGAGATGTTTGGTAAAGACGTTCGCGTAAGATTTCGCCCTTCTTACTTCCCTTTCACCGAACCGAGTGCCGAAATGGACATTAGTTGTTTGATATGTGACAGCAAAGGTTGTAACGTATGCAAGCACACCGGTTGGGTTGAGATTTTGGGAAGCGGAATGGTACATCCAAAGGTGTTGGAGAACTTTGGCATAGATAGTAATAAATATACAGGCTTTGCTTTTGGGTTGGGGGTAGAAAGAATCTGTCAACTAAAGTATCAGGTAAACGATCTCCGCTTATATAGCCAGAATGATGTTCGCTTTTTGAAACAATTTACAGGAGTAATGTAGGCAAGTTAGTAGTTATTAGATAGTAGATATTAGTTTAGGGTATTTAACTAATATCTAATAATTACTATCTTACAACTTCTTCACGTCTGCCACTAACATAAAGTGGTCACTCAGGCCTTCATCTTCTAATTCAAATTGCTTAACAATAAAAGATTTGTCAGGTAGGATATAATCTATTCTTAAAGTAGGAGCAAGGGAAACGAATGTGCGTCCAATGCCAAAAGATTTCTGTAGAAATGCATCTTGTCTTTTACTTCTGATTGTGAAATAAGTGTAACTATTCGGTACATCATTAAAGTCACCTGCTATAATACTTGAATAAGGGCTTTTATTCAACCACTCTTTTAATATATCTGCCTGTTTGGCTCTTTTCTTGAAAGTAGGTTTCATTTTCTCCAATACATTCTTTGAGGCAGTTAATGCAGCACTATCATTGTTTTCAACTTTATCTATATTTTCGTAGTCATTCTTTTTAAACTTAAAAGATTGAAGGTGTGTAGTGTATATCCGAATGGTATCAGTGTCTTTTTTAATATCAATATATAAGGCACTTTCGCCTTTTGGAAACTTTATCCGACCACTATCAATGATGGGATATCTCGAGAAAATAATACTCCCTGCAGTATATCCATTGGCTGCTTTATAATCTTTTGAAAAGTAATAATAGGGGTGTGTAGGCATAAACAAGTCTATATTATTGGCTTGTAGGTGGGGGTGAGCAGCTGTATTATACGAGTGATTGAATTCTTGTAGGCAAATTACATCTGGGTTCAGTTTTAATATACTTTCTGCTAACTCAGTCCGCACCATTTTCTTAGTATTTCTACCTTGATTGAGCCCATTGAAACCACGAAGATTCCAATCTACAATTCGGATACTGCTACTATCTTTTTTTTCTGAGAAGGAGGTTTTGAAATGAAAAGCAAACACAACCGACACTTGTCTATAACCAAGAAGAAATACAATAAGTAACGTAATTGCCCACATTGGTTTTGCAAAAAGCCAGAATAGAATAGAAAATAATAGTAGAATAATAATATATGGCGAAGCCAAACCTGCCAAACCTACCCACCAAAATTTTTCAGGACTAAGATAAGGAACTAAACAAATGGCAAAAAAACTAAAACTTATACAAATAGTCAGTATCTGAATAATAAATTTGACGATGTTATGTGAGATACTCTTATTGGTCACGCAATAAAGATAGCAGTTTTGATTAATGCAAAGTTATATCGGTTATTATTGGGTAATGATCGGAAGCTTTTTGTAGTTTGGGTGCATAATATTGGGTAGCCTTCAAGTCTTTACTCATCAGTACTACATCTATACGAAGAGTGGGTGACAATTCATTGTAGGTACCACCCCATCCAAAACCTTTTTGAAGAAAGGCATCATTTAATCCCTGACTGATGTGTTGATATACGAAACTAGAAGGAACAGAATTTAGGTCTGCACAAAACAAGAAGGGAAAAGTACATTTATTTAGAGTCTCTTTAATCAATTTTGCTTGTGCAATATGTACCGAATCGAAGTAAACCAACTTTTGATAGCGATGACCTCGATATATAATAGCCGTGTCGTCTTGTAAGAACGACTCGTTACCATAATTTTGTTTTCCAAACTTATGTAGAAACATAGACGCTAAATGGGTATTGTAAAATCGAACAAGCTTTCCATTAATATTTATCGTGGCATAAATTAAATGCTCTGGACTGTGTTTTCTAGCGTAGGCATATCTGCCGGAGTCTGTTATAGGGTATCTAGAAAGAATGATTGTACCATAATAATAATTTGGTTTATCTAGTTGATCGTCTTTAGAAAAGTAAAAATAAGGATAATGTAGGGTGTCCTTAAGGCACTTTAAATTAGATATTAGACTTTTTGATTCGTCGATATTCATAAAGTCTTGAAAGCACAATATATCTGCATTAGACGACTTAATAAAGGCAACTATATTCTTTCTAAAAGCTTTGGGGCTATCAAACCTTTTTTCACAGTTTACAAAATTATCGACATTCCAAGATAAAAGGCGGAAGGTATTGGGGGCTTTCTGTTGAACAAACTCCTCAGGGTAATGAAAACCAATCGTTGAGTATATATTTTTGTAACCAAATAATATAATAAAAAAAAACAAGAGGCTATACTTCCTGAAAAGAAAGAAACTTACTAATTGTATAATAAAAATGCCAATAAATAGGTAAGGGAAAAATAAAGCTAGATAAGTAAATGGTTTAAAATGTTGCGAGTTGATGTAGGGGGTAAGGGAGCCAAGAAAATAGAGCAGTGTTACAATAGAAAATACTGCAATTGAGGGGTATTTTATAAAAGGGTGGGAAGTAGACATCGTTGGTTACAATTCTTCTTTACTTGCTTTTTTTAAGAAAGATTTCTCTTCGTCGGTAAGCATATTATACCCTTCTTGATTTATTTTATCAAGTATTTCATCTAATTTCTGTTGCGTTATGTTCGGCACTTTCTTGAAAGGTGCCTCTTTACTGTTGTAATAGAGCTTATCCTTTTGTGGTTTATTAAAGTTCTTCTTCTCAGGATTAAAAAGGTTATCACACCACTCCAACAAATCAACCATCCATTGACCAAGGTCATTGCCTTTGCCTAATTGTTTAATAAATATAAAGCCCATCGCTCCACCGGTAAGGTGAGCTACAGCCATTCCTGCACTGGAACTAGCGATTGTTGCATAGTCTATAGCAGCAAAAATGAGCGTCAAAACCCAAAGTGGGATGCCGCCATTTATCATAGGAAATATTCGGTAGTCTGGTGCAAGGGTTGTGGTAGCCACTGCAACAGCCATCAATGCGGCGCCTGCTCCCATCATTGGAGGTAATACCTCTATTTGTTGATATAAAACAGGGAATATATTATTAGTTAATAAAAAGAATACGGCACCAACAAAACCTCCATACAAATAGATTGGAATCAACTTGCGATTACCCGTTAAATCTTGCAGGATATAGCCAAAACTCCAAAGCCACAACAAGCTACTTATCAGTTGCCTTACCCCAAGATGACTAAACATATAGGTAAGTAAAACCCAAGGCCTGGTACTTAGTTTTTCCAAAGAAGGGGATAAACAAAACCAATCGAGTATCTGGCGTTGAAAGAAATCCGCAGATATTTCTGAGAAGTAATAGATCACATGAATAAAGTTCAACAGGATAAACACAGTGCCATTGATAATGATCAACCAGGTTAGCGCATTGTTTTCAGCTCCTAATAAGGGTATTCTTTTATTGCTATAATCTCGGGTACTCACTGTAAAATAATTTGTGTAAAGATAAAAGCTGATCCGATATAGATTTTATAAGTTCTAACCCGGAACCGTTTAATAGAACGTCTTTTTGTTTGTTTTGTTCCAGGTCATCACTATTAGTAATCCGACTATCGCACCTCCCACATGCGCCCATCTTGCTACATTGTCACCAGCAGAGTTTTTGACAGCAAAGAAAAGTTCATACCCAAAGTAGGCTAATCCTGCCCATTTTGCCTTGATGGGAAAAAAGAAATACAGATATAGATAGGTGTTGGGAAATAAATAAACAAATGCAGCTAGTACGCCAAATATGGCACCGCTTGCACCAATAGTGGGTGTATTTAGTGTCTCCTTGTAGCTATCGGCAAGCCCTTCCAACAATCTTCCTGCTGCTTCATGGTCGTTGGGATTTCCTAAAATATAGGTTACAAACTCTGGATTTAAAGGTATATGGTGTTGTTTGGCATAGTTCATCATCGCCTCGGTAGTTCCTGATTTGTTGCCTAGGTGCATTGCAACTAAATCGGCATACTGACTTGTTAACTGGCTAACTTCATAATTTAAGAAAAGCAAGTGTAACAAAGCCGCACCCAACCCACAGATGATGTAAAAGGTAAGAAATCGTTTGGGTCCCCATAGATTTTCTAGCACCGCACCAAACATCCATAAGGCAAACATATTTCCAAATATGTGTCCGATACTTCCATGCAGGAACATGTGCGTAATCAATTGCCACGGTTGAAAAAGCGTACTCTTCCAGGTATGCAAAGCAAACAAGTTATCCATTGGAAAACTAAACTGTTTGGCAACAGTATTTTGTGCAATAAAAACCAACACATTTATAATGAGTAAGTTTTTAATTATTGGAGGTAAAACCTCAAATCTTCCCGGTCTAAATTCATTCATAATATCTATTCTAAAAAATATCTAATTGTCTCTTCCTATATCTTCCTATCTCCTCCTTGCCTATCCTTCTCCCTTCCTCCTCAACTTCAACTGAACCACGTTTTCTATATGATGCGTGTGTGGGAACATATCCACCGGCTGTATCTTGGTAACCACATATTTATCGTCTAGCAACGCTAAGTCTCTTGCCTGGGTGGCAGGGTTACAACTTACATACACTATCAATGGGGCTGCAATATCCAACAGTTTCTTCACCAGTTTCTCGTGCATTCCGGCACGGGGAGGGTCGGTGATGATAACATCTGGCTTGCCATGGGTTTCAAAGAAAGCATCATTACAAATGGCAATTACATCGCCGGCTGTAAAAAAAGAGTGATCTATACCGTTTAACGCTGCATTTTCCTTCGCATCTTTAATGGCATCCTCAATCAACTCTACTCCTACAATCTTATTTGCCCCTTTGCTACAAAATATCCCGATGCTACCAGTGCCACAATATAAATCATAAACAGTTTGTGTGCCATCCAGTTCAGCAAAGTCTCTGGTTATTTCATATAACTTCTCGCCTTGCCTGGTATTGGTTTGAAAGAAAGACTTCGGACTAATCTTAAACTGAAAATCCTCTAGCTTCTCTGTAATGTAACCATTGCCATAATAGGCAACCGGCTCGAGATCGTAGATGCTATCATTAAACTTTCGATTGATAGTATACAGCAATGTGGTAATGGCAGGAAACTGTTTCAACAGAAAATCGAACAACCCTTTTTGCAGTTTCTTATCTTCCAATCCCAAAACAATGTTCACCATTATCTCTCCAGTAGTTGCAATACGCACCATCATATTGCGCAGCATACCCTCGTGGTTTCTGATGTCCCAAAAGCTCAACTCATTTTCTTTCGCATAGGTTACAATGGCCTTACGCATCAGGTTGGTAGGTTCTTCTTGCAAGTGACAAACATCTATCTCTACCACTTTATCGAACTGACCCTTTGCATGAAAACCCGCTGCGCCTATCGTTCCTTCTATAGCTTCGGTGAGCTTATCCTCGGTACGCAATTGCTGAAACTCCTCCTTTGGTATATATCTTCTGGTAGCAAATGTATATTCCAATTTGTTGCGGTAGCCCGTTGTAGCGTCTGCCCCCATTATTGGCAACATTTCGGGCAAGGCCACCTTACCTATTCTTCCCAAGTTATCGGCTACCTGTTGTTGTTTGTAAATGAGTTGTTCTTTGTAAGGAAGCATTTGCCATTGGCAGCCACCGCATACCCCAAAGTGTTTGCAGAAAGGCGTTACCCTGTTTGCAGCGTATTCTTTAAACGCCAAAGGATAGGCTTCAGCCCAGTCCTTTTTGCTTTTTGTTAGTTGAATATCTACGATATCGCCAGGGACGGTTCCTTCTATAAATATCACTTTTCCCTCTACACGTGCGAGGCTCTTGCCTTCAGCAGCATAATTTTCTACTAATACATTCTCTAAAACAACAGGTTTCTTAAATTTTCTCACGGGGTAAAAATAACGGCATTTGAATAAAAAGCATTATTTTCTCGATAAGGGAATAGCCGGATTTAACATTTTTTAATTTGAACACTATTTAAATGATAGTAAAAAGGTGAAGATCAATATACTAATGTTCAGCCCAAACACTGGATAATGTCTTTTTTGTATATCCAGCTATGGCAGCACACTCACCTTCATACCTTCGCTGTGGCTGGTGAATTCGGGTACATACATACATTGTATATTAGCGGTGCCTGTACTGAAATTGCCCGTATGGGTTATGTAAACAGGATACTCAAAAACATACGTTCCCTTTTGTAAGTAGCTGATGAAGAAGTTGGTACTTGCATCTTTAGTGGCTTCATAGTAACCCAATCCATCCTGCCATTTATAACTACTCAATACATTTTCTGGTTCCATTGTTGCGGCACGCATATCTTTCAAGTGGAGGTATTCCATGTCCCTATCGCTGCGCAACTCTAATCGTATGACTACTTTATCGCCTACTTTCAATACATCATTATTATTAACAGGTGTTATAACCTTGCCCTTATCGGTATTCTTTTCTATAAACAATTGCTTCTTTATGGATAGAGGTGTGGCAGCAGGCGTAATCTTATCCATGTCTTCAAAATACTGCCAATAGACTGCCCCATAACTGATGCCTCTATCAGGTTTGGCAACAGGCTGATTATTTAAACCATACGTTTTGGTGATTACTGTGATGTCTCCCATTGATGTATTTACTTTTTCACCACCAATGCGTTCTTTAAAATAACCTGTGCCAGCAGCACCTTTTTCTGTGGCAGAACTAAATTGCAGGCTTCCCAAACTGATATTCATCGTCTTGTTCTTATCCAGTAAATCATCTTCTCCCATCAGCAACGCATAACACGCATCGGCTGTGGCAACGGTTGTTTTCCAGTTGTTGGTTTGCTTGTTCAGGATGAGCCATGTTTTCATATCACTGATGTTCTGGCTGATTATCACATTGTTTTTATACCCTAATAGTTCATTATAAAAAGCAATCATGGCGCTCTCAAATTCCACCGGATTCTGATACCAGAAGCAGGTAGTCGTTTCCTTCCAATACATTCCGAGATGGTTATGGATGGCATTTTCACTAATCGAAGGAAGGATGTTTTTCAGGCTAAAATCTGCTTCTCCATTTCGGCCGAAGGCAATACCTAACAAAGCCTGATTGTAGAGGCTCTGTTTCACCCAATATTTCTTCCCTTGATTGTAATAGTAGTTATAAGCCACTTTATCACTTGGCAGATTATCAGTCCAAAAGCTGCGCATGAAAAGGTATTGTATCTCTGTAGACCCAATATGCATCTGCTCCATTTCGATGTGATGGGCAATTAGCCACTGATAATCCTCTCCTATTTTAGCATCCATAAAACCCAATGCCTTACTGATGATTGCTTGTAGTTTATCATTCAATTCAGGCGTTAATGCCCCTGCTTTTTTCAATTTGCCAATACCTGTCAAGATGTAATTGGTAATATAACGGTCCTCATACCCCCCTTTAAACCAAGCAAAGCCACCATTATCCAATTGCATTCCCTTTAGTTTATCAAGGGCCGATGCGGTACTGTTTGCCATCCTTACCATATCAAACAACAGGGCAATATTGTGTTGTTGCTTGGTTTCGTTTTGAGCATCCAACACCCACGGCGTTTCTTCTAGCAATATCTGTTTTAATTCCTGGTTCTTATACAGGTTACTTTTCAGTGAGGATGAATCTTTCATCCATTCAGCAAATACTGCCTTTATCCGTGGATGTTTAGCCACAATAAACGCCGCCAAGGCATTGGCATAAAACCGATTGAATGTTTGCTCGGCACATTCATAAGGATACTCCATCAAGTATGGCAATCCTTGCACGGCATACCAAACAGGATTAGGCGTACACTCTACAGTTACCGATTCGCTACTTAAAGTCTGACTCCCCTTATTGCCCGACAACAACTTATCGAAGACAAAGTGTACCGTCGTATCTCCTTTTACTAGGATAGGCATACTCTCGGTAACCAATTGCCTGTTGGTAACTACAGGAATTATCTTTTCCTCCCCATCTCTATAGTCACCTGCCCTTGCCACTACCTTCCACAGCAGCGGTTTGTTGTAGTTGTACGGGATGTTTAGTGGGAACTTGATGGACGTACTTTGCCCTGCATTTACTGTAAAGGATTGTGAAGGGTTTACATTGTGAAACAAGCCATCTACGGGCTTTTCGGTAAGCGCATCTACCAATTCGAGACGCACTTTTCCTGTTAAAAGGGTCGTACTCAGGTTACTGATCTTGGTGCTGAAATCGAGTTGATCCCCTTCCCGCATAAACCGTGGGGCATTACTTTGAACCATCAGGGTCTTCTGACTAGTGATCAATGCTTTTTGTGAGCCAAATTGTAAGTCTTTGGTATGGGCAAAACTTAGCCATTTCCATTGGGTTAACGCATCGGGCATGGTAAAGCTAACCGTATAGTTGCCAGCCGTATCAGCATGAAGCTCCGGAAAAAAGAACGCTGTTTCATTGAAGTTGGTGCGTACCTGAATAGGGTTATCACCAACTACAGTATTTTCTTCATTTAATTTATTAAAGGAGTTGCCTCTAATTGGATTGAATTTGTCATTTTTTTCTTTGTTATCGTTTCTCAAATCAGGGCTTAGATTATGCACAATATTATAATTACTTGCCTTAGCGTTGTTATTTTCAAAACTACTTACCGACCCTGTTAAATCTTTCTTTTTTACCGAACCATACCCTATTACTACCACCTCATCCATATTATTTCCAGACATACTGCGCATCAACGGTTCGCTGCTGTATAGTCTACCACCCCAAGTATTATCTGTGGTTAATAACTTATCATAGCTTTTTGAGAAAGAATAAGACGGTGCGCTTAAATAATTGCCCGAGCCTGTACTCATTTCGAATCCTTGCCCCTTTGTCCAAGTTTGACTATAATAATGCGTTTGCCAGATATAAGGATTATTCAGCCAATGTGTTTCAAACTGATCCAACGAAGCATCATACATGGTAGCTAATAATTCTGCTGCTACCTTATCTCCCTTTTTATCCTTAATAGTTACCGTCCATTTTTCTTTACTACCCGGTTCTGTTTTGTTGCGGTAAGTAGCATAGTTCACCGTCAATTCCTTGTTTGTCCAAGGTACATAAACAGGATAGTTATTGATATAAACCCGATTGTTTTGTACAAATACTTCCTGAATACTTAGCCCGCCTCTGTCTGACTCCGAAGCGGTGTAAGCAATGGTTTGTAGCCCTTTTTTACGGGTCATTATTTTTAGGGAATCATAGGCATACTCGCCATACGCTTTTTGACGGATAGTTTGTTGCAATACCGTTATTTCTTTGTGAGAAGTACCCACCAGATACTTGGCAGTCTCTCCGGGTTCTACTGTTGTTTTTATAGCATAATTAAAATTGTTCTGCGGATACGACAACTCTTTTCCATCAAACACCTGCACATATTTTACTACGGTCAGCGGCTCTCCGTATTTGTCCGCCACCTTGGTTTCTATCTTATAATACCCTGCCTTTAGCTTATTCTTTACCGACAAACTGGTTTCGGTAGCAGTATTTATTTGTTCTTTAAGTACTGCATTGCCTACCTGCCAATTTATAACATTATTATCATCGTTATAATCATCATCGGGGAAAGCGGTCTCATAGCTTTTTCTATCCATCACAAAAACATCTGCTCTTTCCCATAATCGCTCGCGAACAATCTTCAACGGACTCTTCAATGGATAGATGTTTACACCAACAGTCGCCGCTTCGTTTTCGCCCGATAAGTTGGTTGTATTAATTTCTATAGCCTTAAAATCTTCCTTCAAAGAAATAGAAGGAACCGTTACCTCCAACTGCAACGACTGATAGCTTACGCTTACATTTGCATTTGCTTTCCGGGTTTCACCCCCTCCGTCGGTAACGGTTGCTTCAATAGAATAGTCGAAAGTGGGATTGGTTTCTTTTGCAATAGCCTTATCAGGAATTGCAGCAAAGGAGATGGTAAACTTGCCGGCAGCATCGGTCTTAATAGTGCCGTGGCTAATCTCCATTTCGTTAGAAGGTCTGCTTCTACTCCACCAACCATAATAATCATACTGGTACCTTGTCCTTCGTATGACGTTAAAGACAACTTTGGCGTTGTCAATTGTATTTCCGGCAAAAGCCTTGGCAGTTCCGATAACGGTGATGGTATCATTCAATCGGTAACTACCCTTTGGTTTATTTATCGATACCGCATAAGTAGGGCGTTTATACTCCTCTACTTTAAAAAATGCAGTACCATAGATGCCCTTGGCTAGTGAGATGCTACAGTTACCCGTTAATAGGTTTTGGGGCAATACAAACTTTCCATTAATAGACCCATAATCATTAACCAAACACTTTAAACTATCCAATACCACACGGTTTACATCCTTCAAAAAGAGGGTAATACTATCTTTTGATTGATACAGGTGTTGCTCGTCAGACTTTTCTTTGGTGAAGATAATAGCTTTAAAATATACGGTCTGGCTTGGGCGATAAATGCCCCTGTCGGTAAAGAAGGTAGCAGTATGGGTTTTTTGTCTTCTATCCCGCTGGTTATATTCGTAGTTGTATTGGGAGGTTCTTATATGAAGTTCGTCCGTAGCCGATTTAAAAGACAGTTCATAGTTATAGTATTTGTATTTTGAGGATACATTGTTTAAAGAAAAATAGCCCTTACTATCGGAGACCCTTGTGGCTAGTGTATGGTACTTTGTTCTATCTCCATTCGAGCCATCATTTCGTTCCAATACTTTCACCTCTACCTTTTCCTTTGGGGCGCCACTTTCTCTATCCAGCACATAGTAGTCGTTATTATGCCCTTTTATATAACTTATATTGGATACATAGAAATAATTAACCGTCATTTCATGGGCGAAATGATTAAAGTTTTTGCCAGTGCTTGTTACCAAGGCATAAGCCCCAATTGGTAAGGCATCTATCTTAATCTCTGTTGAGTGTTGTTGA
>Ga0114962_10002978_pt1 | contig 13872 bp, 8 predicted proteins | sample C_130820_MF_Meta_FD_87017 | JGI IMG/M metagenome (GOLD analysis project Ga0114962, IMG submission 87017) | Freshwater microbial communities from Lake Croche, Canada to study carbon cycling - C_130820_MF_MetaG | ecosystem: Environmental > Aquatic > Freshwater > Lake | place: Lake Croche, Canada... | reverse complement strand
CTGCTATTAAAAATACCCCATTTAATTTAATTTCAGAAATTTTACCCTCTGCTTTGATTGTTTTTGCACTTGGAACATTTTCATCTATTTCTCACGGTTTAGGTCCATTTTTGGTCGGAATATTAGTTTGGGCTGTTGGCCTTGGACTTGGAGGTACAACAGGATATGCGGTTAACCCAGCGAGAGATTTGGGACCTAGAATCATGCATGCCATTTTACCCATCAAAAACAAAGGAACGAGCGACTGGTCATACAGTTGGATTCCAGTATTGGGGCCCTCTTTAGGCGCCTTATTAGGTGTATTTCTACTATCATTAAAATAATCAACCATGTATATTGGATCAATCGATCAAGGAACCACGAGTTCCCGCTTCATTATTTTTAATAAATCAGGAGAAATCATCTCCATGGGTCAAAAAGAACATGAACAAATTTATCCACAAGCAGGTTGGGTAGAACATGATTCGGAAGAAATTTGGAAAAATACACAAGAGGTAATTGGATTAGCTTTAGGAAAAGCAAATTTATCCGTCTCTGATTTATCTGCAGTTGGAATTACTAACCAGAGAGAAACAACTGTAGTTTGGAATAAAAAAACAGGCAAGGCCTATTATAATGCCTTGGTTTGGCAAGATACACGTGTGGGATCTGATTTAGCTGAATTAGCTAAAGATGGCGGCATGGATCGTTTTAGAGCGAAAACTGGTTTGCCTCTAGCCACCTATTTCAGTGGCTTGAAGCTTCGCTGGTTATTAAATAATGTGCCTAATGTAAGAGAGGATGCTCTAAAGGGAGAGGCCCTTTTTGGCAATATGGATACATTCATTGCTTGGCATTTGACAGGAGGTATAGAAGGTGGAATTCATATCACTGATGTTACCAATGCGAGTAGAACACAGCTAATGAATTTAGCAACCTGTGAATGGGATGATGAAATATTGGAGGTATTGAATATCCCCAAACAAATGCTACCCGAAATTAAATCGAGCTCAACTGTTTATGCCAATGCAAAAGGTGTACTGAATGGTGTTCCCTTAGCAGGAATTTTAGGTGACCAACAAGCTGCCTTAGTGGGTCAAACTTGCTTCGATCCTGGACAAGGCAAAAATACCTATGGAACCGGCTGTTTTATGTTAATGAATACAGGAACAAAAATAATCCCATCACAATACGGCCTTTTAACAACCGTCGCATACCAATTAGGTAATGAACCCGTTCATTATGCCTTAGAAGGATCTGTGGCTATTACAGGCGCATTGGTTCAATGGCTAAGAGATAATTTAGGGCTCATAAAAGATAGTGCAGAAATAGAAACCCTAGCAGCTAAAGTAGAAGATAATGGCGGTTGCTATTTTGTACCAGCTTTTTCAGGATTGTATGCCCCGTATTGGAAATCTGATGCGAGGGGTGTTTTGGTTGGTTTAACTAGATATATCAATAAATCACATATTGCTCGTGCAGCATTAGAAGCGACTGCCTTCCAAACTTGGGAGGTTTTAGAAGCCATGGAAAAAGATGCAGGTATTCCGATTACCTCGCTACGAGTGGATGGTGGAATGGTCGTGAATGAGTTGTTGATGCAATTCCAATCTGACATCATAGGCCAAGAAGTTATTTGTCCAAAAATTATCGAAACGACTGCCTTAGGCGCGGCTTATGCCGCTGGATTGGCGGTTGGATTCTGGGAGAACTTAGAGGATTTAAAGAAAAATTGGGCGATCAAAAATCGCTGGAATTCTCAAATGCCTTCTGAAAAAAGAAAACATTTGCAACACCTTTGGAAAAAAGCGGTAACTAAAAGCTTCGATTGGGAAGAGGAGTAATTTTAAGGTAATAGGTATTAGGTAATAGGTAATAGGTATTAGGTAATAGGTAATAGGTAATGGGTAATGGGTAATAGGTAATAGGCAATAGGCAAAACATTACATACTATACACTTTTAACTATTACCTATTAATGCGAATTAAGGGTTAAAAAAACATATGGATTGCTCTGTATAAATACTTCAATTATGCCAACGCTAATCCTAACGAAAGATTTGAACGCAGCCTGATAAAATATCAATGATGAATCAGGAGGTATGAATTTAAAAAATGCTCATAATTCATCATTCGCAAGGCTTCGTTCAATTTTTTTGTTGATATTAAACGCGAATTGTTATCTGAATAATGAGAATATCAGTTAAATGATTGGAATTATAGGTTTTGTGATTGGGAATTTAACTTAATTTTTTTAAGGGGAAATGCGTCCCCTTACCCCCTGCAATCTACACGTAAAAAAGTTCAGTAGTTTGATAAAATGGCTATTTATACAATTTATCGACTTACTGATATTTAATTCAGATTTTTAAAAATTCTGAATATGTTTTCAGCTCTTGATTCGCATTAAAAGGTAATAGATCAAAACATAACTAACTATACACTTTTACCTATTACCTTTTACCTATTACCAAACTACATTCTCTTCGCTTTCTCCACATTCGCCCTAGTAGTGCCGTAAGCTGGACAATTTGTACTCTGTGAGCATGAACTTACTACAAATGCGGCAAGTAAAGCGATAGCGATTATTTTTTTCATGTTATAAAAGATTAGACTGACGTCAATTTAGATTTTTTTATATTTTTGGAGGTATTGTCCGTTACATTTAGATCTTTTGAAATATCGTTATATCCTAAAATAGTCAACATAGAGCTACTAGTTTGCTCTTCAGAGAATAATCTAGTAGTAACAGTGCCATCTTCCAAACGATCTACAATCACATGTTTGGGAGCAGGAATTAAGCAATGCTGAATACCACCATAGCCCCCCAAAGATTCTTGATAAGCGCCAGTATGGAAAAATCCCACAAATTGTCTTTCTGATGCTTCCTCGAATATCGGTAAATACAAATCAGAACTATGCGCTTCAGTATTATAGAAATCCATCGAGTCGCAAGTAAGACCTCCTAAATTCACCTTTTGATAAGGTGAACTCCAATTATTCACAGGCAACATGATGTATTTTTGATTCATTCCCCATGAATCAGGTAATTGAGTAATGAATGAACCATCAATCATATACCATAACTCTTTGTCATTTTGCAGTTTTTGATCTATGATTTCATACAAAACCGCACCACTTTCCCCTACTGAATAAGATCCAAATTCGGTAAAAATATTAGGAACTGGCACATTATTTTTATTGCAAATCCAAGAAATAGATTCAACAATTTCGTCGACCATCGCTTGGTAATCATAATTGAACTGCAAAGAAGTTTGAATCGGTAAGCCTCCTCCTAAATCGATGGAATCTAATTCAGGACAAATCTTTTTCATTTCACAATATTTGTATATAAAACGGCTCAATTCTGACCAATAATAAGCACTATCTTTGATGCCTGTATTGATGAAAAAGTGAAGCATTTTTAAATTAAATCGAGGATTGGGTTTAATTTTTTCTTCATATAAAACACTCACATCAGAGTACCTCACTCCCAAACGAGACGTATAAAAAGCAAAATCAGGCTCCTCATCCGTTGCAATTCGAATCGCAATGTTTACTTTGTCAGCAGTAACCGACTTTTCATAAAAATCAATTTCTTTTAAATTATCCAGTATTGGAATACAATTAAATCCATCATTGATCAATTCTGATATATATTGTGTGTACAATGGTTGTTTATATCCATTGCATAAAATATAGGTGGATTTTGAAATTTTTCCCTGCTCATGCATATCTCTGATAATTGGAATATCAAAAGCGGAACTTGTCTCTAAATGTACGTTTTGTTGCACCAAAATTTCTTCTAAAACAAAGGAAAAATGGGATGATTTTGTACAATAGCAATACGTATAATTACCCTTGTAATTGTATTTTTTTATGGCATTTCTAAACAAAAGTTTAGCATTATCGATATGCTCTCCAATTTTTGGCAAATAAGAAATTTTCAACGGCGTATCATATTGCTTAATAATTTCCATCAAAGGAACATTGTTAAACAACAATTCATTGTTTTCGTTGATATTGAACTCACGTGTTGGAAATTCAATGGTTTGATCAATTAGATCGACGTAATTTTTCATTTAATATACTAAAAATTTAATTCATTTGTTTTGACCCGAGTAAAAACGTGCAAAACTGCAATAAAAGTATGTACTTTGCAAACTATTGTATAAATGTTATATGCCAAAAATTCATTTTATCGCAATTGGTGGAGCAGCGATGCACAATTTAGCTCTTGCATTAAAGGAAAAAGGTTATCAAATTTCGGGTTCAGATGATGAAATTTACGAGCCGTCAAAAAGCTACTTAGAGCAAAAAGGCTTGCTCCCTGAGGCATTTGGATGGTTTCCTGAAAAAATTACGACTGATTTGGACGCCGTAATTGTAGGTATGCACGCAAAAGCAGACAATCCTGAATTACTCAAGGCCAAAGAATTAGGAATTAAAATTGAATCTTATCCTTCCTTCCTTTATCAGGAAAGTAAAAATAAACAAAGAATTGTCATTGCAGGAAGCCATGGAAAGACAAGCATCACCTCGATGATTTTACATGTGCTTAAAACCTTAAATAAAAAATTCGACTACCTCGTTGGGGCTAGAATTGAAGGTTTTGATTTAATGGCATCCCTTTCAGACGCCCCAATCATTATCATTGAAGGAGATGAGTATTTGGCCTCACCGCTAGACAGAAGGGCAAAATTCCTACTTTATCAGCCTCACATAGCTTTAATTTCAGGAATCGCTTGGGATCATATTAACGTCTACCCTACTTTTGAGTCTTATACAGATTCTTTCAAAAATTTAATTCTTGAATTACCTAAATCCGGCACCTTATTTTTTGATGAGACCGATGATATTTTAAAGGGATTGACCGAATTTTGCCCAGAACATACTCAAAAAACAGCCTATTCGGCACATTCTGCAAATATATTGAAAGGCAAAACCATTTTGAAAGGAGAAGATGGTAACAATTATGAAATTTTAGTCTTCGGAGACCATAGCTTGAAAAACATCAATGGTGCCCGACTGATTTGTGAACAAATTGGAATCAGTAACGCGGAGTTTTACCAAGCAATACAATCTTTTAAAGGAGCAGCTAAACGATTGGAATTAGTCAAAGAGACTACCAACAGTTTGATTTATAAAGATTTTGCACATGCCCCTTCGAAAGTAAAAGCTACCACGGAGGCACTGAAAAAACAATTTCCAGAGCGAAAACTCTTCGCCTGTTTAGAATTACATACCTTCAGTAGTTTAAATCCTGCCTTTTTACCGCAATATGAACATAGCATGTCCGATGCAGATTCCGCGGTAATTTATCTTAGCGAACACGCTCGAGAGATAAAAAAAATGGCTCAAATAGAGGAAAAAGATGTTCAGAGATATTTTAACCATCCAAATTTGGTAGTCGTTAGAGACCAATCCAAGCTTCTAGAATTACTCAAAAAGCAAAATTGGGAAAATCAAAATTTACTAATGATGTCTTCTGGAACGTTTGATCAATTGGAAATTGAGAATGTAGAATTAAAAATGTAGAAAATCGTTTTAATTTTACATTCTTAATTCTACATTCTTCTATGCATTCAAAATAGCGTCCAACTCGGTTTTAAAGCCAACCAAAAGCATTTCTTTCATACTAATTTTACGCTTTTGAGTATTTATTTTGCTTTGAACAGGCTTTTCAGACATCGTGCCATCTTCTTCAGAATCAGCAATAAAAATCTCCAATTCGCTACGCTCCTTTTTGGTCATGTAGTCCATTTGGTTAATCATAATTTTCAACTGCTCCAATCTAGGTTTTTCATTCAAAACAGGATGGCGGTAGGATATAACTCGTAATAAATAATTCATTTCGAATATTTTATCACATACATTTCTAAAACGCTCAGCTAAATTTCTATCTATTGTTTTCACTTGAGCCGTAATTTCTTTCCATTTGACCAAATATGCTTTAGCTAATTCAGCAGTTGCAACGATATTCAGTTGGTCTTGCAGCTTTCCTTCCAATTCAATCATCATGTTTGTTAATTCACTAACACGCGGATCAATTCTAGGTTTCACTTCAATTCCCTTAATTCGATTATATTTCTCAAAGAACATTTCATTCGCCTTCTTGAAATTTTTCCAAAGCATAGATTGCTTTTTCGGAGGCAAGCCCATAACACTCTTCCATTCTCTTTGTAACTCCTTTACCTTTATAACGGAGTCATCAATATCTTCGGCTTTTCTATATTGATGTACTGAATCAATAAAATCTTGAAGCTTCGCTATTTTTTCATCAATGATTCGATTTTTCTCTTCAAAGAATGCTCTTCTGCGAAGAAAAAATCCATCTATAATTTCTTGGAATTCAGCATTTAATGACTCTTGTATTGGTTTTTCAACAGGACCCGTTTTCACCCATTTTGCTTTTACTTCAAGTAAACGATCAGTAGCATTCGTGATATCTAGTTCGGAAGCGATACTTTTGGCGTCTACCACTAATGCGCGTTTAATTTCAAGGTTTTTTACTTGATTATTAACAATCAAATCCTTCAAAAACACGTCTAAACGATCCAACTCAGCAAACAAGGGAATAAAATCCCCTAGACCATCAAACTCAGCTAAATAAGCTTTCATTTGAATTACTTTGGTTAAAAATGACCCTTTGTTTTGTACTTCTTCCACCTCAGCGGATAAAGCTGCAACTTTCTTAGTTGCTAAATCGAATCGATTAACAAAATATTCCAAGGCTTCACTTTCAGTGTTTCGAACAAATCCAATTTCTCTCTCAGGGAAATTCAAATAAGCATTGATAAAAACTTTGCCGTCGCGACAAAATCCAAATTGATTAGATAAGGCAGAATCCATATGTAAATTAAAAGAGCTTCAAGCAAAACCTTGGCTCAATAAAGGTTAAATTATTTTAAGAGAGCAAATCTATAAATTTTTTCATGTAATTCTAAATTTTTTTTAGCCAAAATAATATTTTAAAAATTCTTCTTTGGAAGTTTTGAAAATCCTTTCATTGAATTTGCGATATTTGTCTTTTTAACATTCAAAAATCATTATGAGTAACGAGACAATTATTTTTTCAATGGAGCGTGTATCCAAAACCATACCTCCTCAGAAAACAATTATAAAAAATATTTATCTTAGTTTTTTCTATGGTGCCAAAATTGGGGTTTTAGGTCTCAATGGTTCAGGAAAATCAACTTTACTAAGAATTATTGCAGGTATAGATAAATCATTCACTGGCGATGTGGTATGGTCTCCGGGCTATAGCGTTGGTTTATTGGAACAAGAACCTGCTTTAGATTTGAATAAAACAGTTTTGGAGGTAGTAGAGGAAGGAGTGGCAGAAATCAAAAGTCTGTTAAAAGAATTTGACGAAATCAATGAAGCATTTGCAGATCCAGACGCAGATTTCGACAAATTATTGACACGCCAAGGAGAGGTTCAAGAAAAATTAGATCATTTCAATGCTTGGGAATTAGATACCCGATTAGAAAAAGCCATGGATGCGCTAAGATGTCCCGATCCTGAGGCCAAAATTAGTACACTTTCTGGAGGAGAAAAACGCCGGGTAGCACTTTGTCGATTATTATTACAAGAACCCGATGTCCTATTATTGGATGAGCCAACCAATCACTTGGATGCTGAATCTGTTTATTGGCTAGAGGAACATTTGCGACAATACAAAGGGACGGTCATTGCTGTAACCCACGATAGATATTTCTTAGATAATGTTGCTGGCTGGATTCTAGAATTGGATCGTGGCGAAGGTATTCCTTGGAAAGGAAATTATACTTCTTGGTTAGAGCAGAAGCAAAATCGTTTGGCGCAAGAAGAAAAAACAGAATCAAGAAGACAAAAAACCTTGCAAAGGGAATTAGAATGGGTTCGTATGGCGCCAAAAGCTCGTCAAGCCAAATCGAGAGCGCGTATTGGTGCTTATGAGAAATTACTATCCGAAGAAAATAAACAGAAAGAAGATAAATTAGAATTGTTTATTCCTGCTGGACCAAGATTGGGAAATAAAGTCATCGAAGTACAAGGAGTTTCTAAGAAGTTTGGGGACAAATTATTGTTTGAAAATTTGAGCTTTAGTCTACCTCCTGCAGGTATTGTTGGAATCATTGGACCCAATGGTGCGGGTAAAACAACTTTATTCAAATTGATCACCGGTCAAATTCAGCCTGATTCAGGCACCTTTGAAGTGGGAGAAACTGTTCAATTGGCTTATGTTGATCAAGAACACCACCAGTTAAAAGCAGAAAAATCTGTTTATGAAACAATCGCTGATGGCAATGACTGGATTATGCTAGGAGGAAAACAATCCAACGCACGAGCTTATGTGAGTAAATTCAATTTTGGAGGATCTGACCAAGAGAAAAAAATGGGTAATTTATCAGGCGGAGAAAGAAACAGGGTTCACTTAGCCATGATGCTAAAAGAAGGTGCGAATGTTCTTTTACTAGATGAGCCCACCAATGATTTGGACATAAATACACTTAGAGCCTTGGAAGAAGGTTTAGAAAACTTTGCCGGCTGTGCTGTAGTTATATCTCACGATAGATGGTTTTTAGATAGAATAGCTACCCATATTTTGGCTTTTGAGGGCGACTCACAAGTCACTTATTTTGAGGGTAATTATTCAGAATACGAAGAATCAAGAAAGAAAAGGCTAGGTAATGATTTAACTCCAAGAAGAATTCGTTACAAGAAATTGCAATAAAACAGAATTTTTTTTCACTAACAGTCTTCACACTTTTTCTTATTTTCGTTGTAAAATCAGAAATTAGCTTAAATCACACAATCGGCTATCATATAATAATCCTTGCCGATTACGTGATTTTAAATATGGTAAATAAAATGGATTCAAGAGGTAAAATTAATGCTGTGATTGGGGAGATGGGCAAGGTTGTTGTAGGACAAGAACGTTTGATCAATCGATTGTTAATTGGTTTATTTACAGGAGGCCATGTCTTATTAGAAGGCGTACCAGGCTTAGCAAAAACATTAACCATTAACACGCTTGCTAAAATCCTCGATTTACATTTTCATAGAATTCAATTTACTCCGGACTTGCTTCCTTCTGATTTGGTGGGAACCATGATTTACAATCCATTAAAATCAGATTTTGAAGTAAAAAAAGGACCCATTTTTGCGCAAATTATCTTAGCAGATGAGATTAATCGGGCTCCAGCAAAAGTCCAATCTGCCCTTTTAGAAGCCATGGCTGAACGTCAAGTAACTATTGGAGACACTACTTATCAACTAGATAGCCCTTTTTTGGTATTGGCTACGCAAAATCCTGTTGAACAAGAGGGAACTTTCCCTTTGCCTGAAGCTCAAGTAGATCGGTTTATGTTAAAAGTGTACATGGACTATTTGAACAAAGAACAAGAACTCGAGGTAATGCGGAAAATGTCTAATTTGGATTTCAAGTATCAACCAAAGGTGATTTTAAGCCTGAAAGATATTCACCAAATTCAAAAAGAAATCAATCAAATTACCATTAGCGAAACACTCGAGAAATACATCATTGAATTGATTTTTGCTACCAGAAATCCATCTGATTACGGTTTAGACTTTGAGGCAAATTATATTCAATTTGGAGCATCACCTAGAGCGAGTATACATCTAAATTTAGCTTCTAAGGTATTAGCTTATTTAGAAGGCCGAGATTATGTATTACCTGAGGACATCAAAGAAATGGCACCTGATGTCTTAAATCATCGTATTATTTTAAATTACGAAGCTGAAGCGGATAACATTACGACTAAGCAAATCATCCAAACAATTTTAAGCTCGGTGGCTATTAATCGATAGAGAGCACGATGAATGAGGTATGAGGTAATTTGAAAACTCAAAAAACTAATAACCAATAACTGATAACTAATTCCTAAAATAATGGCTTAGTGATGAAGGTGAAAGCAAAATAGACAGGGCTTTTTACCCGATCTTTTACTTAATTTTCCTACACTTCCTATTTATTTCCTCGTAATTACCAAACTTGGTTCAACAATGTATCTGCCAGAATGCGAGCCATAAATTGCTAAGCCATTGGGTAATGATGCTGGAACTTCTAAACGAATACGAAGTTTACCCGTGTAAGAAGCTTCTTGCCAAGCTAATTTAGGAAGACAGGTTTGTACCCAATAACCATAGGTACCTGCTTCATCTAACTCGTTATTTTTTGCTTGGTAAAACCAAGATAAAACTCCTTGATGATCAGCTGGATCATCTGCTAATTCAACCGTATGACAAAACTGATTGTTAGCATATATTTTAAGCAGTGAGGGATTTTTTGTCAAATCCGTTTGAGGATATGCATTGGGATTTTTACCAGGATCAAATGTTCCTTTGCCCAACATATAATCACCATTCATCGCACCGGAATTGACACGATCTTTACCCAACAAAGGTTTGGATGAAGCTTCCACAAAAAAACTAACCTGTAAGACGGAATCTTCATCAAGACCCTTTGGCCAATCGAATTCATACTCAAAAAAACCAAAACCGCCACCGTTCAATTTATCCCCCAAAACTCCTGTCCATTGTTTGGCAGACCAATTGGAATTAACAAACTTATCAGCAGGGACAGAAATTACGATCTGCTTTTTATTGGCAGGCTGAGTATTGCCATTTTCCACAATGATATTTACAAAGTTTTGATGCAAAATCTGCCCATTTTGATCTTCTAAAATAAATCTCAACGTGTTTAATGATTTATCTTGGGGTAATTCAACTACTACTGAATCTAATTTCTGAATTGTCCATGCATTCCATGAAATAAGCTGAGATTTTGACCACCAAGATTTCTCCTCTCCCCAAGAAGTTTTACCATCGAATAGCAGTTTTAAAGTAAGTTGTTTTGGCAAATCAATTCGATTAGTTAAGCTAGAAAGATTTAAAGGGATTTTTAATTTTTCACCTGCTTTCCCTGCAAAAGCTATTTCTTGACCTGTTGACAAATAAAACTCGGAATGTAAATCCTTCAAAGTCATGCCAGCAGCAAGTGCCCCTAATCCAGTTTCTTTTTCTGAACGATCAAATCGGTAATACCCATTCCACTCGTTAATCACATCATGATGCTCGGTGTATAACCAACCAGCAACCTTTAGTTGATTTCTAAATGCATTCATCGACTTATGATAGTCCCAGGTATAATCTACATCTCCAGTACTTCCTTTATAACCCCAAACATTACCAAACTCTGAATTAATCATTGGCTGCTTCCCTTGTACATATCCTTTTTCGAAATTTTTAGTACTTCCTTCGAAAGTACTATCCGATAAATTTTTCAAGAATGCATCCCATTCATAACCTGGCAAATAAGCATGCCAAGAATGAATATCTGTTTCGGTATGTCCTTTTCCACAACAAATAGAATTATCTTCAACCAATCGGCTTGGGTCCAATTGCTTCGCTAGACGATACACAGAAGCAACCCATGTTTGGGTTTTGGGCAAATATTGCGCCTTTTTATTCCCCTTTTCATCTTTGAAATGAGAAATTAGGCCCCAAGTTTCATTGAAAGTAATCCATGAAAAAATAGCAGGATGATTAAAATCTCGATTAATCATTTCTTTTAATGTGTATTCCGACTCCTTTCTCATCTCTTCATCCGGCTCTCCCCAAGAATTGGGCAAATCTGCCATCACCAATAAACCTAATTTGTCAGCCCAATACAGTTTCCTAGGAACTTCCACTTTTATGTGGGTCCGGATTCCATTTAATCCAATTTTCTTGCTTCGGATAATTTCATCCCGCATAAAATCATCTGTTGGAAAAGTATAAAATCCTTGCGGATGATAACTTTGATCCAAAGCCAATTGCAAATAAATTGGTTGATTATTGATGGAAATGTAAGATATTTCCGAATTTGGCAAATTTTGCACAGAAATCTTTCTCATTCCAAAATAGCCATTGAATACATCAGCCCGATCGCCTTCGCCGACACTGACCTGATAATCATACAAATAAGGATCTTCTAAACTCCACAAATGCGGATTAGTGATTGGAATTTCAAACTCTAAATATTGACTGCCTTTCGGAATTATTTTATGATTCGTAACCCCTTCTCCGCTTTTGATGTGTGTGTTAATGTACACATTTTGCTTAGCAATTTCAGGTAAAATAGCTTTCACTTTGATCAAAGATCGATCAATATCTGGCTGAATTTGAAAACCTTCTAAATAATTTTCTCCCCTAGATTCAAGATAAACCGTTTGCCAAATTCCTCTTGCATTTCCATATCCTTGCTTGCCATAAAGGGTAAACATACGTCGTTTATCATCTACGCGGACTACTAGAGATTGCTCTTGATTGTATTTGATAAATTTGCTTAAATCAAAAGAAAAAGGCGTATAACCTCCTTCATGAACACCCACATTAACGCCATCTAAAAATATCGTTGTTTGCCAATCTGAAGCCCCAACAACAATGAATGTTCGTTTTAAACTCCACGATTTATCAACTTTTATTTTGCGTTCATACCAAGCAATGTCTGCTTCATCTTTCACACCAGACAATTCGGATCCCCAAGGAAAAGGAACCAATATTTTATTCGTAAACAAATCAGGAGCTTTTTGCCAGTTTTCTTTTAAGCCTTCATTTTTAGAATCAAATGAAAAATTCCACTGACCATTTAGATTTACCCAATCCTTTCTCTCAAAATCTGGACGTGGATGCTCTGGTAGAGGTTGAGAATCTTGCCCAAAACTCAAAATAGTGGTACATAAAAACAATAAGGTCAAAGAAAATAAACGCATTAATGTTGTGGCAAAGAAAAATAAATCGAAAAGAACACAAAATTCGGGAAAATATCTGATTCTTTCACCTTAATTTTAATTTAAAAAGTAAATTTGTTATATGAGTCAATTCGAAGAATTAAAAAAGAAGATTCCCACACAAGTTACCGTGTTAGGTGGAGGAAGTTGGGCAACGGCCTTAGTCAAGATTTTATCCGAAAATCAGGTAAAGATAAAATGGTGGATTCGAAGAAAATCTGATGTAGAATTTATTAGAAAATACAATCACAATCCAAGTTATTTAACTGATGTAGCATTAAATCCAAGAAAGGTTAAAACTTATCACAAAATGTCTGACGCCTTGAACGGCGCTGAATACATTATTCTCGCAGTACCGGCAGCATTTATTCCAAGTACCTTAAAAGGCCTGAACAAAAAACATTTTGAAGGGAAAAAAATCGTGTCAGCTATCAAAGGAATGATACCAGATGAAAATATGCTTGTTACAGATTGGTTAGAAAGAGCATTTAATCTTCCTTTAGGACAAACGTGTGTAATTGCCGGACCCTGTCATGCGGAAGAAGTAGCTCTTGAAAAACAATCCTACCTCACCATTGCATCTCCTAATATTGAATTAGCACAAAATTTTTCCAACTTGTTAAATGGTCGATTTCTACAAGCGCACGCCATTGGCGATTTATATGGAGTAGAATATTGTGCTGTTATCAAAAACATCATTGCGATTGCTTGTGGAATTACTCGCGGATTAGGTTTTGGGGATAATTTCCAAGCGGTACTAGTGAGCAATGCAATGCAGGAAATCAAAATTTTCTTGGATGAAGTTTATCCAGAAAAAAATAGAGATCTTAATAATTCAGGATATTTGGGCGATTTGCTAGTAACCGCTTATTCACAATTTTCCAGGAATAGAACTTTTGGAAATATGATTGGAAAAGGATATTCTGTCAAATCAGCACAAATTGAAATGAATATGATTGCAGAGGGCTACTACGCGGTGAAAAGTATCTATTTAATTTCTAAACAACATCAATTGCAGTTACCTATCATTGACGCAGTGTATAACATCGTCTACGAAAAAGCCAACCCTTTAGCTGAAATGAATAAATTAAAAGGGTTCTTAAAGTAATTATGAG
>Ga0114962_10002977_pt1 | contig 13872 bp, 21 predicted proteins | sample C_130820_MF_Meta_FD_87017 | JGI IMG/M metagenome (GOLD analysis project Ga0114962, IMG submission 87017) | Freshwater microbial communities from Lake Croche, Canada to study carbon cycling - C_130820_MF_MetaG | ecosystem: Environmental > Aquatic > Freshwater > Lake | place: Lake Croche, Canada... | reverse complement strand
TTGATGGTTGATATTGCTTTTGTTTGATTTTTTTGTTAAAATGATATGGTCTTTTAAACAGGAGAGTCAGATATGGGCTTAAATCCTTGGAAAGCATCCAACGAAGTCATTGACTTGCTTGAGTCGGTAAAAAATAAGCACCATGCAGAAAGGCTGGCTAGTTCGTCGATTGTCATTTCTTTCGACGATAGCAAGCCTTTTGTGCGTAATAAGATTAATCTTGGTAAGGTCATCAAGTTTAGTCCGATTGTCAAATTGTATCAAAAACAAAAGCATGATTTTTGCATTATAATACCTATGGATTTATGGCATTCAGTGCTTAAAAGCGATGAAAGAGAAGCTTACATCGACTTGCAACTAAGCAGATGTTCAGCCGAATATATGCCAGAAGAAATAGAAGAAAACGGAAAGAAAAGAAAAAATAAAGATGAATTTGGTAGAATTCAATATACCAATGTCATTAAAACAGATGATGATGGTAATCCTAAATGGAAAGTTTTGCCTCTTGATCTTGAAGTTTTTTCTCAAAACGTTCGTAGATATGGATTATGGTGTGACATGATACAAGAATTAAAAGAAGCAATAAATTCCGCAGAAGGTATTGAATAAAATGGAACGTAGGCGAATACTTGAGATAATCATCTTTGGTCTTTGGCTTATGATAGCGGTTGTATTGGTGATGAATCAGAATTTTGACACCAATGCAACCATTCCTATACCCGAAGAGCTAAAAAACGATAGTGGTTTATCTGGGAAAAAATATGATGTTAAAAGAATCTCTGTGTTGAGCGGCGATTATTTTGACATTGTGTTAAAAGATCAAAAGTCAACACGCATTCTAGGCAAATTAAATGTTAATGCAACTCAAAATGCAAAACAAGAAGTTTTAGATTTGTTTAATCATGTAACCAATCCTAAAGTTGTTTTGGAATCAAAACAAGTTGATGGAAAGTGGATAGTCAATATTTATTTTACGCAAGATGGAAAAGAAAAAACCATTACAGATTGGCTTGTGTCTAAAAATTTGATTTATCAATAAGTTTATTTATTTTTGGAAAATGATCCTGCGTTTTTAGAAGTCCAACTGCTGCCATCTTTGTTGTAAGATCCGCCTTCTGGGTTTCCATATCTGTCAAACTTTTGTTCTTGACCATTTTGATAATATGACCCTTGTTGTTTAGTAAACGAAGCGTTATTTGCCCATTTTCCATCTGAGTCTTGTTGCCAGTTAGACAAATGGTTTTCTGGAGAGCTTGCAGCGGTTGGCTTCCATGCTTTGATTCTTCCTAGAGCATCTTTTTCTACAGGATGATTTGTTGATGCCAAATCATCTGCTGAATATCCTTGAGTTCTTTGATTTGCAATTTGATTTCCAGAATTATTGTTTGCAATTTGATTATCTTTTTTGAAAGATTGTTGTGGTTCTCCTTGACCCAATCCTGAAAATTGATTTGCTGTCATAGCACCGCCAACAGCACCTAATCCAGCGGCGCCCATATTTAACATGGCTGCTTTTTGGGGATTTTCTTTTGACCAGGTTTGTAGAGCGTCCATTCCTTTTGACATTGCTCTTCGCAATCCTTGGTCTTGATTTAATGCAGGAATATTTTGAATTTTATTTCCAATAAAATTCATGGCTTTTGAAACTTTATCGTTTCCAGTGGCGTCTCTGAGTTTTTTTCCCCATCCTCCACCTGAATTTAATTCTGTATCTAAGGTTGCATTTCTTTGCTTGTCTATTTCGGGAATTGAATTTCCCATATCTTTTAAATCGGATTGAACTTTTTGCAAGTTTTGATTTATGGATTGAACGTTTCCAATGTTTTGTGATTTTGGATCATTTAAAATTTGAGAAAGCGAATTTACCGCTTGTATTGCTTGTTGGTATATTGGTTGTATTGGTTGCACTCTGGCTTTTCCAAAAAACTTTCCTGCAACGTTTGAAACACCTTTCCCGATTGCTCTACCCGCAAGACCGCCTAAAGCAGTTCCAACAGGACCAAACGCACTTCCTGCAACGGCTCCAGCACCAGCCGCTCCTGATTGAGCCATTGTCTTTAACGGATTAAAATCCCATTCTGCCAAAATAGATAAGCCCTTATTGAATTGTTGCAGGTCAACATTTGACTCTACAAGATAATTTGCCAAATCTTTTTTTGCTTCAAAAAATTCTGTTGTTTCAATAAAGCTTTTGAATTTTAGTTTCACGGCGATGCCTTTTGTTCGTTGTTTTTTATTTATCGTTTTACTATTATTATTTCATGGAAAAAAATTTTATAATTCGATGCCTCAAATGTCGTTGGGCTAGAATGTCCACGGGTCTTTCTGAAGATTTGAAAGATTTAAAAGAAACGACTGGATGTTCAAGTTGTGGAAAGCCAAGAACATTTCGTTGTCCTCAATGTGGATTAACAGCAAAACAAACAAGAGTTAAGAGCAATAATTAATGCCTTTTTTGAAGATTAAGCCAAGAAGTCCTGGTGATAATAAAATTGTCGAGAAAGAAATAGTTCTCGATGAAATAAAATTACACAAATATAAATTTTCTAAAAAACCATATCCCTCTGACAAAAGTCAGATTTTAATTATAACAAATTTTAGTGAATTTGGATGTGAATCTCTTGCTTTGATGTATTGCATACCTAAAATATTGCAAATGTATCCAAATTCATATGTGGTTTGTGTTGGTTGGTATGGAAGAGAATATTTATACAGACACTTGGCTGATGAATATTGGGAGTTGCCAGAAGATTGTCAGTGGCTTAGGGAATACTCACACGCTTTTCATCACACGTCTAAGAATTTAGCGAAATTAGAGAAGTCTCTTTTATCACATGGTGTAGTTTATAAAAGTGAAAACATGGGCTATCTTTGCGTGGCTCGTGTGTGCAATGATTGTAAGCACTATTGGGGTGAGGAAGATGATTTGCCACACTGTGCAAAGTGTAATTCAATTTCAATTTCTGATGGATTTTTATTTAATATCCCTTTTTTTAAAAAGTTTGCAATAAAAATTCCAAGACCAAGTCGTGATCATATAAAGTTGGCGCAGAAATATTTGAAGCCTAATTCGGTAGGAATTTTTGCTCGGTCTCGTAAGGCGTATGGTCGAAATTTACGACCTGAGTTTTATGTTAGTTTAATTAAATTGTTAGAGAACAAAGGCTATAATCCTATTTGGCTTGGCGAAAAGCAAAGTGTCATGCCTTGCCCAGTTTCTCATATAACTGATTTTAGTAGAATGGCAGAGTCTAAAGATTTAGAATTAACCTTGGCAATAATTTCACAACTAGAATTTACGGTTCAATTTTGGACTGCCAGTACAAGATTGGCAAGCATGGTTGACACACCTTGGATTTTATTTGAAAGCCCAGATCAAATTGTAGGTAGAGGGCAAGAGGGTCGCCGTATAGCTTTGACTACAGATAGCGATAAAAGAAAGCTTGTTTTGTCTAACTTCCATACAGTAGTAGAAAATGAAGACAAGGCATTGAAAATTGTTGACGAATCGATTGAAGAGATGAAACGAAAAAACTGGGATGACGTTATTGGGCTTGTTGACAATATTGATGTTGTTAAGATTATGTTAGAAAAACAAAAAATGTGGAGATAAAATGAATTCTGTAGCTGAATTTTTGAAAAAATCTGCTGATCGAAATGGTTTCACTCGCGAACGATTTGAAGAAAGAAAGATACCTACAGATCATAGTAATTTAATTATTATGCCATTTTTTGGTGATTTGAGATCTTCGGTTGTTTTGTCGAGCTTTCTTCTTAACAGATATAGAGAAGAGATTAAAAATTCAAAATATTTTATTTTGGCGTCATGGCCAGGAATGCAAGGTTTATTTCCATATGTGGATGAGTATTGGTCTATCAACGATGAGTCTCAGATTAAAAGGTTTTTTGAAAATGCGGAATGTTTTAGAAATCAGTCTGATCTTGCAACAATGTATAATCGTAATTTAAACGAATTTTTTAGAGAGGTGGTAGATCATAGGGAATTTACTCCTTATTACAACAATGGTTTTTCAAATAGGTTTTTTGAAAAATTCATGTCAACAAAAAGGTTTTTGCCTTTTGTGCCATCTTCAACTTCTTTGGGTAAAGATTTTAATCGTGAAATTTCGACAAGACCTGGTTATAAAGTTTTTATTCATCCTTCGATATACGCAAAGCATTGGCATATTGGAAAGAGCCAACACATCAGAACAAAAAGAGAGTTTTGGACTGAACTTGTTGATAAGCTTTTAGAAAATAACTTTACACCAGTTATTTGGCAGAACAATATGTCATATGACATTTCTCCAGAATTTACAGATCGTTGTGTGTTTTTGCCTGAATCTGATTTTTTGCGTGCTTTGTCTGCCATGCGTGCAACTGGTTGTGTGCTTGATGTTTTTAACAGCTTGTCAAGACTGGCAATTTTAGCCCGTTGTCCATATGTTGCTGTAGATGAAAGATCAAGATATACAAATCAAAAAGAATATGAAATTGATGATTTGTTAGGATATAATGTTCCAAAAGAATATATTTTTACATTTTCCACTATTATATCTGATGGAAACCCAATGGTTTGGCAGAATGACATATTTCCGTCTATTCTGAGGAAGTTGAACAAATTTATTCCAGATTTAAATCGGGATAATTGGCCAACAACAGGTGAGGTTTCAGAATTTGTGCCTTATAAAGATTTTGTAAGAAAAATTAAAAATAAAAAGTTTGGCACAAGGTTTATAAAAATTTCTAATGATTAAGGACTTAAGAAATGGCTTGTAGAGTTGAATTGCGGGACTTGCCTTACAATGCAAGTTGGCAGGAACGTGAAGTTGCATTTAAAAAAATATTTTCTATTTTTAAAAAGCAAGTTGCAGAAGCTGGGATTTTACACGATTTCAAAGAACATGAGTCTTATGAAAGTACAGGACAAAAACGAAGACGCAAAAATAAAGAATCTGATAATCAAAGATTGAAAGTAAAGCTTCGTGAAAATTTTCCTGAGCGATACAAACCAAAAAAAGAATTTAAAAACAGGGCTGATAAATGAGCAATAATAAAAAACCAAACATCATGAGTCTTTCAATGGATATTGAAATTCAAGATCTATTGAAAAAAGTAGCAAAAAAAAGAAATATTAGTGTTTCTAAATTGGTTCGCGATATGGTTGAAACGAATTTATCCACAACAGAAGAAGATGTTGACACTGTGATTCTAAGAATTCCATATAGCGTAAAAGAAGAAGAAACTAGTTTACGAAGCTGGTTAAACATTCGTTTTGAAAGTGTTATTAAGGCTTTGATGAAAAAATCGACAAAATGAAAAAGCCGATTCGCATTGTGCCGCTGGAAGATATACCAAAGGCTAACGATGTGCCAATTGAAAACTTGGCAGGTGTTTTTTGTTTGATGAATCAAATGGAATCTCTGTGTTCTGAACAAAACGGCGTTGGCTTTTCTGCAACCCAAACAGGAATGCCTTGGAAGCTGTTTGTGATCAAACGCAGAGATTCTTTTGAGTATTATCTTAATTGTGAATATCAAGGAATCTCAGAAAAAGGCAAATCAATCGAAGGATGCCTGTCATTACGTGACGAAGATGGATCTTTAAGACGATTTGAAGTTGAGCGATATAAATCCATTCGAGTTAAAGGAAAGCAATTAAAAATTGTTGATTCTAAACTTACCTTTGAAGATGTTTATCAAGTTGAAGATGGATTAATTTCAATAATTTTTCAACATGAGATTGATCATTTTGAAGGACGCGATAAAATGGTTGATAGGGTTGGCATTGAGATCGAATTAACGAGGTAGATTGATGCTAAGTGCAAAACAGTTGAAAGATGTTTGTCTTTTACAAGACAATACACATAAAAAATGTCGCTATCTGTCGCATGACGAAAATGACGCTTCAAAGTATTATTGTATGAAAAAGTCATCAAGGGCAAATGAGATCAACACAGAAGTTGATGAATTTGTTCGAGAAACGAAGAAAAAAGGCAAAGATCCAAAAAAGCAAAATTTGCCCTTGGGTGATAATTGTCAAGGCTATCCAATTTTGAGAAATATAGAACAAGGATATGACAAAGGCTCTTGATTAATCTTTGCGTCTGTGCTAATATCATTCATGTGTGCTGCGTGGCAACGCTAGATGCCATGTTTTCGCAACTAAGAGGGATCGTCGCTCCGCCCCTTCCTGTCTGCGTGGCAACGCTAGATGCCATGTGTTCGCAACCAAAATCTCATGCCCCGATAGCTCAATTGGACAGAGCAACAGCCTTCTAAGCTGTAGGTTTCAGGCTCGTATCCTGATCGGGGTATTCCTTAATCGTCTTGTTGACTTTGAAGGTATCCATTCGAATGGATTTAAGAAGGCTCGCTTCTCGTTGAGGTTGAGCCTTCTTTTTTATCTACTTATAACGTCCAATTTAGTCATGTAATTTCAAAAAATTCTAAAAATTCTTGATTAATCTTTGTGTGTGTGCTAATATTATTCATGTGTGCTGCGTGGCAACGCTAGATGCCATGTGTTCGCAACTTATGATATTAAATAGCTGCGTGGCAACGCTAGATGCCATGTGTTCGCAACCTAAATATTCTATATAGGGATTTTTGCCTTGCTGCATGGCAACGCTAGATGCCATGTGTTCGCAATTTCGCAATTCTAACAGTAAAAACGCTTTTATAAAACCCGTTATAAAACGGGTTTTTTTTGTTCTGTGAGCATTTTAAAAACATGTTTTTCACAATCTGTATTCATGGCGGCGTAAAGGATATTATCGTTTAAGACAGGATCATTAAATCTTGATACTTCTCTTGCCATAATCATTGCAGATTTTTCGCTTGTGATTGCTCTGTCTCGGTACCAATATAAAAACATGCCCATAACTGATAATGAAAAAACCAACATAAAAGCGCCATCGCCTTGTAGTATTTGTATTCCGCTGTTTTCATTTCGTGAAACAGCCGCATTTAAATTCAGTAATCCATTTTGAACTTCTTTGAGCTTACTATCGCTAATCTCCGCAGATTGCCTAAGTTTCCCAATCTCCGCCATTACTCCATTTTGATTATTTCTTATTTCGTCAATTCGTCCGTTGTTTTGTATTGGCGAATTATTTTTGGGGTTGAAGTTTGCGCAACCACTTATAAGAAAGCAGATAACGATTGATGGTAAAAAAAAATTCCTTTTCATAGCAGAATCCTCCGACTTATGTATTGACGAAGTTCTTTTTTTGTGTTATGTTTCTAACATCCAATCCCATCCAGCCCAATAGCCAAATCTAACGGAGTGAATTTATGGCAAGGCAGAAAATCTCTAAAAATCGGAAAGCCATTAGTTGCGATTTCGATGATCTTATTATGGATGACGAATACGGAGTTCATGATGTTGATGTTGAATCATCGGACAACAAAAGGTTTTTGGAAGCCTTTGCGAATGATTTTCCAAAAGATTCCGAAGCCCTTGTTAAACAGTATATGGAATATTTCTTCGCAGATAAAAATCTTCATTGTGGAGGTTCTGTGCCAAAATCTATTCTTCTAAATCATCGTAGGGTTTCGATGGTTTTGGACTATGATATTTGTAAAGCTGCGGATAGGGTTTACAAATACACATCTTCTAACAAAGAGTTGGATGATGATGATGAAAAAGAGAGCTTTTCAAACGATATAGATCTTTTTTTGAAAGCTTTGAAGACCTTACAAAACGCGCTTATTCCAAAGCAATTTCTTGGTGGCATGATCAGCTTGTACGAAGAGATTATAGAGGGGGTTTATATTGGCACGGAACCTTGACCTGATGTTTTTGGGAGAGCATTGGCACACCCAAGAGCTTCCTAAAGAAAAAAGGTGGTTATTGAAGTATTTCGATACGCCACTTCAAGTGGCGTTTTTGAAATATGTTCTTATGGTTGGGAATTATGATAATTTTCTTGATCATACAGGACATAGAGCAAGAAAGCATTGGTTGGTGATACTTGATAATCGTCTTAAAAGGTTTCAAAATATGCACAAAGAAGCAAAAACCAATATGGACATGACGACTTTAGCTTTGATCGAATCTGGAGAATGTCCTTTGTGAATTTTCTTTACAGTTGAATCTTTTTGTGGTAAATTCTTTTTCAAGGAGAATTTCGAATGCTGAAGCGGTTTGTCTCGACATTTCTGATTTGCAGTGTATTCATAACACATTCTATTGACGTTATGGCTTATGCTGGCGGTAGTAGATCTTCTTCAAGTAGATCTTCTTCAAGTGGTCGATCATATTCCTCTTCAAGTAGATCTTCTTCAAGCAAGACTTCTTCAAGTACACCTTCTTCAAGCAAGCCTTCTTCAAGTGGTCGATCATATTCATCTGGAAATAAAACATCGACTCCTAGCTCTTCATCTGCATCATCTGGTGGATTGAGTTGGTTTAAAGGATCATCTTCAAGCAAAAAGCCAAGCAGCACTAGTTTTGGCAAGTCTTGGAGCGCTGACAATGCTAAGGCTTCAAGCCAAAAGCGATATGAGGCATCCACAAAACCTAAGACAACATATAAAACTCCAGGTCCAAATGGAGTGGCAAAGCCTATAGCTCAAAATTCTCCGCAGGTTCAGTCAGTAAGAAGATATGTAACGCATGAAAGATATGTCACATATGACAATCGTGCGTCTGCTTTTTATGGATCGTATTATTCTAGACCATACTACTATCAAGATTCTTTTTCGCCTTTCTTGATGGGATGGTTGTTATCTGATGTCGTCAATAGCCATGATAGAGCTTTATGGGCTTATCATCATCAAAGCGATATGGATCAGACAAGATATAACGAATTGCTGCAAAGGGATGCAAATCTTCAAGCAGAAATAAACCAACTAAAATCACAGAATGTGCTAATTGATTCTTCTTATGTTCCGTCTCAGATGTCTAATGGTCCGGATTTGATGTACGACAAAGATTTTGTCAATGCTTCATATAATCCCATCGAAGTTGAGCCAAAAGAGGAAAGCAAAATAGGAAAAATCATCTTTTGGATGTTCTTCTTGTTTGCAGGTGGTGTTGTCATGGCAATTGGCACCTATTTCATGTTCGTCAAGGAATATTGAGGCGTAAAATGAAGGGATACAAGAAAATCATCAATTGTGGCAAAAACACTCTTCGCAAACTAGGTTTGTGGCGAGAACATTTTGATCCAATTGTTATTGAAAAATCACAAGAGAATCTTGTGTACAATCCTTTGAATTGCAAAGTAGGCAGCTTGATCAAGATTAACTCTCTTGATTATCGCGACTTAAGATTGTCTGTTCGTGAAATTCTTGAACATACAATTTTCATTCATAGCAAGCAGCACAAACACCCTATGGCGGATTATGTTTTAACTGCTAGACCGATTGGACAACCAGAGTTTTCTTGTCGGCTCAGAATGACAGACTCAGGTGCTATTGTTTTGCACATTGATGATGAGTTTGGGTTTAATGATGAATTTTATGAAATAGCAAAAGAAAAAAGCATTGAGGTTTCAAGCGGTGAATCAGTGGCAGAATATTGGCGAGTGAATGATTCTGATTGCACATATTTGAGCAAGATCAAAAGGCTTTTTGACGAAAATTCTGATGGCAAGGTGTGTGAGAATGACGTTTCAGAATTCGAAATAGAATTTTGGGATTTTTCTCGAATCACTGACATTGAAGGCGTTGAATGTGAAGAGTTTTTGTACGTCGAAATGAACAAAAAAGATGGATGGTTTCAGTTGTGGTGTGGCACCGAAATCAACCCAGAGAACATAGAATCCTTTTGAGTCAGGGGCAAGCGATTAAACGAATGCGAATAACTGCCAAACCAATGTCTGAGTCTTGGTCTGGGTGTTAGAATTCAATCAAAGAAAGCGGATAGCGATTATGAGCACGGTGATACTTGCGGCTCTTGTTTTGGTAGTGGTTGCATCTTTAAGCCCTCCAGCAAGACGATTTTTCAAATCAATTCTTGCGTATGGTGGCGCACAAGCCGACAGAGCGGCAGATTCTGTACGAAACGTCGATCCTCTTGGTGTTTATAGAACACAGATCGAAAACGCTGTTGAAAATAGCAGAAATGCAAGCTCTGTTGTGGAAAAAGCTGCAAAGCAACTTGTTTCCTTAGAAACACAGATTGCAGATGGGTTAAAAGAACAAACTCGTCTTACAAATCGACTGCAAGCTGTTGTTGATCAAGGCGATCCAAATAAAACTGCTGCAAAATACGCTGCGGATTTGTCTCGTGTTGAAGAACAACTTGAGGCAAACAAACAACAGCGAGACATTGCCGAAGATCAGTACGAAGACAATCTTAAACTCGTAACACGGTTTGAAGATCAAATCAAAAAGGCAAGACAAGAGGTTAAAGACATGGGTCTTCAGCTTCAGCAAAGTCAGGCAGAAAAAGATTTGCACCAGATGACAGCAAGTCTTAAGGACAAGTTGAGTCTGGGCGACTTATCTGAAGCGAGACAACGTGTTAAAGATCAAATTGACGCCAACAAAGGTGCTGCAAGGGCGGCACGTGATTTGAATGGCGGAAGCATAGCTGAAGAATCAGATGATGAACTGGAGTCAAACGCTTCTGTTCAAGCTATTCTTGCTAGGTTTCAAAAAAAGCAAGAAAACGCATAAATCAATATCGGTCTGCTAAAAGCAACAAAAAAGCGAACGCAAGCAGTCTTTGTGGTGAGGGATTCCAAAAGCCAGTTTTGTTGCACTGGTGAGATTTCTGATCTACGCCAAACTAATCAAACTAGGATCGAGTTTGAGCCACAATAACGATATTGAATTTAACCCAGTCATTAATTTGACTGGGTTTTTTTTATAGGTGCTTAAATATATTTATGTCTCTTATAAGTTATAAAGAATGGCGAATACGCGAAAGCTCGCCATCAACAAGAGTTCGTGATGGTTGGGCAAGATATGGTTCATATCCACCAACTGCAAGCGTAATGTCAAGATCAACTCCAATTCCATTTATTATGGATAAAGCGATCAAGGAATTTGGAACTCCTGAAAAACCGAAAAAAAGAAAAAAGAAAAGGAAATCAAAATGAGTTATTTTTTGGATGAGAAAAAACAATTTTTACGTTTTAGAAAATCACGTCCAATACCAATAACTCATGATGATATTGATAGATGGTTAAAGTCTCTTGATGGTTTGGCGAAAGATTTGCAAGATTTGAAAGATGCAAAAGAAAAGGCAAAAAAGAAGATGGTAAAAATTGGTGAAAAATATAAGCCTGAACAAAAATCTGTCGATAAAGAGAAAAAAGAAGATGAAAAACCAGGACAAAAAGACGTTGAACGGTCCAGGTCTAATTCCGATAAAGGAATTTTGCCAAGAAAGACGGACAATAAAAAATTGGATAAAACAAAAGCTAATCAAAAAACCAAGCCAAGAAACCCTAAAGAAAATATGGAATAATTTTTGTATTTTTTATTTTATTTTTTGTTGGATTTTTATAGGGTTTGTTTCATCAATTGATACTTTTCTTACTATAAAATTAAGAGATGTGTTAGATTTTCATGAAAAAAATCCAATTGCTCGAATAATCTTGTCGCATGATGAATGGGAGGTTGCAAGATTTATTGGATTAAAGGTATTTGGAACAATTTTAGTTTTGGGAATTAATGTTTTAATATTTTTGAAAAATAAATTTTATGGATTGCTCATTATTACGTCTTTGGCTTTATTTCAGACTTTTTTATTGTTGTACCTTTTGTTATAATAAAGCAAAGGGGGGTTTTTATGCCTGAAGATTTTATAATTGAACCTGATAAAGAACTTTTAAAAAACGAATCAAAGAATACAAAAGAAATTTTGAATTCTTTAGATGTTATTACAGCTTTGAATAAAACACACATTATTGTTATTGCTGTATCTAAAGATCGAACAAAGAATAAAATAAATAGAATAAGCTGTAAAAAAGGTTTGCATTTAGGTGGTATTTTATATGACGCGCAAAACGATAATTATCTTGTTGATTGCGCAGATTATTTAAATCTTGGATTTGTTCCTGTTTCGTTTAAAATAAAAACAAAATCTAAATCAACTTGGGAAAACTGGATACCAATCCCAGAAAATGTTTTAAATAAAAATTTTACTTTGATGCAAAAAAAAGAATTAAAAAATTTTAAATCTCATTTTAATTCGGATGAATTCGAAATCCAGTTTTTACAAATGATTGACGCAAATTAATGAACAAGAAGAGAATTCGCGAGTCCATAAATCGTGATGACTATTGGATGGGCATGGCTTTCATGTTTGCCTCCAAATCAAATTTTGATCCACAACACGGTTGCGTTATTGTAGATGCAAACAATGAAATGGTTTCGCATGGGTGCGAATCTGCGCCTAATCACTTTAAAAGTTTTGATCATATTTCGCATGCTGAGATGAAGGCTTTATTCGAATCTTGTGAGTCTTTGTGCGGGTCTACAGTTTATGTGAATTATGCGCCTTGTTATGATTGTTGTTTTTATCTTTTTTCAAGAAGCGTAAAAAGAATAGTTTATTATCCAAATGGTATTTTGCAGGATGAAACCTATGATTTGCTTAAGGCTTCTTATGCACAAGTTGAGGCTTTTAAGGGAAATTTAAATTGGATGCGTGACTATTTTAAAACTTTAAATATATTTTGATTAAAAAAAGATAAATAGTTTTATGGCATGCACATCATCAGGAATAGGCTGTACTACACCACCATCTGGTTGCACAGATCAGTTTGGCTGCATTTCTGGACTATGTCCGGATTTCACAATTCGTCGTAATGATACAAAACCACCATTCAAAGTTAAAATTGAAGATTGTGATGGACCGCTCGATTTGACAGGGCTGGTTCTCGAAGCTTCTATGTGGGCAAAGGGAAAATTAAAAAAGTCAATTTTAGCCGCTGACACATATTTTTCTTTAGCTGACAATATAGGTTTTAACCAGATTATGGTTGGCGATATAATCATTATGGATCAAATAAGATCATCTGAAAAAATGTTGGTTACTGGATTTGATGAAAAAAACTATTATGTTGAAGTTGAACGGGGCTACTCAGGAACAACGGTACAAGATTGGAAAAAAGGCACCCCTTTAAGGGTTGTGAAATTTTTAAATTCGCCTGCTCTAACAGAAATGGATTATCAGGACATTATTGAAATTGATGGAACTACAACTTTGAATGTTTTGGTGGATAGTTTTTTTGTTTATGAATGGGGAGCAACTGACACAAGTTTGCCAGGTTGTTATTATTTAGAATTTAAACTCATTAAATTGCTTGAGGATGAGATTGAATGGGTTCGCCGTTTTCCAGTGGACAGCGAAGGGTTTTATATAAAAATAACAGATAGTCCCACAGCGGAGTCAAACGTATCTCCTATGAACGCTAGATTCAATATTGAATTTGATGGAGTAGAAATTGGAACAGATATACATACTTTGAACTTTACAGGAGAAAGTATTGATGATGTATTTGTTGACAATGGAAAAGCCACAATAGTAATTGATCCAGACAATGTTGATGGAGGCAATCCATAATGTCTGTAAAAGTACAAGTAAGAAGAGGGAATTTCAATGAATGGTTTATAGCAAACACTGTTTTAGATGATGGTGAATTTGGATATGAAACTGATTCTAAAAAATTAAAAATTGGTGATGGAGAAACCGCTTGGAATTTGCTTGATTATTTATTTGAAGATAATCAAGGCTTACAAGGCAATCAAGGGTCTCAAGGATTACAAGGTCCAGCCGATGGGTTTCAAGGAAATCAAGGAACACAAGGATCTCAAGGCAATCAAGGATTACAAGGTCCAGCCGATGGATTTCAAGGAAGTCAGGGCAATCAAGGTTCGCAAGGAAGACAAGGAAATCAAGGCAATCAAG
>Ga0114962_10002975_pt1 | contig 13876 bp, 10 predicted proteins | sample C_130820_MF_Meta_FD_87017 | JGI IMG/M metagenome (GOLD analysis project Ga0114962, IMG submission 87017) | Freshwater microbial communities from Lake Croche, Canada to study carbon cycling - C_130820_MF_MetaG | ecosystem: Environmental > Aquatic > Freshwater > Lake | place: Lake Croche, Canada... | reverse complement strand
GTGATTTCCCGGACGAACTTCCCCGTCGACTTCGACTTCTTGAGGGATGTGACCTCGCGTTTTGCGAGGAGCCATTGGCGACCCATGGTGAATTAGAAGTTACGAATTTGGTGCTGGGAGTTCGGGAAAATCATAGAAAAGAGGCATCGGGCAATCAACACAGCTTATCCCTGACTACCAGCTTCCATCTCCAATCTCTTAATTTACTCGTCGGCAATAACCGGCGTCGAGCTGGCGCGCTTGCGGGCGGTGGCATCGAGAAGTTTCTTGCGCAGACGAATGCTGAGAGGAGTCACCTCGACATACTCGTCTGGGGCGATGTACTCGAGCGAACGCTCAAGGCTCATCTTGAGCGGTGGGGAGAGGGAGACCCCCTTACCATCGCCAGAGCTACGCATGTTGTTCAAGGTTTTGGCCTTGCAGACATTGACCGGCATGTCGTCAGCGCGGGAGTTTTCACCCACGATCATTCCAACATAGACGTCATCCTGAGGAGAGACGAAAAGACGTCCGCGCTCCTGGATTTTCTCCATCGAGTAGGCCATCGCGGTTCCTGCCTCCATAGCGATCAGGACACCGTTATTGCGGGTCGGGATCTCACCCTTGTACTCCGCGTACTCCTTGAAGATGTGCGACATGATACCGGCTCCCTTGGTCAGGTTGACCAGGTCCGTCTCAAATCCGATAAGGCCTCGGGTCGGAGCCTCGGCCTGGACGGTCACGCTCTTGGTCTTGTGATCCATGTTGATGATCTCGGACTTGCGTCCAGCAAGACTCTGAAGGATATCGCCGAGGTTCTCAGGCGGGACATCGATATAGACGGTCTCGATAGGCTCCAGAAGCTTTCCACCCTCACCCCGCTTGTAGATGACCTCGGGACGGGAGACGAGAAGCTCGAAGCCCTCGCGGCGCATCTGCTCGACGATAACGGCGATCTGCATCTCTCCACGTGCCTTGATCTGGAAGTGACCGGCCAACTCCGTCTCCTTCACCTCGATGGAGACATTCGTACGGGTCTCACGGGTGAGGCGCTCCTTGATCTGACGGGCAGTAACAAGCTTACCTTCCTTGCCGACGAGAGGTCCGTCGTTAATGCAGATCTTCATCGTGATGGTCGGAGGATCGATGTCGACGAAAGCGAGTGGCTCGCGGGTGTCGTTATCGGTGATGGTCTCTCCGATGTAGACTTCCTCAAAGCCGCAGATGCCGATGATGTCACCGGCACTGGCTTCCTGAAGCTCGATCTTCTGAAGCCCCTTGTGGCCGAAGATCGCCGTGATCGGCTTCTTTTCTTTCTGTCCGTTCTTGTGAATGGCAACGACCTGCTCACCCATTTTCACCTTGCCGCTAATGATACGACCGAAGGCGATACGCCCGAGGTAGTCGCTGTAATCAAGGTTAGAAACGAGCATCTGGAAGTACTCGACATCCGACTTCCTCGGGGCAGGGATGTGCTTGATGATCGCTTCATAGAGCGGCTCCATCGTGGTGCTTTCCTGATCGATCTCATTCTTCGCAAAGCCCGCCTTGGCACTAGCATACACGACAGGGAAGTCGAGTTGCTTATCGCTGGCACCGAGTTCAAGGAAAAGCTCGAAGACCATGTCGAGCACCTTGTGAGGGTCGGCGTTATCGCGGTCGATCTTGTTAATGACCACGATCGGCTTGAGGCCATTCTCCAGAGCCTTCTTGAGCACGAACTTGGTCTGGGCCTGGGGGCCGCCGAAGGCGTCGACGACAAGAAGCACGCCGTCCACCATCTTCATGATGCGCTCCACCTCACCGCCGAAGTCGGCGTGGCCCGGAGTATCGACAATATTGACATGATACTCATTCCACTGGAAGGCGGCGTTCTTCGCCTTGATGGTGATGCCCTTCTCACGCTCCAGATCCATGGAATCCATGATACGGATCTCGGTGGCTTTAGCCTCATTGGCTCGGAAAGTGCCCGACTGCTTCAGAAGCTGATCGACGAGTGTTGTCTTCCCGTGATCGACGTGGGCGATGATGGCGATGTTGCGAATGTTATCCATGGTCTTTTTTTAAGTAGCCGGTTACTATCTACTCACAAGTTGTCCATGTCAACGAGGCACGCGTTTTGCTACGATTTTGTTACGTATGAATATTCTACTGATCCAACACGATCCCCTTGATGGTCCAGGCGTCTTACTGGAGTGGGCCCAATTCCGAGGACATTCGATAGCGTTTTACCCGATCAGCGAAGGGGGCCCCCTTCCCTTATTGGAGAGCTTTGACCTTCTGGTCAGCCTCGGAGGTCCGATGGGAGCCTATGAGGAGGAGAAATATCCCTGGCTTAAGACCGAGAAGGACTATCTGAGACAGGCAATTGCGGCCGGGAAGAAAATCCTCGGACTCTGCCTCGGCTGCCAACTCCTGGCAGAGGCCTTGGGAGGGAAAGCCTTCCGACATACCCGCAAGGAATTCGGTTGGCAACCGATCGAACCTCTACCCGAAGGGACTACATGGTTCGGGACGAACGATTCTTTCCAAGCTTTTCAGTGGCATGGTGACACCTACAGCCTGCCGCCGGGAGCAGTGAACCTGGCACGTAACGAAGCCACCGAGCAGCAGGCCTTTCTTCTGGATGGCCCCTCTGGAAATCAGGCTCTAGGACTCCAATTCCATCTGGAATGGACCGAACAGATGACCCGTGATGCGTTGAAAGAACCAGCTGTCGCACCCCCGAAATCCGATTTCATTCAGAGCCCAGAAGAAATCCTCAGCGATCTCTCCCTCTTTTCAAAATCAAAAGAGCGATTTTTTCTACTCTTGGACCGCTTCACCCAATAAGCCCTCAGCCTTTAAAAATAGTGCACCCGGCGAGGGTCGAACTCACAACCTCTTCCTTCGGAGGGAAGCGCTCTATCCAATTGAGCTACGGGTGCCTGAAAGGGAAAATTTGAGTGGAAGGCGTCACTGGGTCAATAGCCGTTTACCTCATGGGATAAAAAGGAATCGTGGACCTGGGTCTGGGAACAAAAAACGGACGGATTACTCCGTCCGTTTTTCTGAAAGGATCTGGGTCTGCCTTAGTTCTTGGGCTTGATCGGCGTGGACGTAGGGGCGGCAGGAGTCGCATTCGTGCCATGAGCTGCCTGCTGAGCCTGGATCTGCTGGGCAAGGTTCTGAACGGCCTGCTGAAGGTCGACGAGAGGCACCCAGCCGATAAGATTTCCATTTTGTCCAGTGGATTTATCGGCAAAGGAAGCGGCGTTCAGAAGGCGAGCCTCTCCGGTCTTGGTGTTCCACTGGACAACGGAGTCAACCTGCTTATCCGCAATGGTGATCTTGGCCGAGATGCACTGGAAAGTGGGTTGCTCGACAGAAGCGGTGATGTTGCTCTTTTCATTGCAACCGGTCAACACGAGGGCGGCGGCGGCGAGGAGGGTGAATGATGTATACTTCATAAGATAATGATGATACGAGATGTCCTTAAGGATCTCAACTGAAAATAAATGATACTAGGCGGATTCAATGGGCCTATTTGCCCTTGGTGTCCTTGGTGTCGATGAGTTTGGAGACTTCGATCTCGTTCAAGGTCACGGGATTTTGTTGGAGCAGTTTGGCCAGATAAGTCTTGGCCAGAACCTGTGCCTTTTCTTTGCGAAGTTCGTTGGTCAGGGAGACCTTCACCTCATCGAGGGTGGCGGTGTAGGGATCCTTGACCTCAAGAACCCGGATGATGTGCCAGCCGTCATTCATCCGGACCGGATCGCTTGTTCCGTTCTTGGGGAGCGAGGAGACAGCGGAGCGAATCTCAGGCTGGATCTGTGTCTCACCGATCGACCCCAGATCCCCACCGCGCTGGGCACTGGCCGTATCCTCGCTCTGGGACTTGGCCACGGTGCTGAAATCACCGTTCTTGAGGGCCTTCTGCACGGAGTCGAGTTTGGACTGGGCCCTATCCTCCGTAGCTTTATCAGCCCCCTTGGGGCAAGCGATGTAGATCTGAGCAAGATGATACTGTTTCGGGACCTGAAGAGCGTTGTTCTTCTTCAGAATTTCGTAGGCAGCTTCCAAGTCGGACTGCGAGGGGAAGTCCTGGGGAGGAATCGCGAGGGACTGAAGGTAGGACTGGGTAATTGCCTGTTGACGAATACGATCAAGCTCCGCGGTGATCTGGGGCTGTTGCTCCCATTTCTTGGAGAGTGCTTCCTTGAAAACGAGCTGCTGGACGATAAGTTCGCGGACAAGGTTGTTGAGTGCCGTGGGATCCTTGGAGAGCGTTAGCTGATCGCGAAGCGGAAGCTTCTCGATGAGGGGCCTGATGTCGTCGGCCTTCACTTCACTATCGCCGACCTTCGCGATGACTGTGGAGTCGGATTTGGCTGGTGTAGTCAATCCGAGGAGGCTGATGGCTAGAACGGGAATGAATTTGGAAAGGTTCATGGAATGTCTTGTTGGAGTGGAGTTGGATGGTGATTGGATGCTATTTGTTCAAAAAATACAGGAAGGAGCCTTTTTATAAGCTTAGGTTAATTGGCCTTCTTTTGGGAGTTTGCGGAATCGCCAGCCTTAGCGGCAGACCCCGAGTCTGGTGTGCTCGGGTCGGAAGACTTGATGGTCTGATCGGTGAGCTTGTTCTGGTAATCCTGCAGAAGGGTTTGGAACTTCACTTTGGTGATCCCGACAAAGGGCTCCCTGGCAGAGATTGCCGTCCCGAGTCCGAACTGGGCGTAGCGGTCGAGCACCTCGTTGCCGAGGCGATACATCTCGGCATTCTTCACCTGTTGTTCGGCAATGCGGCGATCCAGCAGGATGATCTTGGAAGCGAGTTCGGCACGCTTTCCCTCGGTGGCCTTTGCATAGTCGGCCAGCTTGGCATAGCCAAACTTCCACTTGGCAAGCGACTCGGTGAGGTGGTTGATCTGGAGATCATCTGCGGCAAGCTTCGTCTTCAGATCGTCAATCGTCTGGTCAGCTGCTCTCTTCTCCGCCGTCGATTTCTTGGTCAATGCTTCCAGATCTGACTGAAGTCCCTTGTTCTTCTCCTCGGCGTCGGCCTGAGCAGCCTGAGCCGTTGCGAGCTTGGCATTGGCATCCCTGAGCTGGATCATGGTGTTACGGACCATTTCGCGCATCTTCTGCTGGGCTGGATCCACCTTGTCGGCAGCCTGCATTGAAAGGGCAAGAAACGGCCCAAGGGCCAAGAAAGTGAGCAGGGTGACTTTTCTCATGAGGATAGGTGATAGGGAATGGGTGATAGGAGATCGGCTGAAGGCTGAGGAATTAGCCACAAAAGGCACAAGAGGGCACAACGGCAGGCTTGAGTGGAAAGTTGAAAGTGGGAAGGTGAACCGAGGCAGAGGGGGCAACGGGTGATGGGGGATGGGAGATGAGGGCGTTAGAAGCGCGCGTTCAGGTCGAGTTGGAGGGTGTTTACGTTGATCTGTTCGCCAGCAATCGTTGTCGCGTTAAACCATCGGGCGCCAATAAAGACATTTTTAGAGAGAGCTAAATTTCCACCAATAGCCCAGCCTTTGAGATTAGTACCAGCTAGCGGTCCGCCGAAATCACTGTCAGCAAATCCATCGATGAACGCATCGGATTCAACATGGCGGTAGCTGACGCCGAAGTCCCAGTCCCATCGCTTTTGCAGGGCTCCAGAGCCAATCTTGGCCTGGAGAATCCAGGCATTGTTTGCACCCTGGTATGCACCGGTAGTACCATTGACATTATTGACGGCACCTTGGGTCAAGGCGGGGTTGTAATTGTTAGCCGCATTGGGGGAGGGACCGGCATTGTCAATATTCTGAGCATTCCAAGCAAGGTTCCGATCAAACTCCCCGGAGACGGAAACCACAAAAGGCTCGAAGTGCTTATACTCGAGTCGACCATTAGCCGAGAAGACAGTGAAGGGCGTCACCAAGCCGAAATACTGGTACTGATTCTGGATCTGTGGGGGAGGGACGTAGCCGAGGCCAGCATTGGTGCCATAACCAGTGAAGGCACTGTAGGGAGGAGCGATACCTGATTGACCACCAGTATTCTCGTAGGTCTGGTAATCGGGATTATAAATCACGTTAGCTGTCGTCGTATTCGTTTTAGGTGTTGGAATGTTTTGTGGATTGGCATCTACACCCGTTCCATTCGGATTACTCGATGGATACGCGTTGACGGCAACGATGTTACGCAACTCCATGTAGGTATTTCCGTTTTGGGCAAAGCTAGGACGGGAATTATCAGTGTTACCTTGAGTGGAGGATGTCGGTGTCGTCATGGGAGCCGAGACCTGTCCCTGGACATTCTGGAAGTAGTAGTATCCAACCGAACTCTTGAAATTCAAATCCTTGGTGAGCTTCCAGTCCAAGCCGACTTGCGCGGCATAGAGATACTTATCGTTACTACTGTTCTTGGGTTGTTCCGTGGAGGAGTAGTTCAGGTCAGTATTGAAAACCGGGAATAGACCGACCGTGGCAAAGGGAGTGAACCCCTTGAAGATTTTATACCGGGCTTGGGCGGCAATACCATCAAAGCCGATGTCATTCGCCCACATCATCGAGGTGGGTGTGTAGAAGGGGTTATCGAAGCGACCGAAGGTGATGGCCGCCATCCTATCAGGAGTGTCTCCGATCTCATATTTCAGGAAGGCCCGGTCAAGCCAGATAGCGTAAGAGCTGAAATTGCCCCCCTGTCCAGAAGTTCCAGAGGTAGATCCAAGCGTCTGGTTCTCCGAAACGGGATTGCCGCTTTGACCTGTTCCGATACGGAATCCCGAAGTGAAGTTCTCCCCAAGATCCATGTCAGCACCGAAGCGGAATCGGATCCTCTCGTACTGCCGATTCTGCGTATTGTTGACGGTGGGAGGATTGACAAGGGGTGTCTGGGCAGTGAAATATTTCGCCCCCGTTGAAGCATTGGGGCCATTGCCGTTGGCCGTTTCATTATAGTAATTGTTTGGAATCGTATAGATGCTATTTGGGTACAGGCCGGTAAGGCCATAGGCACTTCCTCCATTCCCTGGTAACTGGACCATGTTGAGCGGGGAACCGGTGTTGACCGAGTTAAAGTTCACGAGATCGAATGGAACGGTATCGTTGTTATAGGAGGTATTCTCCGGATAGGTGTTAGCCTGGTAACGCATCCGGAAATCCGAAAAGGGGCGAAATTTATTGATCCATGAGGGGTAGTTCGGCGTGGCCCACCCTTCGGCTTGGGCAGCTGCTATCACATCGCGCTTAATCTCATCCCTCATCTCGGTTTTTACGATCTCAGGGACATAAGAGACGCTGACTGAGTCATCCGAGGAGGGAGGAGCCGCCGCCTCGACCGCCATCTGCTGCGCAGTCGCAGCCTGCTGGGAAGCCTGCTGGGTCATCTGAGACTGCTGGGCGGCGGTCTTGGCGTCTTCCTTGGCCTGTCTGATTAAGTCACCGGCATCCTCCTTGGTCAGGATACCGCGCTGGACGAGCCTGTTGATCAGATTCAGCGTGACGTTCTCGGAAGGAGCTGTCGGTGAAGGTGCCGAGGCGGCCATCTTATCGGCGGGTTGGTCGAGATTCGGAGGTTGATCGATCGGAATGCTTGCAGCCGATGCATTGGATTTCGCCGCAAGGGACTCGGAATCCTTTTTTGGAGTCGGTATATTGGTGGACACCCCCGGAGTAGCAGATGGGATGGCTGCCAGAGCACTGGTGTTGCTGAATGAGGGAGTGGAAGCCGCCTCAACCGGTGCAACGGGGGAGGTAGAGGGGGAGGCAGGAGCCTGGTTCTGTGCAAGAAGAGAAGAGGAAGGGAGAGCAGGATCTACCGCAATCGGAGGGACGCTCGATACGTCCGCGGCTGCCTGCGCCATGGCTGCCGTATCGGCAGCAAGGGATGGCTGACTGACTTGCCAGGAAGTCGCGGCAGGCGAAGAGGACGCGGTGGGTGCGGACTCGGGAGCAAAGAGCGAATCGGCACCTCGGGCAGTGATGGTGGCCATGGCCAGTACGAGAAAAATCCCAGCAAGGGGCAGGAGTTTTGTCTTCGAAAATTGTAAAGTTCGTATCATGGGAATTTTATCGCGCGGTGTGTCGGTAAGAATTTAGCCGGGGTGCTTGGCACTGAAGTGCATGACGATGGGCATTGGCATCCCTTGGGGAGGCGGCTCACTCATGGAGATTTCAGTTAAGACCTCCGACTTCAGCGCCTCGTCAAGACTCGGGTTGCCGGTTGATTGAGAAAGCGAGACCTTGGTGACGTGACCGCTCTCGTCCAGCCAGACTCGAACCTGCACATCCATCACCGCGCTGCGGGTTTTCTTATGCACACGGAGTGCGTCGAGGACACGGCCCTTCACCTGCCCGGCATAGTAGCCGAACTTGCTGCCATGGCCGCCACCACCACCGCCGAATCCGCTTCCCCCCATGCCGTTTCCCCCCGAGGCAAGACCGGAGGCATCATTGCCCTGAATGCTGGTTGAAACAGGTGCAGGCTCTGGAGCCTTGTCGGGCGGCTTTTGATCGGTGGGGGCTTCCTCCTTCTGGAATTTGGGCTCCTCCGGCTTCGGTGGTTCCTGCTTCGGTGGCGGGGGGGGTGGCGGGGGGGGTGGCGGAGGTGGTGGCGGCGGGGGCAACGAGATCATGTGAACCTCGTTCTTTGGTGCCGGGGAACCCCCATCGTCGCTCTTGTGAAAAATAAAGAATGCGGCAATTCCCCCCACGACAAGCACCCCGCCGATAATGAGCGGCAGGGGGGACTTTTTCTCTTCTTGGGAGTTGTTAGCCATGGGAGTGGACGATGGAGTCGGTGAAAAAGGACGTGAACTATTGACGCTTCTGGGTTGCGAGGCCGACCTTCTCGATACTCAGACGCCCAATGACATCGAGGACATCCATGACACCCTGATACTGCGTGGCACTATCGCCCCTGACGACGACCGTCACATCGGGATTAGCCGATTTCGCGGCCCCCAGCTGTGTTTCCAGATCGGGCAGGGTGACCGGCAAGGTGTTCAGGAAAATGGCTCCCTCGTTGTTCACAGTGACGGCTTGGGTCTTAGGTCCCCCCAGGCTCGGCGCAGAGCTTCCCTTGGGCAGATTGACCTTCACTCCCTGAATGCCAGCGGTCGTCATGATGATGAAGATCAGCAGGAGCACAAGGTAGAGATCGACCATCGGCGTGACATTGATGTCGGCGATGGCTTCTCCTCCGGAATCGGCTTGCATGGTCGGTTTCGGTTACGGGTTGAGCCTTACTGCGGTGTTAGTGAGAAGAAGACGCATCTCCCTTTTCAGGATAATATTCGGCCATCTTCGTTAGGAACTCCTCGGTAAAGAGATGCATATCCGTGACGATGTCCTTTACCTGAACACTCAGATAGTTGTACCCGAAGAGCGCTGGGATTGCGACGATCAGACCGCAGACTGTCGCGAGCAATGCGGCGGCGATACCGGGAGCGATGGCATTGATATCGACCTCTCCTAGCATCGCAATCTCACCGAAGGTGATCATCACACCGATGATCGTACCGAGCAGTCCGACATAGGGACCTCCGGCGATACAGATCGTGAGCAGCACCATCATGCTCTGGAGCTTGGCATTTTCACGGGTCACCTGAGCTTCCATGCTCGATTCGATCGACTCAATCGCACGGTGAGAGATCCCGCCACCTTTGCTCACGCGTTGCCGGATTTCCTCACATCCCAAATGATAGACGCGATAGATCGGCGTGGAGTGGATGAACTTGATGTGCTTTACCTCGGCGCGGCCACCTAGCGTTTTGATCACTTCGACGTCATCGGTGTCGATCGCCATGAGATCGCCGGCGAGATGATGCCACTGCTTCAGGAACTCCTTGGAGCCACGAGCCAGGCTGGTGATATACTTGTTCTTGGCGTACATCACAATCCAGCTGATGGCGGACATGATCCCCAGAATACCGATCACGACCCAGGCATCGACGGTCACTGACTTGATCAGGAAACCGAAGATTCCAAGATTCTCAAGGAAGCTCACGGCAGCAGCCTCGGGCTTGCCCATGACAAGAAGCTTGGCGTTCTGCTGACCCTGACCGAGCGCCGAGACCTTGATAAAGCCAGGGGTACGGGCCGATTTGGAAACCTCCATTTCGTCGATCTCGCCAGCGAATCCCGGCTTTCCGTCTCCATCGCCGCCGATGAAGGCAGGGCTATTGAGGGCAGGCAATGCCACCGGAAGATTGGCCACAGCCACACCATCCACGTAGAGCGTCGTGCGGGTGCCGTCTGAGACCATGGCAAGATGCTTCCAGGCCCCGGCAGCGAAAGGAACAGTACCCGCTCCTCGCTGTGTGCCTGCTGCGCTTGAGATCTCCATGAAGGGGATGCCGTTATCGAGCCCGATACGCAGCCCGTTTGCCCCATCCTTGCGACTGTAGATGGGCACATTCGAAACCATGCTTGTCGGTTTCACAAAGCTCATCCAAGTGAAGGGGGAAGACTCCAGCACTGCGGAATTGGGATTTGCGGGAATGCTGACAGGTTTTTTCCCATCAAGCTTGATGCCGCCGCCGATCATCGAACCATCGATTGGGATGCCGGGGGTCTCGGCCCGGATACCATTGCCCGAGGAATCACCGGGAGGGGTCCCGTGCTCATTGAAGTGATAGACCGTCACCGTGTCGCTATCGTAGGCGGTCTTGGGCAGGTCGACTTTTTCCCCAGCCTTCGGCTTCTTTTTCTCGCTGCGGCCGGAGTAGAGGTAAATGTCGCGGGCCGTGCCGGGCTTGAGATCGGGGATCTTTACCCAGACGAAGCCCTCGTTCATCACGGTGTCGAATTTCTCGACCTGCGAGGCGAGCAGAGTCTTGTCGTCGGAATCAACGAAGCGCAGGTCGCTGCCATCCTCCTTGGAGTTGGAGAAGTCGAAATTCCCGTCATGCAGACGCACCACAACCGTCGTGGTTCCGATCGGATCAGAAACAGCGACTCCATTATCCGTGGTATCGACCGAGATCTTCTCACGAGCGCTCCACGCCTCGTTCCACCAAGTTCGGGCCTGAAGAGATCCAGGAAGCAGAAGAAGAGATCCAAGGAGCAGAGGCAGAAGGCGCGACAGTCGCCGTGCTCGGAATCCTCCGCAATCAATGATTGGAATATTCATAGTTTGTTAATGGTCTGGGTTGATTAGAGAGAGGTCAGAACTCTCCGAAGAGACGGAAGGTGATGAGAGGCGACCACGCCACCACGGAGGGGGGATTTTGGCTGTAGGGCTGAGTGGTCAACGGAACGCCGTAGTCGATGGAGCCGTTCAGGTACTTGAACATCTTGATCCGAGATCCGAAGCCAAAGGAGGCGAGGTTGAACTGGGAGGGAGGAGGGTTGGCGGTTCCGGAAGGATAGGTATTGTAGACCGCACCACCCTCGAAGAAGCCGTAGACACGCCACTCGTTGATCCCCGCATGACCGGCAAGAAGGGAGGGTGATCTTAATTCCGAACTGCCAAAGAGGCCGCTATCACCCACCACGGTACCCTCGAGGTATCCGCGGCAGGTATCGAGACCGCCCGCCGCATACTGCTCAGTATAGATAAGAGGTTCCGGCGACCATTGGCCCTGGACCTTGCCGAAGATCTGGAAGCCGCCAGGAAGATCATGTGTGTGGGAAAGGTCGCCATTGACGTGAAGGAATCCTCCATCAGCACCAGCCCGGGAATTCGTCACTTCCGATTCGTTGCCATAGCGATCGTTGGGTCCGAATGCCAGGATGGCACCACGGATACCAAAGGAGAGTCCGGCATCGAAGATAGTGACTGCATTAGAGGGAGCCAAAACGGCATTATAATTCAGCCTGACGGGGGCATAGTCGAGGGGCTGCCCCGAGTTCAGATTGGCACCGGCTGAGTCCGAGGACATTGAGTCCAAAGCCAACGAGGTGATCTGATTGTTGTGCTTGAAATCCATGCCACCGCTAAACGACTGGCTGAAAGAGCCCTCTGAAGGCAGGGCTGAGAGCAGACGGAAGCCGAACGTAGAGCCATTTCCGAGGGATGCACCACTTCCCGAACCGCTCGAGGGCAGCGTCGAGGTGCTGTTCTGATACCCGTAGGATACATTGAGACGCAGCCAGTCAACCGCCGGAATGCGAGCCGTATAGAAGAGGTTGTAATTTTCGACGGCTGAGGGTTGATCCGGGGCTGTCTGATAAGATCCTCCAATCGAGTCGCCGCGCTGCCAGAGGTTGTCATAGCTAGTGGCAAAGTTAGCGCGGTACATTGGCGTCCCGTAACTGTAGCGGTTGTTGTACTCAATCGATCCGTGCCAAGGGAGCGTATCGTTGACCTTCAAATTCACATCCACCGTTCCGGGTTCGAATCCCGGGGTCAGAGTGGGGATCACCTGACGGTCACTCCATTGGTTCAGGGAGAGGATTTCCTTCGAGACCTTGTTGAAGTCGGGGACTGATCCGGGTTGAAGCGACGGCACCTTCTTCTTGATCGCATCCAGTGAGAAATAGCGTGCCCCCTCGATATTGAGTCGGCCGATCTTACCCTCCATGACTTGGAGAAAAACTATGCCTCGTTTGCCGGTTTGCTGAGGAATCTGGACATTGACGGTCTGGAACCCCTTGTCCTGAAAGGCCTTCTCCAGGGCAGCACGGGCCTGCTCCACATCATCGGGCGTACGTTCAGGGCCCATGAAGGGATAGACCGCTTTCTCAATTTCTGAACGGCTAAGCTGATGCGAACCGATGACACGATACTCCCTGATATAGAGCATCTGGCTTCTGTCCACGGCGTTCGTAGAGACTCCGGGTGGAGTAGCTGCTACCGGAGGAACCGGCGGGGGAGCGTCATCAGAGTAAGAGGGCGACGTTGTCGAGTTCGAGGCCATTAGCTGCCATTGGCCCAAACATGCCGTGACCACCACGCACAGCATGATCACCTGACAACGCAGAGACGCAGCAGGATGATTTCTTAGCAAAAAATGGAGAGAAGATCTTGTCACAATGACCGGTTGCCCTCTTTTAATAACGGGGCAAATGGCAATAAAACGTATCAGAGCCCTTCAGAAGGAAGGAATACTTAATTGTGACGATTTCGTCACATTACACGGGGTGAACATTCCGCAAAGTCCGACAAGCTGCATTTTTACCACAACGCAGACAGCCAAAGACTTGCAAAGGAACTAAGCAGGGAAGTCGAAGGACAATAGTAAAATGCTGAAAAAATAACACGCTGCCATGCTGACAGGTAAAACGAAGGGGAAGTCAAGTGCCGAGGGTCGAGGGCTTGGGATGCGTTACCTGTCCCCTTGAACCCTCGATTTCCCCCTTAGATCCCCCTTGGTTGTTCAAATCGCCTCCCGGAAGGCGCAACTTCCACCGAAATAAAGCTCTATCTCGAAAACTTGGGAGCAGTCGGCCCGCTCGGGAAAAGATCGGGGAAAAAGTGGGAGCAGGCCTCCACCGGGAAACCGATCGAAAGCTTCCCCTTCGGTGAGTCGCTCTTCAGGTAGCCGAGCTCCAAGAGATTGCCAATCAGGACTTGAGCGGTTCGCGGAGAAGCGCCGACAAGACGGGGCACATCACCACGAGATACATCACCCTTCAGGACGACTTCAAGAAGCAGAAGGGAGGTTCGCTTGGGCAGTTCGCCCGAGCTTTCCCTGACATCGCAGAATCCGCGAATGCGGTTGTTCAATCCAGGCAGGGAGAGCATTCCCTTCATGCAGGAGATCTGGTCCATCGAGGTATCCATAATGAACGAGCAGAACCGATCAAAAGACGAAAGGGAGAGATATCCCCGCCCGTCGAGGTCTCCGTGACGCTTCTCGTCAGCTGCGTCCAGAAGGGTCTTGTATTCGTCAATCCCTCTCGCGATCCCTCGAGAAAGGGTCCAGAGGCCATTGCCTCCGGCGCCGGCTTTGATGAACCAAAGGTGTGTGAACATTCTC
>Ga0114962_10002974_pt1 | contig 13878 bp, 9 predicted proteins | sample C_130820_MF_Meta_FD_87017 | JGI IMG/M metagenome (GOLD analysis project Ga0114962, IMG submission 87017) | Freshwater microbial communities from Lake Croche, Canada to study carbon cycling - C_130820_MF_MetaG | ecosystem: Environmental > Aquatic > Freshwater > Lake | place: Lake Croche, Canada... | reverse complement strand
TACCAATCGGACAAGAGGCACCGTGACGAGGTAAGCGAATGACTCTCACATCTAATGCGAACCACTTTCCACCAAACTGCGCTCCTATACCTAATTGGTGAGCAGCCTTAAGTAATTCAGCTTCGAGAGCGATATCTCGAAATGCCTGACCGTGCTCATTACCCTGCGTTGGCAATTCATCATAGTAGTGAGTAGAAGCCAGTTTAACGGTCTTCATCGTGGCTTCGGCGGATGTTCCCCCGACCACAATAGCCAAATGGTAAGGCGGGCAGGCCGAAGTTCCGAGACCCTTCATTTTTTCTATTAAAAATAAAGGTAAGGACTTAGGATTTAAAACCGCCTTGGTTTCTTGAAATAATAAACACTTATTCGCCGAACCCCCACCCTTCGCGACGAATAGTAAATCATACTTCATACCCGCGGTGGCAGCGATATCGATTTGGGCCGGTAAATTAGTGCCAGTATTTTTTTCGGTATATAAATCCGTGGGAGCGAGCTGCGAATACCTTAAATTATTTTGAACGTAGGCTTGGTAAACTCCTAAGGATAACGCTTCGGCATCATCAGCTCCCGTCCAAACCTGCTGACCTTTCTTTGCGGTAATGGCGGCCGTTCCAGTATCTTGGCAAAACGGTAAAACGCCTTTCGCTGCCACCTCAGCATTGCGCAACATAGCGAGAGCAACGGAGCGATCATTATCACTTGCTTCCGGATCTTTTAAAATATGAGCAACTTGTTCGAGGTGCTTAGTACGCAGATAAAAATTGATGTCATGAAAGGCCTGATTCGCCAAAAGCGTGAGACCCGCTGGATCAACTTTTAAAATCGGCTTACCTTCAAATTCAGAGACGCTGACAAAATCTTTAGTCAGCAGCCGGTACTGTGTCTTATCGGGACCAACCGGAAACGGTTCTTGATAATGAAACGAGGAAGCCATCGTTTATGAAACTACTAAAAAACCTAAAACTCGCAAATATAAACCTTATGAGTATTTAGGTAATTTGGCTAATCGACCCACTAGGACAGGTCCGATACTGGAATCAAGTGTCGTTCCCTCAGCACAATCAATCGACACTAGGGCCAAGCCCTTCTTACCCATAAACGACTTCATTGTCCCAACCGTTTTTCCATTACCGGGAGATTTTAATTCGATATCACCGCGGAGTGCTTCAGTCGCAGAAATCTGTCGAAGACTTCGACGCAACGAACCCATGGATTGAATTCGAGCCATCACCTCTTGTCCCAGATAACATCCTTTGTTATAGGACACCCAATCATCCAAGCCACACTCCTGAGGAAATTCACTAACTCCACAATCTTCAGGAACGGAAGGAATACCCGACTCAATTCGGTTATGTTCTATAAAACTAATGTCCAACTCGGTTGCCTCTATCGAAATATCTTTAGGAAATAAAACGCCCCAGGATTCGAAACTTGTACGAGCTGAGGGCCAAAAATGAATACCCGAATTAAAGTTCGGCATAGTCTCACCCCAAACGATTCCAGTCTTCCATTGCGCAGTCTCATCTAGAAGCGTGACGTCATCAGCAATTAGGTTTGATGACATAACCGCAATAGCATCCGTCGCCGATAAATGAGGACAAATAATTAAAAATGACTGATTGGGCTCTTTTATAATCAAAGTATGAGCGAGAACCCGTCCTTTACGATTTAACCAAAGTGCGTGAACTTTATTAGCTTTTGTTAGGTCGGCTGAACACTGTCCCTGTAGATAACTCACAGCATCACTACCTGTCACTCGAATGGCTGCAGCTGAAGTTAAAACAAGGTGAAGTGCCATACCTTATTAAGGCTTAACCTGAATGTGTGCCGGCGGCAAATCAGATTGATAGCATTCGTAGGCCTCAATGAGTGCAGATTCGAAATGTTTGGTGTAAAGTTTCGTATCAAACAGAGGTGTCGTTAAACGATTCTTACTCAGTTTCACTTTCAACGCCGCTAATTTTTCTGGATGGGTAGCCAAATCCACTGCCCTATCTTCAAACTCTTGTTCCGTGTAGGTAATCAACTCGGGCATTTCTACAGCGTGCAATAAACTCGCAGCGACCCGACCCGCAAACGATTTACCCAGGAGCGTTAGCACTGGGACATTTGCCCAAAGTGCATCCGAAGCCGTCGTGTGAGCGTTATAAGGCAAGGAGTCTAGAAATAGATCAGCGAGGATATTTCTCTCAATATGTTCTGCCATTTTAATATAAGGCGCAAAAATGAGGCGACTCGCATCAACGCCCATCGCTTGGGCTTCCCGTTTTAAATTCTCTGGAGCTTGAGGGTAATTGTAATAAAACCACATCACGCTATTCGGTACTCTTTTCAAAACCTTCATCCAACGCTTAAAGGTTTCAGGGGTAATTTTATAAATATTATTAAAGCAACTAAAGACGAAGGCGTCTTCAGGTAGCCCGCAGTCTTTACGAGTTATCATTCTTTTAAGTTCAGGCCGCTTAGAATCATTGATCTGATAACTATAAGGTAGTGAAATGATTTTTTCGTTATAATGCTGATAAGACTCTTTAGGGATAACTACGGGATCAGCGATTAAGTAGTCCATGTAATCTACCCCCATCGTACCTGGGCAGCCCAAGAAATTGATTTGGATGGGGGCTGATCGATTCGAAAATAACCCCGTGCGATGTAGACCAAAAAAACCATTAAGATTAAAGAGAATATCTATTTCTTTGGCTCGCAACTGTTGCATCAATTCGAAATCGCCGATATTGCGGATATCGATAAACTCATCAAAGGCAGCATTGAGTCGACGGCGCAAATCGCCCTCATCACCCTCGCCATTGTCTAATCCAATCACTTCAAATTTTTCTTTATCATGACACTCAATCAGCCCAGTCATCAGAGAACCATTAGCGTGCTCTCGAAACTCGCCGCTAACATAGGCAATCTTGATTCTCTTGTGTCTCGGATATTTCTTGGTCAAGAAATCGTTAGGTAAAGTCGGGAACTTTCTGTTAAGATACAAAAATCCAGCTAGTTGCAAATCCCGCTCAGAGTCGGAATAGCCCATATAGCCAAAAGGATCGGCGACGTCTTCACCTAACGGTAGGCGGCGAACAATCTCATCATTCAACTCCTTTACGCCCGACCAATCAGCGATGAGCATTTTTTGGTGCAAGGCTCGTCCTAATACAGCATTTTTTCCGGGTGATAATTCAGCCGATTTTAAGAAAGCTTTAGCTGCTTCAGCAGGTTGATTCATTTCAATGCAAACGGTGCCGTAATTCAGGAAAAACTTGTCGTCAGCCTGTCCGGTCTCAAATGCCTTTTTGAAATAATCCATCGCCAGTTGATACTCTTTCTTAATCGAATACATCACTGCCAAATAAGAGAGTAATTCAAAGGATAGAGGAGCAAACTTTAAGGCCTCAAATATTTCAGCGACGGCCCGATCCATCTGCTTCATCGCTTCATAGACGACCGCACTATTAAGATAGCATTTTAGGTAGTGTGGATTAAGCTTTTTACCCGACTCATAGCATTTTAATGCCTCAGGAAAGCGCTGTAACTTCCGATACGAGTTACCCATATTAAAGTGGGCGTCCACAAAGTCTGGCTTAAGATCAATCGCTTTTTGGTAATACGTGAGTGACTCCTCTATTTTCCAAGTATCTTGTAGAGTATTCGCGTAGTTTGAATTGTAGGCCGCATTGTTCGGTTCGATTCGTACAGCTTCCTTGAAACAGTGTTGAGCTCTCTCGTAATCTTCTCGTCCGGCATAAATTAAACCGAGTAGTTGATGTGCCTCGGCAGTATCGGGATGACTTTGTATAACTGTTTTGAAAACGCTTTCAGCTTCAGCGGTTTTCCCTGTCTGCATTAAATTTAAGCCCTGCAATAAAATCTGCTCAATTTCTTTGTTCATTTTGATATTTTAGATTTTCGGGGATGAGCCCACTCTGACTTCTTTCATACATCTGGCAAAACAGATTTTCTAATTTGCGGGTGTAATTCTCTGAATTAAAAAGTGGATTACTGTCTCTATAATCTGAAAGCCTTTTCTTAAAGGCGGCAACTTTTTGTGGGTTATTGGCTAAATCAATAGCTAGGGCCTGGTACTCTTCCGGGGTGCGAACAATAAGTTCAGGCGTCTGACAGGTAGATAATAAGCTGGCTGCAACTCGACTAGCAAATGACTCCCCCGCACGAGTCAATACAGGTAAGCCTGCCCAAAGGGCGGCGCTAGCTGTAGTATGTGCATTATAAGGATAGGTGTCTAAAAAGAGATCAGCACACTGCAATCGAGACATGTGCTCACCCACATCATTCATCCGTGGAGCAAAAATGATACGATTCGCATCCACCCCGCGTGCTTTGGCCTCTTTTCTTAAATTATCAGAGGTGGGATCGTTTCTGTAACTTAACCACAAAGTAGATTTAGGGACGGCCTGGAGGATATTCATCCAGACATCCCAAACCTGAGATGTGATTTTATAACTATTATTAAAACCGCAGAAGATAAATCCTTCTTCAGGTAAACCTAATTCACTTCGCGTAAATTTTTTGTCTGAAACTTTCAACTGATCATCATGAGGTATGAAACAATCGAGGTTGGCGATTTTTTCCGTGTAATATTTTCGACTCTCAGCAGGAATCACCACTTCATCAGCGATAATATAATCCATGAGCAATGTTCCCATGGTTCCAGGATAACCGAGATAGTTAACCTGTATCGGGGCAGCTTGATTTAAAAAGACGGCTGGGCGCGAGCCCGACGTACAGCCATTCATATCAATTGCGATATCAATTTTAAGTTTCCGAGCCAATTCTGTCACTTCAACATCGGTGAGGTCTGCAATATCGTAAAACTCATCGAAAGTTTTGGAAAGAGATTCCACCGTCGCATCTTTTTTCCGACCGAAATAAAAACCGGTAATTTTAAATTTACTTTTATCATGATGACGGAACAAACCAGCCGATGCGTAGGTAACTGGATGCTCGTTAAAGTCTGACGAAAAATAACCGAGGTGAATCTTTTCTTTTCTAGGTATTTTTTGAAGCGGAGATAAACCCGTGGTGTCTTGATTAATCTGTGAGGTTATCCAAATTTTCGTAACGTTTAATTGCTGAGACAAGGAGTCAAAATGAGAGATAAAAGCAAAAGGTGTAATAGCCCTATTACCCTTCTCTGCCATTTCTAATAATTGTTTCCCTAAATTTTCTAAATCCTCCCATTCCGCAAAGGCTTTTTTATCGAAGAAAATGGCACTTAATAAATAATCCAAATCAGGCTTAAGTTGGGCTGCTTTTTTCAAATCCTCCAAGGATGCCATTGAGTGAATATTGGCTGCAAAACTGGTAACGGCTCGGTGGTAGTAAGCCTCTGCGTACCGAGGTTGCATTTCAATGACCCGTGAAAAATCAGCCAAGGCAGCAGGATAATTTCCCATTTTTTTGTGTGCCTGTCCTCTATTTAAATAGGCATCTGTAATCGATGGATCAAGAGCGAGGGCCTTGCTATAGTCACTGATTGCTGCCGGATTCTTACTAAAATGAAGAAATACATTACCACGATTATAATAGGCATCGGCATGGTCAGCATTGATCTCAATCGTGCGATTATAAAAATTGATGGCTTCGGCATACTTGCCTTGATCGTAATAAATATTACCAATATTAGAAAGTGCATCAGCAAACAGCGGATCAATCTTTAGTGCACACTGATAACACTTCAGGGCCTTATCGATTTGCTTTTGCTCTTTATAAACATTACCCAAATTAGAGAAGGCATTGGGCATTTGTGGATTAATGACCAAGGCTTTTGAAATAAGCCCGATGGCCTTTTCAAAATCCTTAGTCTGTAAAGCAATCACACCTAAAAGGTGGAGCACCTCAGCGTTTTCAGGATGCGAAACAAGTAACCGAGCGTAGATTTCCTTCGCCGATATTAAATCGCCGCGACGATGAAATTCTAAAGCTAGATTAAATTGATGCATTTCGGGAGTCTCGCCCGAGGATGGACTGGAATTAGCCATTACGAAGATAATTTTTCAGCATCAATTATTTGAGGCGGCTGGTTCGCAGCGGCATAGCGATACATCTGTGTGAGTATTGCCTCATACTCACTCATATACTTTTTCATATCAAAAAGACGATGAGTCTTAATATTATCTTTGAGTTTGCGTCGCAATGCACTCAAGCGCTCGGGATGATTAGCCAAATCAATGACCAGCGACTCATACTCCTCAATGCTGTGGGTAATTAATTCAGGTAGACCGACCGCCGTCAAAAGACTTGCCGCAACACGACTTGCAAAAGAATTACCGACACGAGTGACGACTGGTAATCCCGACCATAGTGCATCGCTCGCCGTCGTGTGTGCGTTGTAAGGAAAAGTATCCAAAAATAGTCCTGCCAGTTTTTGCCGACCCAAGTGAGCTTCCATATTTTCACTATAGGTCGCGAAACGTAAACGCTCGGCATCGACTCCCTGCCTTGCCGCCTCCTTTTTTAAATTTGAGATAGTTTCAGGCGGTAAATTATTAAACCAAAGCACTGATAAGGGTACCGCCTTTAGAATTCTCATCCATGACGAAAAAACTTCAGGGTTAAATTTAAAACCCTTATTAAAACAGCAAAAAACAAAACCCTCGGGTGGTAAATTATTTTGCTCGCGTGTCACCGGTTTAATGGAAGGGAGTAAATTCATCTGCCGCGGCATAAACGATTTCATATAAGCCACCTTCTCACTGTAGAATAGCTGTTGTTCGGTCGGAATCACTACAGGATCAGCAATAATATAATCATAATATTCCGCTGCCATTGTGCCTGTATAGCCCAAATAATTAATCTGCACGCGGGCGACTCGTTGAGCAAAGATTCCCGTTCTTGAATCACGCGTATTCCCAGTTAAATCTACCGCTAAGTCTATGCCCAGTTCTCTTGCTTTTTTAGCAACTTCAAGATCGGAAAGTTCATTGATTTCAAAATAGTGGTCAAAGAGATGATTTAAATTAGTACGTTCTTGCTCCGTAAGTTCAGGCGACATTGAAAATGCATAAACTTCAAATACATCTCGATTGTGCATTTTAAAGATATCTGCCGAAAGATGCATCACTGCGTGATTCCTAAAGTCGGGAGAAAAATACGCGATTTTGATCTTTTTAGCAGACAAAGGTGTAGCTATTTTACCTAAAGCCGAAACCGTAGGAGAACTTTTTTGAATAAAAGCTCTCATCAATCTGTATTGGATTTCCGGGGAATCCGTGATTCTTAAAATATCCCAACCTTGGGCTTCGTCGGAACCACCTTGTAGAATAAAATTCCTCAGTTCATCGTAATCCTCCCATTCACATAGCACTGATGATAAATATTGAAGCGCTAGATTCCTGATCGATGGTGTCGTTAACAGTTTAGCAAAATGATAGGCGTTATAAAATTTCCCGGCGCGAATATAACCTTTAATTAAATTTTCTAAATAAATCTGACTACTTGGCCCACGCTCGAATGCCTTTAAATAGATTTCAACGGCTTCGAGGTGTTTTCCGGTCAGAGTATAAAGTCTGGCTAATTCATTATAGGCATCCGGAAAGTCATCTTTAATTCTGATGGCGCACAAAAACCATTCTTTCGCTTGAGTGAAATTTCTTAACAGGAAATACACGCACCCCAAGTACAAGCAATAGTGCGGATTATTCTTATAAGTAGGTTCGATTTTCTTATAAACCTCGAGCGCCTCTAAATTTCGTCCCAGCATCCCATAAGCATTGGCTAGATTAAAATTTACGTTAGGAAGATTGGGGGCAATTTTTTCGGCATTTAAATAACAGGCGATGGCATCTGAATGTCGGTTTATCCGACAGTAAGTATTTCCCAAGTTAAAATGGGCATCCACTGCCTGTGGATTAATTTCAATCGCTTTCTCAAAGCATGTTTTCGCCTGCGCCAAATCTGATAATTCGGTATAGCAATTACCGAGGTTTGAATAAGCACCAAAATTATTGGGGTTAATGCTGATAATTTTTTCAAAGAAATTTTTGGCGGATTTAATATCCCCGCCTTGAGCGTAGATGAGGGCCAACCCAAACAGACTTAATTCGTGATCGGGCGATTGCCGCAAAACCGATTCATAGGCCGCCTTCGCCTGCGCCAAGTTGCCCTGCTGTTCGTACTGCTGGGCTTGCTGGAATTCACTGGATATATTTATATCCATTAGGGTCGAATGGAGATATTCCTATTCTCCTGAACATTTAATCCAAGATGGCACATCGCCTTAAAGCTTTCTTCTAGTTTTTGTGTGTAGTAGGACGAGTTAAAAATTTTAGACTTCGCAGCATTTTCCATTAATTTTTGTTTCAATTGTTTAGCTTGGTCGTGGTTATTACCCAACGTTATCGCTCGAGTTTCATACTCCTCAGTCGTGGTCGTAATGAGTTCAGGGAGTTGCAACTGTGTTAAAAAACTTCCTGCTACACGACTAGCAAATGTCTCTCCGACACGAGTAAGTACTGGTACGCCCGCCCACAGGGCATCATTACTTAAGGTATGTGCCCCGTATGGAAAAGTATCTAAAAATAAATCGGCCAACTGCAAACGTGCTAGATAATCAGACGGTGAATCTAATCTTTTTGCAAAAATTAAACGCTCGGCGTTAACGCCTAATTTTTCTGCGTGACCACGTACTTTTTCTATTACCTGTGAATCTTTATTCTCCCCAAGCCAAAGACAAGACCCTGGAACTTGTTTTAAAATTTTCATCCAAACAGCAAAAGTCTCTGGCAAAATCTTTCCATAACCCGAAGTGCAACAAAAGATAAAACCTGTTTCGGGTAGACCGCATTCTGCACGGGAAAACTTTTTTGCGGAAGGTTTTACTTTTGTATCCCGCGGCATGAAACAAGGTAAACGAATAATTTTTTCGGTGTAATAATTCTCGGCTGACTCTGGAATCGTAAAATCATCAGCAATAATGTAATCGATGTATTGTGAACCGCTTGTGCCAGCATAACCTAAATAATTAACCTGAACGGGGGCAACTCGGTGTCTAAAGACTAACAATTGCTCGGCCGTAAAAATTCCGAGGTCGATAGCGATGTCGAGATTAAGCGACCGTGCGAGCTCGACAATTTCGCCAGATGTTTTCGCACCAACGTCGTAAAAATGATCCACCCCTTGGCTGATTCGTTTAGACAAGGCATCCGGTAGCTCCTTAGAAAAAGAGAAAGCGTAGATTTCAAATTGCTCTCGATTATGAAGTTCGAGCACCTCGGCTAATAAATAACCTACTGGGTGTTGTTTGAAATCTTCTGAAAAATAGCCAATCCGTATCTTTTTATGCCTCATTGTATCGCTTTTGAATACGTCTTTTGCGATATCGTAACGTTGCTTAATTAGTAAGGTGGCTGCGGTTTTGAGGTATTCAAGCGAGTCAAAAACCAACATGACTTGTATCGGATGAGCCACGCGTTCGAAGTTTTTAATTTTTTGCGGTACGATTTTTCTGTATTCTTCAAATTTATCCCATTCACAAAGACTTAAATAACCGCCCATTAATCCACCGATAACAAAATCCATGTTTGGCTTTAATTTTAGGACAAATTCCAAATCCTCCAGTGAAGACCTGACATCTTTATTTTTTTGTTTAGCTATCGACCTATTGTAAAAGGCATCGGCGCTCAGGGGATTAATTTTAATGGCGGCGCTCAATGCCAATATCGCTTGATCATAATCCTGCGCAGCGAGCAACGCTCCTCCACAATTAAAGTGCGCTTGGTAATACCCAGGATCTAATTCAACAGCCCGCTGATAACAAGGTATAGCACGGGCATAGTTCTTTAAATTCGTCCAAGCATCTGCTAAATTGGAATAAGCCGCAGCCAATGAGGGATTTAGCTCTATAGCCTTGGTACATACTTTAACACACTCAGAGTTCTGTCCTAACTCGCAGTACGTTTTTCCTAAATTTGAATAGGTCACTGCATCGGCAGGATTTAACGCAATAGATTTAAGATAACATTCGACCGCTTCTTCAAATTTTTTGCGTTTATCATTCATGACCCCTAAATTAGTCCAACCTTGGGCACTCTGTGGATTTACTTTTAGGGCGGCTTCATAAGATTCAGCGGCCTTGTTGTACTCGCCTAATTCGGCATAAATATTTCCTAAATAGAAATAGACTTGGAAATTTTTTAATCCTAGATCAATCGCTGTTTGATAGTTATCTATTGCCGAAGCAAAGTCTCTTAATTGATGGTAGGCGACTGCCCGATTAAAAAAGAGTGACGCATTTTGAGGATCAATCGAGATCGCTAAGTTCAAATCTTCGATGGCCAACTTAGGCTTGCCCATCTGACGAACAATTTCCCCACGATTGCTGTAATAGGTTGAAATCCTCGGGTTTAGGTCAATCGCTTGCGAAATCAAATCATACGCCTGCGGTAATTGATTTTGCTGACTCAACGCCAAGCCGAGCAAATGAAACGCCTCATGATTTCGAGGATTAACATTTACCAGCTCAGTTAAAATTCTCTGTGCCGACATCGACTGCCCTGCCTGCAAAGACTGAATCGCTTCAGCCATTTTTTGAGACTCGAATTTTTTATCCCCGTCTGACTGGAAATTTGACGCACTCATGTGAGTAAAATTATCTAAGCATGAGACCGACTACCTGCAGGGTTAGGTTAGCGTAAAGTGCAGCAACGACATCGTCCATCACGATGCCGATGCCTCCGGGAGCTTTTTCAATCCAGCGAATTCCCAGCGGCTTAACGATATCGAAAAAACGAAATAATCCAAATCCTAGCAGAACCATAAAAAAACCTAACTTAGTTCCTAAATGTAAATGAGGGTTTAATGAAAATACTAAGGGCATCGCGACCATCTCATCTAAAATAACTTCCGAGGGGTCTTTCTTCTTCAATAATGCTGCCGCGGCTCCGCAAATAAATATCGCCGCCAGAATCACCAGTCCATTGAAACAAACTTCATGAATCCAACCACGCGGGGTTGCTAAATTCTGCACCACTAGTGCCCACCAAAATAAACCCACCGCCGAGCCCCAAGTTCCTGGTGCCTTTAATTTTCCCAACGGACCGAGCGTGGCAAGGGTGACAATCATTCAGACAGACCGGGTAAATGCCGGCGGTATCGAATTAAATAACTCGCTCCAGAAATAACGGTAAGGGCAACCGAGAGCCAAAATAGACTCATGATAATGACTTCCCATCGCTGATGCCACAATGCCGATAATTTCCAGTGCGTCTCGTAGGCACGGAGTCCAATCAAGTGACCAATCGCAATAATTTGCAGAAAGGTTTTAATTTTTCCCAACCGCTCAGCTTCTAAAACTTGCCCACGTGCCGCCGCCACTAGGCGTAGGCCGGTAATCAAAAACTCGCGCATCAAAATTAAGATGACCCCAAAGGCGGCTATGAGTGTAGCCGAGTGGGTTGGTAATTTTTCGACTCCTTGATCATCCCAGTGTTTAACGGGCAAACAATCGGTTGCGGCCAAGGCCACTAATAATCCAATGATGAAAATCTTGTCTACCAGGGCATCCATTAATCGGCCAAAGTCGGAAACTGCCTCCAATTTACGGGCAATCCAGCCATCAAAGATGTCCGTCAATGCAGCGACAATAAAGAGGGCCAGGGCAGCGCTAGCCCAGACTCCCGCCCAATACGTCCAAATAGCTATTAAAAACACGGCCGGTAGCCGTGCCGCGGTCAAAATATTGGGGATTTGGCGAAGAAACTGCATGCAGGCTTGCGGTGATAATGTTCTCAGATGAAAGTAACCCGCAACAGGAAAACAATGGCCAGCAAACTTCGAATCGCCGTCTACCCCGGCACCTTTGACCCCATCACGCTCGGACACCTCGATGTTCTTAAACGTGGCTCCAGACTGTTCGATCGCGTCATCTTGGCCGTTGCCCCTAGCGACTCCAAAAACCCCTGGTTTTCTTTAGAAGAGAGACTCGAAATGGCACGAGAAGCTACGAAATCGATGAGTAAAATAAAGGTGGCCGTGCTGGATGGCCTGACCGTCGAATTCGCCCAGAAACACGGGGCGATTGCGATTATTCGGGGACTCCGAAAATTCAGCGATTTTGAATTCGAGTTCGATCTAGCCCACGCCAATCGACTCATGGCACCCAAAATCGAGACAGTTATTTTAATGCCCAGCCAAGACCAGTTCATCACGTCATCGTCCTTCGTTAAAGACATCGCACGGCATAAATTATCTCAAGCCGCCGCCTTCGTCCCTCCGTGCGTGCTCCCTAGACTCAAAAAACGCTTAAAATAAGCGAAATAGAGCCTCCCTACGCTGTTGACCGTGGGGAATTGTTTCGTTTGCTCTACCCTTCCTTCGGTCTAACACCGGCCCGCAGACATTCTATCTCTCTACCCATCATCTATCTATGGACATTAAAATCCAAACTACCAACCCAACGCGCCGCAATGTCACCGTGACTATCCCTGCCGCCGACGTCGCCTCTGCCGAAAAAGAAGTGCTCAAAGGTTTCGTCCGCGAGGCCGCCCTTCCTGGCTTCCGCCCAGGCAAAGCGCCCGAGGCCATCGTCCGTCAAAAATACGGCAAAAATATCGACGAAGAGGTAAATCAACAACTGGTCTCCAAGGGCTACGAACGCATCCGTGAAGAAAAATCTTTCACCGTCTACACTTTGGCCGACGTCAAAAAAGGTGAAATCGCCAAGGGTAAAGATTTCATCATCGAATACGAAGTCGACGTACTTCCTGAATTTAAAACACCCGATTGGAAAAAAATCAAGGTCACCAAAGAAGAAGTAAAAGTTACCGATGCAGACATCGATGAGGGTGTGCAAAAAATCTTACAACAGCGCGCTCGTTTCGAAAAAACTGAAGCTGCTGCAACCAAAGGTGACTATGTTCGCTTAAGTTACACGGGTACCATCGACGGCAAAGAGGTTAAAGAGTTAGACGCCGAAGCAGGCACATTAGCCGGAGCTGAATCCACCTGGGAAGAAGCCGGAGCTGATAACGAAATCGTCTCTATTCCTGCCATTTCAAAGGCGATTGTTGGCCTCAAAGCCAATGACACTGCGAAGGCTGATTGGACTGTTCCCGCCGATCACGCTCGTGAAGCACTCCGTGGTAAGAAAATTATTTACAGCATCACCATTTCCGAAATTCGCACCAAACAACTCCCGTCATTAAATGAAGAGTTCTTCAAATCAATCGGAGTAAAAGACGAAGCCGAACTTCGTTCTGAATTAAGAAAAGGTATCGAAGGAACTAAAGAACAACAGGCTGAAACAGCTCGCCGTGAAAAAGCGGTGGAAACTTTAGTAGCTGGCTTGGAACTTCCTTTGCCACAATCAGCAGTCGATTCCGTTGCGAGAGACCTATTCATCCAGTACGCTCAAATGAGAATGCGTTCTGGTATGCAACCAAGCGAACTCGAAACGAAGCGCGATGAAATTATTGAAGAAGCTCGCAAGGCCGCGGAAGTGCGCGTCCGTGCTCAAGTCGTCCTCTCCCGCATTGCGGAAGAAGAAAAAATCGACCTCACCCAAGAAGAATTCAGCCAAGCGATCATCAATATCGCTTACGCCGAGAAAACCCCTCCTGAAAAACTCGTCAAAGACCGCAAGCGCCTCGCGATTATCCGTCGCGATGCCATGCTCAATAAGGCCTTGGATCTTATTTTAGGCGAAGAAAAGCCTGAATTGGTTGAGAAATCCTAAGTCTAGGGTTAATATTATACTTACTCCTATGTCCTACATTATTCCAAACGTTGTTGAACGAGATGCACGCGGCGAAAGAGCGTGGGATATTTACAGTCGCCTTCTCAAGGACCGCATCATTTTCCTCGGGGCTCCTATTTATGATGACGTCGCTAATGCCGTCATCGCTCAATTACTATTCT
>Ga0114962_10002969_pt1 | contig 13892 bp, 13 predicted proteins | sample C_130820_MF_Meta_FD_87017 | JGI IMG/M metagenome (GOLD analysis project Ga0114962, IMG submission 87017) | Freshwater microbial communities from Lake Croche, Canada to study carbon cycling - C_130820_MF_MetaG | ecosystem: Environmental > Aquatic > Freshwater > Lake | place: Lake Croche, Canada... | reverse complement strand
TCGATCTCTCCCGTGGTCGGATTGAAGATGCGATATCCCGTCAGCCCAGGGTTTCGGAAGATGTCTCCGTTCGTTGCTAGCTGGATGGGATCTTCCAGAGCGGCGGTTTTAGCCGCATATTCGAGAATGGCCTTTTGTTCCTCATATGAGAGCTCCTTCTCGAACCACCAACGATAGGCAATCTCCTTGAGTTCGGGCACGGTGGCATACTGGCTCAGAATCCAGGACCAGATACGCTTTGTGGATCCCAACTTGGCTGGAACGGGGCCGCCGTTTACAAAGGCGAGCCATTCGGCCCAGTCACTTAGGAGTGTTGAAGGAGCCGCAGAAGAAGAAGAAGAAGAAGACGAAGAAGAAGACGAATTAGAAACAAGAGAAGGGGCTGCTGCTGCTGCTGCTGAAGACGAAGCAACAAGAGACGGAATCGATCGCTTCTCTTCCGCCTGTTGACCTCGACCCAACACAGGCATCTGCGGTTCCATCACATGTCGCCGCATCTGGAAGGCGCGTGAGAAACGTAAGGCCATCGGAATGTCTGAATCCGCGACTTTTTCAGGCTGGAACACGAGGAAGCCCGCCTTCTTGACCAGAAAGCCCTCCACGCCATCCGGTCTCGTCAAACGAAAGCGCCGTCCATCCAGAAGTTCCATGAGCGCCTCCGATGCGATCTCCCACGGCAGATCGCCGAAGATATCCTGAACAACGGTCTCCGGTATCATCACCTGCGTATCAAACAGATGTCGCACCACCTCCTGTTTGCCTAAGATGATGCGTCGCGCATCCGTTACACTGAAGGTACTCGTGTCGAGTTGTATGTCGGCTTCATTGATGGTGACAGCACACTGGTGACGACACACCTGGTAGTCGCAATACGTGGTATAGTCCTGATCGTTGATGCTGTAGCCGCCGAGCTCCTCTCCTTCTTCATTGATCGTCTTGCGATCATTCCCCTGCGCATCGATCTGTTTACGGGGAGGCAGGCCCGTGAAGGTGATGGCCTCGAGCTCCAGATTACAGTCCCACGCATGCTTCTTGAGAAGGCGCTGGACCTGTCCTACCATCTGCGCTTTTCCGATAGCAATACGATACGCATACATGTCGGCGGTCTCGAACGCAGGATTCACGACGCCAGGAGTGGTCCCAGGAGTAGCAGGTACCAGCGTCACATGCATGTAGATCAGACAGTTGTTCAGGGTCAGTAACGGCAACCCTTGTCGTGTCTCCACGGAGCGTAGAGCCGTATGAGAACAGTAGCGGATCGCACGCCCGATGATCTGATCCGTGCGATTCAAGTGATACCAGGAATCCAGAATATGCATTTCACGAATACACTTCAGATCGAGACCCTCCGAGGCCACCTGGGATCCGATCACGACCTTGACATTCGTGCCAAGAGGACCGTTCTCTGGATCATCGGGCCAGGTCGTCGCTTGGCGGACGAGGCCGGCGAAGTTGGGGCTGATGTCTTCTTCGGAGGTCAGCAAGACATAGCAGGCGGGCTTGAAGGAATGACCCGTTGGATGCGTAGGCCCATCTGTAGAGCCACAGACAGCACACACAGGCGCCACAGGGGACACGCCTGTCAGAAGCGGAGCTAGGCGACCATCGGCTAACCGGCGTTGATAGCCCGCACGTTCAAGAGAGATAGCCAGAGGCAGGGCTCCCGCCTTGATGTATCTACTATAAGCGAAACAGATGCCCTTTGCGGACTTGATGCTCTCGACAATTTTATGGATCTTGGGCGCATGAGCCTTCAGCCCCTCTTCAGAAAAGACGGTATCGACATCGAACTCCTTGGGTTTGAACACACGGAGCTTATGACCGGCACCAGGAATCGTCTGTTGATTGAAATGGAAGTCGAAGCCGCTGGTTCCAAATAAGGAATTGGGATAGGTGATATTGGCCATCTGCATGCGGAGATCGAGCATGGCGTCTGTTTGTTTTTCTTGGCTTTCTTGATTTTCTTGGTTTTCTTGGTTTTCTTGGTCTTCATCCTCAGGAGGAACCTCTCCTTCTTCTTCTACAACAGCAAGAGCAGGAGCAGCAGGGGTCAAAATAGCAGTCCCTCTGCTCGTCGCCGCTCTCAGTTGAAGCTCCACAGGAGATCCCGCGACCGGTTCTGTGAACACAAGGGGTAACGCATTGAGCGCTGCCGTATCCTGTTCTGTCAAAATCACCGGATTCTTCGTCGCTGACACGGCCGGCCACTTCGATGCCGGCTTCGTTGTCGCTGCCATCGGCTTCATACGCAGAGGAAAGGTATACGGGTTTTCGCCTCGCATGTAACTGACATAACGGCGTGCTGCTTTCTCCAGCTGACGCTTGGCGTTTCCTGACTTGATATCTCCCTCCTTCGTGAAGATGTCTGAGGAGCGCATCGCCGATTTCTCCGACTTGCTATCGTTCATGAGCAGATAGTTGAGAAGCAAGACGATCTCCTGGGCCGAATTGTACATCGGCGTGGCCGTCATGAGAACCAGTCGCAGCCCCTCCGCATTCAACACGATGCGCTTCAGAAAGGGATTGAGTGCTTTTCCACCAGCATTTTCCGCCGCTTCACCGGCGACCGTAGCTTCTCCTGCTGTAGATTCAGCCGAAGTAGCACCAACATCGCGCAAATTGTGGGCCTCGTCCACGATGATCAAGTGATCCGAAAACAGTCGGCGCAAGACCTCGTTCTCCGCAGCAGCGCGTAACACGGGGTCCGTGAGACCCGCCGGTACACTCTTCTTCAACGTGCGATCGACCCAGTTCGCAAAGGCCTGGTAGCCGGTGACCGTGTAGCGATTTCTGCGATCCTCTTCCGTCTTGTACATGACGGTTTTCAGATCTGGATTGTGAAGAAGATCGAGCCGCTCTAAATAGCTGGTGCCGGTACACTGACGCGTGGACCAGGACCCCCCTCCTTCTTTTCCTTCCTTTCCTTCGGAAGAAGGAGAAGAGACCCAAACAAGCTTCGTCGCATCAAACACCGTTCGCTTAAAGTTCTCCTTGAGCGCTTGAGGCACAAGCACAATCACCTTGGAGGCCGGCATCGACTCCAGAAACTGCTCCGCGATCGTGACGGCCGAACAGGTCTTGCCCACACCGACGCCATGAAAGAGTAGCAGGCCCTGATACGGCGTTAGCGGGTTCAGAAAGCGTGAGACGATTCGTTGGACGGGTGTCAGTTCGAAGACGGTTTCGGCCGCTGTGCTCGTACAGGGATCGATGGATCCATCGGCAATACCGGCGGCTACGGCACGGGCGTCGTGAAATTCGCGTTTTTCATAGAGACGAGCCGCGAAGCGTGGATCGGCAGGATCCGGGTAGAGACCGGCCATCTCTTCCCGTTCTTCGATCGCGGAAGAAGGCCATGCTTCTTTGCGTTCTTCTTCGGTGGCCGCTGTTCTCTCACGTTCTAACAGTGCCGTCATGATGCGATCGCGGATCTTGGGATCGTTGGTGACTTCAGAAGCCCAGGCCTCTGTCAGCGCCTTTGTGCTGAGGTCTTTGTAGTTCACGAGGGATGGCTTTTCTGGCTTTTCTGGCTTTTCTGGCTTTTCTAGGCCTTGTGCCTTTTCTGTTACGGCCAGAGACGGCACCTCCTCTTTCGACTCAACCAAGGTAGGACCTTCCTCCGCTGACATTCCTCTGATCTAGACCAGTAATATCATTTAGGTGCCAACCGTGCGACCGCCATCTCCAGCACATCACGCTTCTCCTTATTATACGGCCGAATGAGAGAGAGCGCCTCTACGAGAGAACACCATCGCACATCACTGATCTCCCGTCGCTGATCCACGTTGCTTTCGTCCATGTGGACCTCGAGGGTCGCCGGTGCCTCCGCCAGCCAATAGCGGTGACGATAACAGATTCCATTACTTCCTCTGTATTCCTCCATGAGCGGCTCCCCCGCAAGAACACGCAGATCCTGTTTGCGCACTCCGGCCTCCTCGTAGGTCTCGCGAAGCGCACACGCGATCTCCGTTTCCGAGGATGATCGCCGCCCCTTAGGAAAGCCCCATTCGGGTTCCGTCCACCCTGTGGTCGAGGACTTACAGACAGCAGCCAGGACACCGCGGCTCCTCAAGAGATCGAACTTCGCCTTCGACTGTTCGAATTCTGCTTGATACCTGCGGGAAGCCGGACCGTTCCACAAATCGTGCCACAAATCGGCAAACGACATCTCCAGCAGCTGCTGCCTCTCTGTAATCGTGGCCTGATCGACGAGAGCCTGAATACAGGGCAGGTCCCGCAACTCGTATTTGCCCCGCATGATTTCGATGAAGCCGATACTCACCCGTCGTCGTACGAGTAGCCATTCCAGCCGTGTTTTTACGACGGATCCCTGAGGCGGTGTAAGACCGGGCGGAGGTGTCAGAGGAATGGGTCGATAGGCCAAAATTCCGAGCGACGTGATGGGTTCGCGACATTCACGGAAGAAGTGTCCCGATTTACCACAATTACTACACGCTGATGACATGGTCCCTTACAGGTTCAACCTTAGGTGCCGTTTAGACGGTCGCAACAAAATACGCGGACCTCATAGAGGAACCCGAATGAAGATACCGCCCGAGATATGGGGCCCGATGTTCTGGAGCACACTTCACATCACGAGTTTAGCCTATCCCGACGATCCCACCTATGCAGAAAAGCGAGCCGCCAAAGAGTTTTTCAACGCTCTGGCGCATCTGCTGCCATGTCCTGTGTGCCGCGACCACTTCCGCGAGATTCTCCAAGGAATGCCGATCGATTCCTGGCTGGACAATCGCACCTTGCTGACCGAATGGGTCTTCAAAGCACACAATGCTGTGAATAAAAAGTTGGGAAAGACGGAAATCACGATGGCGGACTTCTATGAGCGATACCGCCAGATGGCGGACAGGGGTCTGCCGATTCCTCCGTCGAATCCGGAAGCGGAACTCAGTGATGCGGCGGTCCAAGCGGCCTGGATCCGAGGCGCGGCGTCCACTTTTGGTGCGCTGGCGGCTGTCGGCGCGGTCGGAGGCCTCCTTTGGTACTCTTATAAAACCTAAACTTCTCTTACAAGTCCTAACACGTCTCTAACAGCTCCTAAGGCGTCTCATCCACCCTCAGAATGCGCACACCCGGCTGATCAAATAGCACATGGCGACTCGTACGCTCATTGCCGCCGCGATCGACACCGACCGCGGGCCATGCGTGAAACACAGAGAACAGCAGTTCAAGAAGCTGGGGGATCAACGGTTTCACGTCCTTTACCAGAATGAGGCAGGTGGGATATCCAGGCAGAAAGAACTGAACCGATTGAAAGGGATCGTCGTCGAGACCGAGTAGCCAAAGAACTCGATACATATAAGACACAGATTGCTGACATGTGTAGTTCATAATGTCGACGACGGCGCCATCGTCGCCCTTTTCGGTGTACGTCAGTCGTAAGGAATTCTCACTGACACGCGAGATCATCATGACGTCGTCGCGATTTGCGTTTCGTTCAGCCTGTCCATTCGCCCCTCTGCGAATAAACCGAATCTGGATGGGATGATAGTTCGGCATATCCTTGCGTCTATTTCTGAACCGAGTTGTTTAGACTCAGCTCTTGAGCCACATACAGCAGTTACAGCGATCGCGGGCCGCTCTCGTAATATTCTCATTGATCTCCTTGGTAAACTTCTCGTCGATCTCCGCGTATTTCAGACGATATTTCACCAGAATCTCGAAGATGACGGTCTGCTGGTCCGCGTTCTGTTCGAACAGAATACGATCCGCCTCACTCCCCCCTTCCGCCACGCTCTTCTTGAGTTCCGTCGCCGCATTGATCAGATTCTTCATCGTGTTAATATGTAGAATCTCTTCATTCTGGATCCGCTTCACTTCGGCGAACACGTTCGTGCTAAACAGCACGGGATACCGATGACGCACTGCCTCTGGCAAAATGAACTGATTCTTCTCCTTCAGATCCTTGACCTGGGTGGCGATGCTGTCGATCGCCTCGAGTAGCTTGACCTTCGGATCGGCGAACAGGATGCGCCCCGAATTGAATTCGCATTCGGACTGGAGTTTCTCAAAGGAATAGGAGGTCATCTTGTGGGCCTCGGCCTTCGCATCGAGCTTGAGGTAGGTGACCAAACTCAGAATAAAGGAGTTGATCGCCGTGAACGAGGAGACCAGGATGCCGCCCCATGGATAATCCTTGAGAGAGATGCTGATCACGGAACAGAGGGCGGTAATCATGATTGCGGGCAACATGAGGGCGTACAGATGCTGTTCGCAATAGACCTTGGCCTCGATGTACAGAAGTTTCTGACCCTTCAGATAGACACCGATAATGTCGAGTGTTAGAGAGTGGAGGGATTCTTCGAAGTTATACGAGCGACCGATTAAGGCGGTCGTCTGTTTGTAGGTCAGAGGCTGAACTTCGATCACGTGCGTCTCTTGACTGGTTTCTCTGGTTTCTCTGGTTTCTCTGGTTTCTCTGGTTTCTCTGGTTTCTTCAGTCGAGTCCTGGACAACAGATCGCTTTTTCGGTGGTTTCTTGGAATACTCCAAAAGAAGAGGAGCCGCATTATCGGATGTAACCGGTTCTTCTTCGCCTACAGATACCCACACCGGCATCGCCGATACTGTTCCAGGATGTATGACGGCGGGCGGATAAAGACATGATTTGAGACTGGTTTTCACAGATCCTGACGGTGGATCTATCATAGTTAGAGACCGAAGCGATTCAAGCTCTTTGCGGGTACATCCCTCTAGATCACTATCTGTCGCCTCAAAAAATCGTGTTTCATCAATCGTCGACGTATATTCTTTGTCCTTGACCATCATCACATGTTTCACAAAGACGTTACATCGGTAATAGACCGCTTCTTCATCTATATCAACAGCAGTCAGAGATCGACAATTACGATCCAAGGGTTCCGTCACACAGCCACTGGCGTCCTCGCGCTCTTCGGTCTTCAGAACCTTACAGTTGGATGTCACGCTTGCTAAATCTGTGATGTCAAACGTCTCCTTTGTCGGCGTAAAGCGGAAGGTGACGGCACCGGACGACGCATCGACCTCTAATCCGAGTTTGTCGAAGGTTCGTTCCACCTGATAGACTTCGACCGACATTGTCCTTGAAGGTCGCAGAGGATTTCCTTTCCCTCTTTTAAAGAATGCCCATTCGTTCCGAATCCCTGTTACGATCCACATTCGGTCTCACGGAGGGCACCTCGATCGCCCTCTGTCGAGTGATAGAACCCACAACCTGGTCCCTTATGTTAGTCTTTCCCCTTACAGTGGTCGCCATCCTCTATCTCCTGATAGAGGATACCCAGTATAGACCCCGTATCCTTGAGGTCTTGATTGGCGCGAATATTCTTATGGTTCTTCCCTTTATTCTAAATGTCGTAAATAAGGGCGACTATACCTGGCACGTTGGTGTCATGATCCTACTTGTCATCCTTTCAAATCCAGCCTTATATTTATCGATCGTCTACGTAGTCGATCAGAGTGACTTACCCGAGAAGAAGTTAACATCGAATATGTTGTTGGGAGTCGCGGTAACCTTGTCGGTTCTCCTAGTCGCGCCCGCAGTCATCTATATGCGACGATTCTATAAATTCCATTGTACGACTCGATCGACCTACCCCTAAGCTCACCGACCGATTTCCTCATTCTCTTGTAAGAATGCCCGTTCGTTCCGAATCATTTTTACGTTCCACAATCGGTCTCACTGAAAAGACGTCCGATGCGGTATGTACCGTCATACATCCCCTCACCTGGATCCTCATACTTGTATACCCTCTTACGGCCGCGGCCATCGTGTATCTGTTTATTGAAGAGGATACCCAGTATAGATCCCGTATTCTGGAGGTTCTGATCGGTGCCAACATTCTTGCGATTCTTCCCCATTTTGTAGATGCGGTCCGAGGGCTCATATATGGTCGTAGTTCGGCTGCTGTGATCACCGGTTTCTTCATCTTATTAAATCCGGCAATCTTTCTGTCCATCGTCTACATCGTCGATCAGAGTGACTGGGCCGAAAAGAAGATGTTTAGCAGCAGTCTATTAGGGGTTTCCATAGTATTGTCTCTACTGCTGTTCTTACCAGCTCAGATATTTTTGCGCTATTTCTATTGGAAACACTGTACGGCTACAAAAGGAAAAATGATCTTTTAGGCGTCATGAATTATCTCAGAGAGATGTAGAGGACCCCCCATGCCACCGATCAAAGAAGTGGAAGTAAAGGCGCGCGAATCGGATGCCGAGTTTGCGAAGAACGAGGGCAAGTTTGAATGGGCAAATTTCAATAATTTGAAGAATAAAATTTGACACATATAAAATTTAGATACATCAAATAAGATGCCCATAATACTAGACATATTTAATCGTTCTGTAAATATTGAAGGACCATTACATCCTACTCTTGGTACAAACTGCCATTTATGGACTGGAATTGAAAAACACTATCATGGTATATATGGTAAGAAAAGTGCTCACAGAACAATTTGGGAACACCATAATGGGACAATCCCTGATGGTCAGTGTATTCGTCACAAATGCGACAATGGACTATGTGTAAATCTCAATCATTTGGAACTTGGTACAATACAAGATAACATCCGTGATATGAATGAGCGAGGAAGGGCTAGAGGTGGTGGGGTAAGGGGAGAAAGAAACACAACTTCTAAACTCAAACGAGAAGATGTCCTTGCCATTCAAGCTAACTTTGAGGAGCGTAAACAGAGTCGTCCAAATATGTCAAATAAGGAAATGATTGATCGTTTTAAAGTGAGTGAACGACATCTTTATAAAATACGAGACGGGGAAAGATGGTCAGACACGTCCGAACAACCTACAAGAGCACAACATTTTCTAAATAAAGCCATTCCTGGTTCATACGTTGAATTACTCAAATCAGCCTGTTTAGAAATGCCTACCGCGAGGCAAATATGTAAATATAATAACATATCAACTAGTGCTCATCGTATCGCGTACATAATTCAATATGGCTCTATACCAGACGGGATGTTCATTTTACATAAATGTGATAACGCCAAGTGTATTAATCATGAACATCTTGAATTAGGAGACCATAAGAAAAACATGGCTGACCGTGATGAACGAGGAAGAACCGCAAAAGGTGAGAATAATGGTACGAATAAATTGACTACTGAACAAGTTAAATACATCTTTGATAATCCTGATAAAAAGACGGGCACTGAACTAGCAAATGAATTTGGCATTTCAGGGGCGCATGTTTCTCGTATTAAGTTAGGTCAAATATGGAAAGAAATAACATCAAACAATAATAACGTTATAACGCACGTTTAATATGTATAATTGAAAATGTCCAGTCTGTATAAAATCTGCTCTAGGACTCATAGTTTTTGATTATGCTACCGACAAGAGTGATTGGATCTGATAATTATCTTACACAAATATAGAGGACCCGAATGACGAAGGTTAAAGAAATTGAAGTAGCTGCCAGAGAATCTGATGCGGACTTTGCCAAGAATGAAGGCAAATTCTTCGATACAACAGATATTACCATTTTTAATGAAGATGTGGACATATACGGTCTGGATCACACGGACGATATTAAAGAAGGAAAACCACGGCGCAAGTTGTTAGCCAAGTTTCGCAAGAACGTTTTCAAGCCCGAGCAGGTACAGGTGGGGTGGGATGCGTTCCGACTTTTGGCGATTCCCAGCAGGAATCGTGGTGCGGCTGCTGGTCCTATCGATACCAAGGGAGTCTACTGGTCGAAAAGGAAGCCGACAGACATCAAGGGCTGGGCCGCCCGCTACATGCAGGACGGCGTGAAAAGCAAGATGATCGTGAACAACGTGGTTGCCAGCGGTGTGATCGGCAACTATGAGAAGACACCCTTCTTGGGTCAGCCGTGCCGTATGACGGGATATACCCGTCGCGGCCTCAAACAGTATCTCCACGGAATCCCCTTTTTGGAAGCGATCGACGCCGAATTCAAGACTCTGGTCCCCGACGCGCACAAGAAGCAGCACGCGGCTGTTAAAAAGCATCCGATGTACCAGATTGCCGATACGGCGTTCAGTACGCTGACCGTCAACATGAATTTCCGCACGGCGCTCCACAAGGACGCGGGCGATTACAGTGAGGGATTCGGAAATCTGTCAGTGATTGAGTGGGGCCGGTACCATGGAGGGGAGACGATGTTTCCGCGATTCGGCGTCGGTGTCAACCTCCGCACAGGGGATTTCGTCGCGATGGATGTCAGAGAATTTCATTGTAATAATGCGATTCATGAGACGAAAGAGGATGCGGCCTACAATAAGACTCTACCAGACATCCGAACCCGCGACCCTTCAACAGGTGTGATCGGTAGTCAAGAACGTTATCAGAGAATCAGTTTTGTCTGTTATTTTCGGGAGAAACTCCTCGATTGTAAAGAAAAGGAAACCAAGGATTATTATCAGAGCATTGATTTCAACTTGACCAACGAACTCAGAGAAGCGAAGGCCGCCACGGTGAAGACGCTGCCGATTCCGGATCGCACCGGCACTCTCGAGGAGGCGATCGCTGCTCTAGGATCCAAGGGGCCCCGAAAAACGAGAAAGGCCGGAAAAGCAGGAAAAGCCGGAAAAGCCAAGAAAAGCACCGTCAAGCGGCGATCCTAAATCCCGATCCATGTTAGAATGTTCGAATCCGAAATCGTGTTAGCGATCGTGATTGGAACGTGGATCTTGTATGAACTCTATGGTCGCACGGCGATGGACTGGTTGGCCGCCTGGTCCGGCTATATCCGAATGGCGGGCGGAGTCGCTATCATCGGCTATCTGTACTGGCAGCTGCGGGATCGCCCGACAGAATTCCAGGATACGTTGTCGATGGCGAAGGAGCTGTTGATCCATAACCCTGCTGCCGGTGTAACCACAAAGGAGAAGCGGAATGTGACAGGGCTCATGAAGAAGAAGGTGGCCGCGAGTCAACAGTGGAAATGTGGCACCTGTGGTAACACTCTGGACGAAACCTATGAGGTCGATCATAAACTGGCCCTCTTCAAAGGCGGATCCAACGACATGAGTAACTTGGTAGCACTCTGTCCCCACTGTCACCGATCCAAGACAGTAGAAGAACGACTCAGCTAACGCGGTGACGAACGAAGAGAGTCTCAGCTAACAACGAAGAGAGTCTCAGCTAACAAAGTTGAGCCATGAACCCGTTGAAGGAAGCCATCGTATGAGCGTCTCCATCCTGACCGTAACGCAATGGAGTCGTCGCGACTCTCTGGCCATCCTGAATGACATGATTGCCGAACAAACCTATCCGAATATTGCCGAATGGATTATCGTAGAGGGATCATCGACGGAGGCAGACAGAAACAGAAACGCAGAATTAATACAGTCTATGACGAATCCATCCTGTTGTATTCGTTATATAATGTCAGCCAGGGGGCAGCCCCTTGGACCTCTTGGCTCCCTCCGTCAAGCGGCGAATGACGCTGCGATAGGCGAGTTCCGCGTCGTGATGGATGACGACGATTATTACCCGCCGACCCGTGTCAGTCACGCTGTTGCTCGCCTTCAGGAAAGCAAGAAGGAGATAGCCGGTTGCTCCGCAATGTTCATGTACGACTATGGTCTCCGATCTCTGTATCAGTTTCGATCCTTTGGCCCCTATCATTCCACGAGCTCCTGTATGGCCTGGAAGCGATCGTATGATGGGGCCTATGATCTGACAGAGAGAGTCAGTGACGAGTTCCGGTTTACGAACGGCTTCACGAGACCGATGGTCCAACTGGATCCACTCCATACCATTGTCCAGAGCAGTCACGGCTCCAATACCTTTGCGAAGAAGGGACTGATTGATTATTTTCTGGGGAAGACATTGGACCCCGTATCGGGTCATGCCATTCCTGCGACCTATCTGAATCGGATGTCTGCGGCTCTTGGCTTCTCAACAGAAGGGATCAAAAACACCAAGAGCCCTAACGCGGGAAAAGCCCCCAGTTCTCACGGAATCGTAGCTGAGAGATGCGACGACGAATTAGCGCTCTCCTCTCACGCCACCGACGTTGGAACATACCAATCGCCGGTGTCAGATCCGCTACCGGTGTAGGATAGAGTCGCATGATACTCACATCCGGAAAATCACGTATTTGAAAGACTGAGAAGCCACGTGAATAACATGTCGCCAATCCATATTTGAGCACTACAAACATGTAGGTCGGCGCGTCCATACCTCTGTAACCTCAACATGAAAAAGCTCACGATAACAGTAAGGAATGTTCGCTCCAAGATCTACAGGGTTGTTTGTAAATCCATTTGGCTCAGCAACAGCAACAACAGCAACATCAACAACAGCAAATACAGGAGCCGCAGGTCCAACGCTCTTTGGCCGCGCTACCCAATTTTTGACCGAGCGATCGGAACAAGGCTCCGCCCTCATGCACACTGCCGGTCTCAAGTACGTCATTTACGCGCTCTGTGTTGGCATCGTGATCGCCACGATTCTGATGCTCATCGACAACTTCTATCCCTTCCTTCCTGTCAATCCGCTGTCAGGGCCCTCCGCCGCCGCCCGTGCGGGTATGACCTTCTGGCCCACTCCAGCCGAAAATCTCATCGTCCCGGCTTCTCAGTCGCCAACAGTAACGCCCGACAACTACACGATGTCCGTCCAACTCATGATCGGTGACTCACGAGCTCCCAGTCTCGGCAAGTTCCGACACATCGTCCATCGTGGCGCCAATCCCTGTGGTGTCTCCTCTCCTTCTACGGGAGCCGGTGCCTCAGGTCACTCAGGAATTCAGGTGGGGGACCTCCCCGCCGAAGCGGCCGGTTCCTATACAGAATCCGGTCTTCCCTCTCTCATGAATCCGGGTCTCTTTCTCGACAAATACAAGAACGATCTCCACGTCTTTATTCATACCCTGGGCCGCGAGGGCAGCCTCGACGTTCTCTGGCTCGAATCCCTCACCGTGGCGGATCTGCCCCTCCAGACACCAATCACCGTCGGCGTCGCCTGTAACGGAAAGACCGTCGAAGTCTACGTCAATTGCCGTCTCTACAGTACTCTGTTGCTCAAGGGCACGCCGTACTTACCGAAGGCCGAGAACCAGTGGTTCGGCCGCTACTGCGCCTTTCCCATGTCGGGCCTCGTCAAGAACCTCACCTTGTGGGCCACGCCCCTCGGCTCCAGTGACTACATTCAGATGTGCCGTGGCGCGGCCTTTGACAAGAATGAGCTTCCGCCCACGTGCCCCTCAGCATAGGAATCCCCTTATAGGATAGAGAGAGATGTTCGGATCGAACGGGTTTTTGAGTTCCTTAACAACGGGTACCACACAACAATTTGGACGAATGGAAGTTGTCACTCCCTATCTGATTCCAGGCGTGTTAGCAATCGTCGGCATCTTCATTGTCGCTATAATTATTATCACGATTGTCCAACTCCAACAATCATATCCGGCGAAGACGCTCAAGGGACCCGTGGATCTCTACAAGCCGAATACACCCGTGATCGTGGATCGTGAGGCAACCCTCAAGAACATGGGAGGCACCTACACACTGGCCTACTACTTGAAGGTGGACGCGGTTCCCGATATGCGATCGATGGCCACGCCGCTCATGACGTGGGCCGGTGTCTGGAATACGGGGTACAACGCGGCAAACGAACAATTGACCTGGACCTTTGCGGAGACGAAGAGTTCCGCCTCTTCAGGATCCGAAGGGCCAGAGACCGTCACCTTGCCCAAGGTCGCCCTTCAGCGCTGGAACCAGATCACGATGACCTTCGAGGGGCGCACTCTGGATCTGTATGTAAACGGCGTTCTCACGAAGTCCGCGATCCTCCACAATATGCCCCAGGTCGCCAGATCCTCGATCACCCTGGTTCCAGGCGGCATCATCGGTCAGATCGCTTACGTTCAGCTCTGGCCCCGGCGACTCACGGTGGCCGACACT
>Ga0114962_10002968_pt1 | contig 13893 bp, 14 predicted proteins | sample C_130820_MF_Meta_FD_87017 | JGI IMG/M metagenome (GOLD analysis project Ga0114962, IMG submission 87017) | Freshwater microbial communities from Lake Croche, Canada to study carbon cycling - C_130820_MF_MetaG | ecosystem: Environmental > Aquatic > Freshwater > Lake | place: Lake Croche, Canada... | reverse complement strand
TGGATTGGAGCACGTGCACGATGAACGAGATTGAAACGACATCGAATGAACCCTACGGTAGCGCTGAGGGCAAGGACCTTGTCTCGGGTCGCCCCGTATTCCCATTAGAAAATCACGAGCCACGGCGAGCTGATATTGATCCAAAGGCTGCCAAGCGAGCTGAACGCCAAGTAAGCGCAATGTTTGCAGCATCTTCAGCCTTACTCATGGCATTTGTGGTTGCTTACGTCAAGGTACCGTCTGATTCACTTGTCGGAATTCCTGGTCTCGGCACCGTAGGCACAAGCCAAGTACTGCTGGGCTTCTGCTTTGGTTTAGGCCTGCTACTCATTGGCCTAGGGGCAATTCACTGGGCGAAGAAGTTGATGACTGATGTTGAAGTGACACAAGAACGTCACGCACTAACTTCAAGCCAAGAAGAACGTGATGAAGTAGCAGCAATTGTTAAGCGCGGTGCGGCTGAATCCGGTTTTGGTCAACACAAAATGATTCGGCGTACGCTCCTAGGTGCCTTGGCGCTCTTCCCCGTTCCACTTGTAGTGATGCTGCGCGATCTTGGCCCTATGCCAGGCAAGCGACTCCGTACAACAATTTGGTCGCAGGATGTTCACATCGTTACTGATGCGACGTACCAGAAGATTAAAGCCTCTGACATTCCGCTTGGCGGGCTCGTCAACGCTGTACCGGAAAACCTCATGGAGGTTGAAGAGGCCGACGGAAACATCAACGCACGAGGCAAAGCATCCATCATTTTGGTTCGCATGGATCCAAGCGAAATAGTCTCGCAACAAGGTGATGGCTGGGACTACCAAGGCATCGTTGCTTACTCAAAGATTTGCACGCATGTTGGTTGCCCAATTTCGCTTTACCAACAGCGCACACATCACCTGCTTTGCCCATGCCACCAGTCAACTTTCGACTTGGCTGACTCGGGCAACGTGGTCTTTGGTCCCGCCGCTCGGCGGATGCCACAACTTCCTATTACAGTGGATAGCGAAGGTTACCTTGTCGCACAAAGTGACTTTAACGAACCAGTCGGACCTAGTTTCTGGGAGCGCGGATGAGCATTACAACCAACCCTAAAGAAAAGCCTGCAACGGTAGTTGGAGCAGCAGCGACCTATGTTGATGATCGTCTAGCTTCGGCCAGTTTCACAAAGCGCCTGCTGGACAAGGTCTTCCCTGACCATTGGTCATTCATGTTGGGTGAAATTGCACTCTACAGCTTCATCATCCTGTTACTCTCGGGCATCTATCTGACTCTATGGTTCAATCCGTCAATGACTGAAGTGATCTACAACGGTTCCTACATGCCGCTCAAGGGCGTGAAGATGTCTGAAGCCTTCAACTCAACGTTGAACATTTCTTTCGACGTGCGTGGCGACCTGCGGTTCGGCCAATTTCACCACTGGGCAGCGCTGTTCTTCGTGCTGCCGTCTCTGTCCACTTGCTGCGCGTTTTCTTCACCGGCGCTTTCCGTAAGCCTCGTGAAATCAACTGGGTAATCGGCACTGGACTGCTAGTGCTGGCCATCCTTGAAGGCTTTGCCGGCTACTCGCTGCCTGACGATTTGCTCTCTGGCACTGGCTTGCGCATTGCTGAAGGCATCATGCAGGCGGTACCACTGGTGGGAACCTACGTTGCGATGTTCGTATTCGGTGGCGAATTCCCGGGCAACGACTTCATGCCTCGTCTTTATGCTGTGCACATTCTGCTCATCCCGGGCATTCTGCTTGGCTTGGTAACAGTCCACCTCATCATGGTGTTCTACCAAAAGCACACTCAGTTTGCTGGACCGGGTCGTACGGAAAGTAACGTCGTTGGCTACCGCCTCTACCCTGTTTACATGGCGAAGGCTGGCGGCTTCTTCTTCGTGGTCTTCGGTATTACTGCTCTGATTGCTGGACTTGTCTCCATCAACCCAATCTGGCTTTATGGTCCTTACACCCCTGCACAGGTGAGCGCTGGTTCACAGCCTGACTGGTACATCGGTTGGCTTGATGGCGCGGTTCGTCTGACGCCGAACTGGGAAACTACAGCGCTAGGTCACACCATTAGTTGGAACCTCCTAATTCCAGCTTTGATTGTTCCGGGCATCATGTTCACACTTCTGGGTCTGTATCCATGGATTGAAGCATGGATAACTGGCGACAAGCGCGAGCATCATATCCTTGACCGCCCCCGGAACGCGGCGACGCGCACCAGTCTGGGCGTCATGGCTCTAAGTTTCTACGGAATTCTGTGGATCTCTGGCGGTAACGACATCATTGCCACGCAGTTCAACCTTGCAATCAATACGATTACCTGGACTTTCCGTGCGTTGATCTTCATTGTTCCACCGGTAGCCTTCGTTATCACCAAGCGCATCTGCCTAGGTCTGCAACGCCGTGATCAGGACAAGTTGTTGCACGGTTACGAAACTGGTCAGATCCTTCGCCTGCCACATGGTGAGTTCATTGAGATTCATGCTCCTGTGTCCGATGAGGAGAAGGCTGTGTTGCTCTCGAAGAATGACATCACTCCCCTGGCAATTGCTCCTTCAGCAGATGCCTCTGGCGTCCGCAATCCAAAGGGACTAGCCGGAAAGATTCGTGGTCGCATGTCGAGTTTTTACTACGCCGACAATGTAGCGGTTCCAACTGAGCAAGAGTTGGCAGAAGCAGCGGAGCATGCCGAGCATCAACTGCATGCTGCGGCGGAGCAAGGCGCAATCGCAGATCATTAAGCCAAGACATAGACGAATGACCCGCACGGCTCAGGCTGTGCGGGTCATTTCTATTCATGTTCTGTCGCCAACCACGGCTAGCGCTGAATAGCCTCACGTCGCTCTTGGGCGAAAGCCTCAGCTAATGGGTCCATAAAAGGATCTAGCTTGCCGACGATACTTTCAAGGATTCGATCGGCCAACTGCGGATTTCGGGCCAGGACCGGTCCATGCATGTAAGTGCCGATGACTTTGCCATGCACAATCCCCTCTGGCACTTGGCCATCAGATTCAGCCTGCAGGAGGCCATTACCGAAACCCGACTCGACCCAGCCAAGCGGCTGCATAGTCGAACCAATCTGGGTGCGACCTTGATGGTTTTCAAAGCCAGTCAAAAGTAAACCTGCGGCATCATCGGCAGGTGTCACAAATAACTCACCTACGCAACGAGGATCATCTGTGTAGATTGTCGATGCATCCACTAAACCTAAGCCTGCAACAATATTTCCATCGCTGTCGGGTAAGGATGTTCCAATCAATTGAAAACCAGCGCATACTGCAAGTATTGCGGCCCCATTTTCTACCGCTCGATTGAGACCGGAATTCTTGTGCAACATGTCAAGTGCAATCGCCTGAGGGCCATCCTCACCGCCACCGAGTAAATAGACGTCCCCTGAAGTCGGCACTTGTTCATGCGGTGCCACTTCGACCAGCTGTACGGAAAGGCCACGGGCCCTAGCCCGATACATGAGGACTTCAGCATTACCTTGGTCTCCGTAGGTACCCAGAAGATCGTGATACAAGCGCACAAGAGTAAGTTTGCTCATCGATCTACGCCAGTGGTTGCATTGTTGAGCCCAAGTGCTGCTGCCGCCAAATCTTGAAATGCTGTGTAGCTGGCGATTGCTTCAATCGGCTCATGATCTGAAGCATCACTTTCTAAAGCCTGGGCAGCCAAAGCAAAGCTGTCCGCCAGTCGCACGTCGATCCCCTGGACACTTAGGCGATAGGCCACGTCCTTGCGACGCTCTCCAGTACAGACAACCTGCTTGCCCAATAATGAACTGTAATCAACATCCCAGAGCCACGACGTGTCGCGACCATCAATGCCGCGAGCGTTAACGCTCAGTACAACGTGCTTGGCAGAAATCTGTGCCAAGGATTCTCGCCAGCTCTCTGGGTTTTTGGCCAGTCGAGTCTGAATCTGCCGGTTGCCTACTCGGTAGCTAGCGACCCGGTCAGGAGCTTCTGCTGTTAAGTCGGTCTGTACCTGCACTGGAACAACCGCGCCCATGAGGCGTGCCGCTTCAATAGCCAGAACAGCATTGCGACCAGGACCTGAAAGTCGCTGATCGGCCCGAATCTCCGCGGACGATGTGCCGAGGCCACAACTACAGCGGTAATCATTCTTGGACCAATCCAGAAGTGCACTACAACTTGGACAGGTGGCTGCGTCAGGATGCTTACGACCGCCAAACGTAACGCGCAGCACATGGCCCGCATCTGCGACTGCATACTCCAGGAACGGGTCATCCCGATTGATGACAAAAGTCATCTCATCACCAGTGAAGCTACCTCGCCACAAGTTAGCCACTTTGCGGACTTCCCCGGTGCGATGCAATTGATCACGTGACAGGTTGAGAAGTACAACCACTTTGGGCCGCAGTGCCGCACACATAGCGGGCAGGTACAACTCGTCGCATTCAAGAACGACATACCGATTACGTGGACGAGCAGCCAGCACTGTAGCAATACCAGCACTCATGTTGGCGCCGAATTCACTGGTACTGACGTTCTCATCTGTGCCATCAGACAGAATGCGCGCCAAAAAAGCCGTCGTTGTGGTCTTGCCATTTGTGCCGCTGACCAGAATGATGTCCCTGCCGACAGACAACTTCTGCAAAGCATCGGGCTCTATGCCAAGAATTACCCGGCCCTGTATCGTCTCGCCACGACCTTTGCCCGCTGCCTGAGACAACTGACTTGCAAGCGCACCAGCCCTCGCTGCCAGTGACAACCTGAGTGGGCCGAGCATGACTATCTAGCTACTGCGCGAAGTTGCCGCGGAAGTATTCGAACAGCAGGCCAAACACCGAAGCTAGTATTGCCATCACGCCCAGCACTGCTAACCAACTGGCAAAAACAAAGCCAAGTACAAAGACAAAGGTGGATGCGCCAATAGCCAGCGGCGCCCAGGAGTGTGGCGAGAAGAATCCGTAGCTCGTGTCCGAATCACTGATTTCTGCATTCTCATTGTCTTCTGGCAAAGCACCCACACGTCGTGAAGTAAACAGAGCATAGAAACCAATAAGAAAAGCAAGGCCACCGGTCAAGGAAAGTGCAGTCGTGCCGATTGGTTCATGAGACATAAACCAGTAGACCACGGTGACAAGTGCGTAGAAAACTGTGCCAAACGCAAAAAGTAAACCGCCAGTTTTCATAGTTACTTATCCTTGTCCTGGGCTGTAATGGTTTCAAAAATCTCGTGACGTGCGAGTCCATCGATATGCGCCACCTCTGGATGATGCAGATCAAATGCAGGACGTTCACTGCGGATACGAGGAATTTCGATGAAGTTATGTCGCGGTGGCGGGCATGACGTTGCCCATTCCAAGGATCCACCCCAGCCCCATGGGTCATCTGTGTTCACCATCGGTGCCGTAGTTGTGGTCTTGTAGATATTCCATAGGAATACAAATGTTGATGCACCCAAGACAAACGATCCGATTGTAGACACTTGATTGAGGAGAGTGAAGCCGTCGCTAGCCAAGTAGTCAGAATAGCGACGCGGCATACCTTCTACACCTAGCCAGTGCTGAACGAGGAATGTGGTGTGGAAACCAAAGAAAACCAACCAGAAGTGCAACTTACCTAAACGCTCGTCAAGCATCTTGCCGGTGAACTTCGGCCACCAGAAGTAGAAACCAGCGAACATCGCAAACACAACTGTGCCGAAGACTACGTAGTGGAAGTGAGCTACGACGAAGTATGAATCACTGACGTGGAAGTCAAGCGGTGGTGCGGCCAAGATGATGCCAGTCAAGCCACCGAAGAGGAAGGTGGCAAGGAAGCCAATGGTCCACAACATAGGTGTTTCAAATGACACTGACCCACGCCACATTGTGCCGATCCAGTTGAAGAACTTCACACCTGTTGGTACGGCAATCAACATTGTCATAAACGAGAAGAACGGAAGATTCACTGAGCCTGTCACATACATGTGGTGTGCCCAGACCGCTACTGATAGTCCAGCGATAGCAATAGTTGCAAAGACTAGACCCTTGTAGCCGAAGATTGGCTTCCGGCTAAAGACCGGGATGATTTCGCTGACGATGCCGAAGAATGGCAGCGCGAGGATGTAGACCTCAGGGTGACCGAAGAACCAGAAGAGATGTTGCCAGAGCAACGCTCCACCGTTCGATGCGTCATAAACGACGGCACCAAATTTTCGATCAATTTCCAGCATGAGCATTGCAGCCGCAAGTACCGGGAACGCCATGATGACTAGAACGCTTGTGAGGAGCACATTCCAAGTGAATAGTGGCATACGGAACATGGTCATACCAGGTGCTCGCATGGTGAAAATAGTTGTGATGAAGTTGACCGCTCCCAAAATACTCGCCATACCACTCATGACAAGCCCCATGATCCAGAGATCGGAACCGATGTTCGGTGAGTTAACAACGTTGGAAAGTGGTGAGTAGGCAAACCAGCCGAAAGCAGCAGCACCACCTGGCGTGATGAAGCCGAGGACAACAACAATGCCGCCGAATAGGTACAGCCAGTAACTGATCATGTTCAGGCGAGGGAATGCCACATCAGGTGAGCCAATCTGCAGCGGCATGATTGCATTGGCAAAACCGGCAAATAGCGATGTCGCAAAAAGGAAAAGCATCAAAGTGCCATGCATGGTGAACAACTGGTTGTACTGCTCGTTGCTCACAAACTGCAACCCTGGCGCTGCAAGTTCAGCACGAATGACCATGGCCATCGCACCTGCAATGACGAAGAATGCAAATGAGGTCACCATGTAGAGATTGCCAATGACCTTGTGGTCCGTAGTAGTAGCCCAGCCGATGATCTTGCGACCACGAGATGGACGTGCAACAACGGTAGGAGCTGGAATTTCGCTTACTACTGGTCTGTCAATGATTGCCATGTCTACTCTCCTGCTACTACGGTTCGTCCAGTGTGCAACTTGCCAGATTGGCCACTCGCCTTCAATTGGGCAATGTGGGCATCGTAATCAGACCTCGTTACAACCTTGACATTGAAAAGCATGCGTGAATGATCAACACCGCAGAGCTCTGCGCACTTACCTGAGAAGGTGCCCAATCGGTCTGGCGTGACTTCAAAAGCGTTCTTACGACCCGGAATGATGTCCATTTTCATCAAGAATGAAGGTACCCAGAATGAGTGAATCACATCTGGAGATGTCAATTCGAACTTGACTTTTTCATTGACTGGTAGCCACAAGGTCGCGCGATTCGCTGGGGTACCAATGTCATAAGCCGACTCATCAAGGTAATTGAATCCCCAAGCCCAACGCCAACCTTCTACGTTCACCGTGTGAGTTTGGTCGTTACTGATTTTGGTCAGAACGGTCTGATCGCGAGCACTGAAGTAGAACAGCGCAAGGACCATCAACAGGGGCGCAACGGTGTACAAAATCTCGATAGGAACGTTGTACTTGACTTGGGCTGGCATGTCGTCAGCAGACTTACGACGGTAAACAACAATTGCCCAAATCAGCAATCCCCAAACAAGAAGACCGACAAGAAGTGCAGCAAGCCAAGAGCCCTGCCACAATGACACAATCCGCGGACCCTCTTCGGTCGCCGGTACTGGCATGCCCAAACGCCCGGCCGTGCTGTCTTTTGAACAACCAGCAAGTACTAGAACTGACATGCCGGTAAGCAACGCCAAACTAAGTCGCTTACTGCGTGCTGACGATTTCACGTGATGCTCATCCTTAATGTTTCCGACCTGAACGACCGATTTGTGGTGTCTCATGGGATTTTTATCTCTGCCAAGACTATCGTAACGAGTTGGCATCAGGCGTTATGGCAGGTGCTTTAGCGACATAATTCACATTGCGACTTATGCGGCTGCCGAAGTACTCAATCATCTTCTGATACAAATGCTGAAGGCATTTCGCTCTTGCTAGACACAAGTTGGCAGTACTCGCTGCGTGAAATCTCCCGCGCACCCAGTGAACGTAGATGCTCAGTCATCCACTGTGTATCAATAATTCGACCCGGGGTCTGGTTCATGATCCTGCCTAAGTGCACAAGGGCTACCTTTGAGGCATCACGCGCAACGTGAAACATTGACTCCCCCGCGAATATTCCACCTATCTCAACGCCGTACAGGCCCCCAACCAGGACGCCTTGCGAATCCCACACTTCAACTGAATGCGCATGACCAAGTTCGTAGAGTCGAGTGAATGCATTGACTACATTCAGGTTGATCCAACCCTGGGGGCGCTTGGGATTACCGCATGCCATGACCACATCTCTGAATTGTTGGTCTACTGTCACAGTGAACTTCTTCAGACTGTTGCGCAAAGAGTGAGAAACCTTAATCTCAGACGGCACGAAGATTGCTCTCTTCGCTGGAGACCACCACCCGATGGCCTCGCTATCTGCATCGACTTCAAAAGGCATTGGAAACAGGCCACGCTCGTATGCGGTTAGGAGTGTCCGAGGTTCCCAGTTACTCCCAAAGTAGGTCAACTTTGGCCACTCAACCGGTGATTGTGCGTAGAGCACGTGACCATGATTGTCTATTCCACTTAAGGCGAGGAAGTCTTGATCTTCAGGCGCCTCAGCTGGATTGGGAAAATCAGGGTCGCCAAGGTCGGTGAGCAAACTAGTGCCTAACGGCTGCCGACATGAGTCACGTGTTCTTGAATTTCATCAACCACTCCACTGCCATAGGCCTCAGTCAGACGATCCAGGAAGTCACTGCGTTCAAGACCAAACTCTTGAGTGCCGACAGTCTCGATGACATAGGTGGCCAGAAGCGATCCCACTTGCGCGCAATGCTCTAGTGACACACCCCAGTTGAGGCCGCTAATGAAGCCGGCACGAAATGCATCGCCAACTCCAGTCGGATCCTTGATGACTCGCTCTTGTGCTACGGGCACACGGATGTCTAGCCCATCGCGCGAAGTAATGTGCACGCCGTTCTTGCCTAGGGTCGTTACTCGAACGCCCACTCGTTCCAGGATATCTTCGTGAGTCCAGCCAGTGCGGGTCTCAATGAGCGTGGCTTCGTACTCATTGTTGAACAGATAGGCAGCGCCGTCGATTATTTCTCGCGTTTGTTCAGGAGACAAGCGAGGCAACTGCTGAGATGGATCCGCAATGAAGTCGATTCCAGCAGATCGGCAGGCCTGAGTGTGTGCAATCATCGCAGCAGGGTCATCGGCGCCGATAAGCACGAGGTCCAAGCCTCCAACAGCCTCAGCGATCGCCTTCAGGTCCAACTCGGAAGATTCGGACATTGCTCCTGGGTAGAAGGATGCGATTTGATTTTGTTCCTGATCGGTGGTGCACATAAAGCGTGCAGTGTGCGCAGTCTTAGATACGTGAACATGATCGCAAACCACGCCGTATTCCTGAAGCCAAGCTTGATAGTCAGCGAAATCTCCACCAACTGCAGCCACGAGAAGCGGCTGACCGCCAAGCACTCCGATGCCAAAGCAAATATTCGCCGCTACGCCACCTCGACGAATCTGCAAATCGTCGACCAAGAACGACAACGAGACGTTGTGGAGCTGGTCAGCCATCAAAGAATCGTTAAACAGGCCTGGAAAAGTCATCAGATGATCCGTAGCAACCGAACCAGTAATTGCAATCTGCATAATTCATCAACCTAACGAAAAGTGCCTGCAGCTGTCAGACAGTCACAGGCACATTTCAGAGTGTGTTTAGTGGAAAGAATCACCACAGGCGCACGAGCCACCTGCATTGGGATTGTCGATGGTGAAGCCCTGCTTCTCAATAGTGTCTACAAAATCGATGACAGCGCCACCGAGGTACGGAAGGCTCATACGATCGACAACTACGCCGACACCGGAAATTTCATTACGCACATCACCGTCAAGGTTGCGGTCATCGAAGAAGAGTTGGTAACGCAAGCCCGAGCAGCCACCAGGCTGAACAGCAATACGAAGATTCAGATCATCGCGACCTTCTTGTGCAAGCAGGACTTGCACCTTAGAGGCTGCTTGTTCGGTCAAAACTACGTTGGCTTCAGTGGCTTCGCTGGTTTCAGTTGCTTCTACAGACATGTTGCTCCCTTGTGCTGGCATTTCTCACGACGTTTGATGCTTATTGCAACATGTCCGCCGATGGATACATTCCCTAGTCTAAGCAACATATCGCCGAAACGCCGACCTGACTAAGCCCTGCCCCATGATTTCGCCACACGAGCAGTCAAAGCGCGCAGGGATGAGGCCGGCTGTGTGAGCGATACTTCAGCCCCCACCAAGTCCTTCATAGCGTAGGCGGAATCTATGCCCGCATTTGAAATTTCTCTTTTTCCAAGCCGCACTTCACCAGCCAAAGCCACACACGGCACTCCACATTTCGCGGCCAGTTGTGCCACGCCAGTCACAACTTTTCCGTGCAGTGTCTGATCGTCTAGGCAGCCCTCGCCTGTAATGACGAGATCCGCCAGGCGAATCTGCTCCTCAATCCCGAGAATCTCCATCACTGTGTTGATACCAGACACTCTCTGGGCACCCAAGTGAATGAGAGCAAACCCCAAGCCACCTGCCGCTCCAGCGCCCAGCGCTACTGCAGCATCTTTGCCGTCTACCCGTCGACCACAAATTGCCGAAAAATTGGCCAGCGCGGTTTCGAGTTCCATAACTGCAAAATCGTCCGCGCCTTTTTGCCGGGCAAAGGTCGCCGTAGCTCCACGCAGACCGAGAAGCGGATTGTCGACGTCACTAGCCGCGACCAGGGTGACACCGTCCAGAAGTGCCCTCACCGCATCAAGGTTGATGTCAGCGATACTCGTCAAGGCGCTCCCACCTTGATTTAGAGGTGCGGATTGCGATGTCGCACCCAGTGCGGAGAGCATGCCTGCCCCGCCGTCGTTTGTGCCAGTGCCGCCAAGACCAATCGTGATGTGAGTGGCATTGAGTGCCAAAGCCGCGTGAATAAGTTCGCCGACACCAAAACTTGTGGTGGTTCGGGGATTCAACTGCCCTTCACTGATGAGGTGTAAGCCACATGCAGAGGCCGCCTCTATCCAGGCTTGATGACCCTTCATTGCAAAGGAAGCGAGAACCTTTTCACCTCGAGGACCCGTAACCCACACTTCGTGAACGCTGGTCATCAACGCAGTCGCCACTGCCGCTACAAAACCTGGACCACCGTCTGAAAGCGGCCTGCCCACAACATGGTCGTCGGGCTTTGTGGTCAGCCAACCTTCGGCCATTGCCTCGGCTGCCTCCTGAGCGCTGAGACTGCCACCGAAACTGTCTGGAGCGACTAGAACACGCATAAGCGCACGTTAGCATTAACCACTATGAGCAATGACGAGACGCAAGCAACTTCTGGACCTTCAACTGGTAAAGGGCGCCCGACACCTTCGCGAAAGGAAGCTCAAGCGGCTCGACAAGCCCAACTGAAAGTTGATGTAGACAGCAAAGCGGGACGTAAGGCTGCGCGCGAGCGGGACCGCCTAAAGCGAGTCGAAGTCCGTGAACAAATGCTGGCTGGCAATCCCAAGTACTTGCCGGCTCGCGACTCTGGACCTGCTCGAGCTATGACCAGAGATTTTGTTGATGCTCGTTTGAGTATGGGTGAGTTCTTTGTACCTGTGGCCTTTGTGGTCATCGTGTTGGACGTTATGCCCGCACAACAATTTAAAGCCGTCGGTCTTATGCTCTTGGTCTCAATGTGGGTCATCATTTTGATCGACACGATTTATCTCGGGTTCAGTCTGAAGAAGACCCTCAAGCGCGATTTACCCGCAGACACCAATCTACGAGGCTGCACTACCTACGGTGTTATGCGTGCCTTGCAGATGCGCCGATTCCGCATGCCAAAGCCGCAAGTTACTCGGGGTCGCAAGAAGTAATTTCGTAATTGCGCACGCGGCTGATTTTGCCGCTATCCTGACAACCATGGAATTCAGGAACCTCGGTAACAGTGGACTCAAGATCTCGGAAATTGCTTACGGCAACTGGATCACGCACGGCTCCCAAATTGAGCAGGATACCGCAATTGCATGTGTGAATGCCGCGCTTGAGGGTGGAATTACCACCTTCGACACTGCAGATGTTTATGCCAACACCGTCGCTGAGGATGTCCTTGGTATCGCACTCAAGGGCCAGCGACGTGAATCCCTAGAAATCTTTACCAAGGTCTACTTCCCAACTGGTCCAGGTGGACGAAATGATCGTGGCTTGTCCCGCAAGCACATCATGGAATCGTGCAACGCTTCACTCAAGCGTCTGCAGACTGACTACGTCGATTTGTATCAGGCACATCGCTTTGATTACGAAACCCCTCTTGAGGAAACCCTTCGTGCATTCGATGACTTGATTCGTTCGGGCAAGGTTCTGTACATCGGTTTCTCAGAATGGAAAGCGTCAGAAATTGCCCAGGCGCTGTCAATCGCAAAGGACATGGGTCTCGACAAGTTCGTTTCAAGCCAGCCGCAGTACTCAATGTTGTGGCGTGTCATTGAGAGCGAAATTGATCCACTGTGTCGTGAAAACGGCATTGGACACATCGTTTGGTCCCCTATGGCACAGGGCGTGCTGACTGGAAAGTACCTGCCGGGTCAACCGCGCCCAGAAGGAACACGCGCGACCTCGGCCGCCGCTCACTTCATGGACCGTTGGCTAGAGGATGATCTTCTGGAAGCGGTTCAAAACCTACGACCGATTGCAGATTCAATTGGTTTGACAATGGGTCAGCTAGCCGTCGCCTGGGTACTTCAAAATAAGAATGTCTCGGCTGCAATCATTGGAGCTTCGCGTCCAGAGCAAGTGACTGAAGCGATTGGCGCGAGCGGAGTTACGCTTGAGAGCGACGTGCTTGAGGCTATTGACAAAACTCTTGCTGGTTTTGTGCACTCCGACGCATCACTGACGCAGTCTCCTCAGCCACGCGCCTAATCGACGGTTGCCGAACCTGCCCTCATAGGCCGATAGTCCTACCGCTAGCACCACTACATGTAGGTAGGTTTGTGCTCGAATGCTCCAAATGTTGTAGTACTGACCAGGCCGTGTGCTAGGGTCAGTGCACCGCGTTACCAGCGAAGTCCAGTGAGATTCTGGCGCTGTCCCGCAACTGTGAAGTGACTGCAAAGTCATAAGTCAGGTCGCCTGGGAACGAGGATCGAACACAACTCTCGAGGAAGAGTTCGTCGTGTCACTCTTCTGTGATTCGCCGCATTCGTCTTCGGCCAACCGGAGGATCACATGATCACAAAATCCCTGGCCGTTGCAACCGTTCTTGTTGGACTCATGGGCCTGACAACTGCAGCAACGCCTTCTCAGGCAGCAACCCCAACGCCTTACCCTGTCGTCGTCACGAACTACGGTGCGTCGATGACCTTTACTAAGGCGCCTGCGAAAATCATCTCGCTATCACCGACCGCAACAGAAATCCTCTTTGCTATCAATGCTGGCTCGAAGGTAGTAGCAGTCGACAATCAGTCCAACTACCCTGCTTCTGCGCCGAAGACAGCATTGTCGGGCTACACGCCCAATATCGAAAGCATCCTGTCTTACAACCCGGACTTAGTCGTAGTGAGCTATGACCCAGGCGACCTCGTCTCATCGCTGCGCAATGCAGGCGTGAAGGTGCTTCTGCAAGATGCTGCCAACACTCTTGCTGACAGTTATGCCCAGATTGCGCAACTCGGTGCCATCACAGGTCGACGAGTGTCGGCAAACGCCGTTGTCAGCAACATGAAGAAGAAAATTGCTTCGGCGCTGGCCAGCATTCCCAACCGAGGCTCTAATGTGACTTTTTATCACGAGCTGGATGACACGTATTACTCAGTGACATCCTCAACATTCATCGGACAGCTTTATTCAATGGCCGGTCTCACCAACATCGCTGATAAGGCCGACGGTGCCGAATGGGGTTATCCGCAACTCTCAAGTGAATACATCGTGGCCAAGAACCCGTCGCTCATATTCCTAGCCGATACTGG
>Ga0114962_10002965_pt1 | contig 13897 bp, 8 predicted proteins | sample C_130820_MF_Meta_FD_87017 | JGI IMG/M metagenome (GOLD analysis project Ga0114962, IMG submission 87017) | Freshwater microbial communities from Lake Croche, Canada to study carbon cycling - C_130820_MF_MetaG | ecosystem: Environmental > Aquatic > Freshwater > Lake | place: Lake Croche, Canada... | reverse complement strand
GAATGGATATACCATGAATTCTAACTATTCCAGGAGTAGATAGATTGTTAAAGCCAGTGAAAGAACCACCTAAAAGAATTTTCCCATCAGGTTGAACGGCTACTGGACTTATATCGCCATTTATTCCTAAAGTTTTGAAATTACTATCGATACTTCCATTGCTATTCAGAACTAAAAAATAATTTGGTTTGTTAATATTTGGGGTTCTGTATCTTCCAGTTACCAGATATTTATCATTTGGCAATGGAGTAAAACGAACTAAGTTATCTGCATAAAAAGGTGAATAGAAAAGAGTCAATTGCCCTGAGAAATTTTGGATTAATCTCCCATTCGAATCTAATAAAGCAATACTTTTTTTTCCTATTCCTTGATACCTTGCAAAAGTCCCCGAAATCATAATGTTACGATTTTCTTTAATATAAATACATAAAACGTTACCATTTTCAGAAACTCCTGAAATAAAGCTATTATCTAGAGTTCCATTAGAGTACAAGCGAGCAACACCGTTTATCGAAGTCCCATTATAGCTCGTAAAACTCCCACCAATTAATATTTTTCCATCGTTCTGTAAGGCTATTGTAGAAATAGGATTATTAGGCCCTGAGCCAGGATTGAAAGTAGTATCTATTGTGCCATCCGAATTTAACCGTGCAATCGAATTACGAGAAAAACCATTGATATTAATAAATCTACCTGAAACTAAAATTTTGTTATCCGGCTGCAAAAGAATAAAACTAATTGCATCATTTGCAATCGGATTAAACGCCCTATCTAATGAACCATCAGGGTTAATTCGAGCTATTCCAGTTTTGTTAATTCCGTTATACGTTGTAAAGTTTCCACCAATGAGAATCTTTCCATCTGGTTGAATTTTACTATAAAAAACTGGGTTATTAGGACCTGACCCTATATTAAAACTACTATCTAACCCTCCATCTGGATTAATTCGTGCTAAATAATTTTGGTTGGTTGAATTGTAATTCGTAAAGTTTCCTCCAATTATAATTTTACTATCTGGTTGAATAGTAAAGGAAGATACATAACCGCTAGCTCCATATGCTTGATTAGCTGTAGTATTTAATGAACCATCTGCATTTAAAAATGCAATTCTTTTTCTATCTTTATTATTATATTTAGTAAAGTATCCTGAAATAACTGATTTTCCGTCAGATAAACTAATAATTGAATAAACATAGCTATCCGCTCCTATTATTGAATTAAAAGTGGAATCGTATGTACCATCTATATTTAACCTAGCAACCTTATTACAACGAAAATTATTATAAATCGTAAACCCACCTCCAATCATAATTTTTTGGTTAGCTGTTAGTTTAATTACAGAGATATAGGCATTTGCTCCAGTTCCTTGATTAAAGCTGAAATCAAAATTACCTTGCTCTGTTAATCTGGCAATATAGTGGGTTTCAGCCCCAGAAAAGCTTGTAAAATTTCCACCTATTAATATTTTTCTATTATTTAAAATAACTATTGAATATACAAAACTATTCGGTCCCGCTCCTAAAGTGAAAGTAGTATCCAACGAACCATAAGGATTAAGCTTGGCCAAATAATTTTTAGAAGTTGTATTGTAACTAGTGAAACTTCCACCTATAAGTATTTTTCCATCTTCCAGAATAGCTATTTCTGCTACTGTTGAATTTGGTCCAGCGCCCACCTGAAAACTTGTATCTATTGTTCCATTAGCATTAAGTCTTATTAAATTGTTGCTTTCGTTTGTGCTATTTCGTATATTGAAATATCCGCCTGCAATTATTTTTCCATCAGGTTGAACCGATATTGAATATACATTGCCAATAATTTCTGATGCAAACCTATTAAAGCTTGTATCTAATGAACCATTTGAATTAAGTCTTACAATAGAAAATTGTAATATACCGCCAGCAGAATAAAATGCTCCTCCTACAAGTATTTTCCCATCTGTTTGTAATTCTATTGTTAGTACATAGCAAGCTCCAAGTGTATCTAATCTAGTACTGAAGGAAGTGTCTAAAGTTGAATAGCTATTTAATCTGGCGATTCCTTTTATTTGATGTCCATTATAGCTGGTAAAGCCTCCACCTATTATTATTTTACCATCAGGTTGTAAAACTGAGGTGTTGATAGATTCATTTGCTCCATAACCAGCGTTAAACAGATAATCTAAACCCTGCCCGTAATTAAAAGTACGGTCTAAGTCGCCTGCGTTTTGCCCCCAACTAAACAGCGGGAACAATAAAACCAATGCCAGAATGGCAATTTTGTTTGAATATACATTTTTCATGTGTGAAGGAGTTTGGTAATTCAGCTTAAATGTAATAATCGTTCGCAATTATTCAAAATAGCGGTACTATTATTTGGTATTATTTTTATTTTCCTTCGATTATGCTTTAAAAATAAGGTTTAGCCATTTTTCTCTACCCACAAAAAAACCGACCATCGGTCGGTTTGAAATAAATATTTAAGCGAATTCGATTAGGTAAGCATACCACCACATACCGGCAATACCTGCCCAGTTATATAGCTGCTCTTGTCGCTACCAAAGAAAACTACCACATCGGCAACTTCTTCTGCCGTTCCAGCTCTTTGAAGGGGGATTTGCTTGTTCCATTCTTCCACAACTTTGGCATCCAAAGCATCGGTCATTTCAGTGGCAATAAAGCCAGGGGCTATCGCATTGCAACGCACCCCGCGGCTACCAAGTTCTAAAGCTACAGATTTAGTAAGCCCTATCATACCTGCTTTAGAAGCGGCATAGTTGGCTTGGCCAGCATTGCCTTTAATCCCTACTACGGAAGTAATGTTTATGATGCTGCCACTGCGTTGCTTCATCATAGGTTTAGTGGCAGCTTTTGTCAAATTAAAAGCCGACTTTAAATTAACGCGGATTACATCGTCCCACTGGGCTTCGCTCATACGGAGTAGCAAACCATCTTTGGTGATTCCGGCATTGTTCACTACAATATCTATAGTGCCAAAGGCAGCCAGCACATCGGTTACTAGTTGTTCGGCAGCAGCGAAGTCGCTGGCATCTGAACGGAAACCGATTGCTTTCACACCAAAAGCTTCTAATTCAGCAGCCAAGGCTTCGCCTTTTTCTACGCTACTAAGGTAAGTGAAGGCCACGTTTGCGCCTTCTGCAGCATATTTCAAGGCTATAGCCCTGCCTATTCCTTTGCTAGCACCTGTAATGAGTGCGTTCTTTCCAGTCAATAATCCCATTTCAAAAATCTATTTGTAAAAACAAGACCTCAAAACTGCCAAATGATTTAGCTTTTTCATAATGAAGCCCTTAATAATTTCGGAATTACCCATTTTTTAACGCTGAATATAGCCTCTGTAGCCCCAAGGAGCGTAGGTATAGCGTTTTTCTTTATCTATTTTGCCTATGAGCAAAGCAGCACTGGCTCTAAGGTAAGGAACCACAAAAACATAAGTTCCTTTTTCATTACCAAAGGTGTACTGCTGGCTAAACCTATCCCAACCCATAGCCAAGCCTAGGTTAATTCGCTGAGCCAGTAGCCACCCTACAGAAAGCTGAGGCACTAGGTTGTTGATTGTCTTTTCAGATTTTACATTGCCTTTGTACACAAAGTTTCCTACCATTAAAGAAACTCCCGGCTGCAAAAATCCTAATTCGCCCAAATCTATGCCTCTGGTAAAGCCTAGGTTCAGGCCTACAAAAATATCTTTATCGTTAGAGGTGCGCTTTACAATATTATGATAAACCAATTGTTGGTGAAACTTAAAGCGTTTGGTTCCTCCGTAATGGCCAAGGAAATAATCGTTACTAATGTTATTAAAGTCTTTATTAAACCCGGTCTTGAACGATTCTATTTGTGCCCCAGCATACCATTTTTCGCTAAGCATATATTGAAATCCTGCGGTATAGCTCACGAAAAACGTCTTGTTAAAAAAACCAGATGGCTTTACCCCTTGAAAGGTGAGAATATTAGCGTCGTTACCAAAATAACTACGGGCCTGATACCTTCCATAAATAACCAAATTTTTAGTAAGCAATAAATCGGCTTCTAATACACCGTGGGCTTGCGGATTATTGGTATAATTTTTGGTTTGCCCTAGGGCGGCAGCTATTGTTGTAAGCAATAGCGCTAATATGATGATTACGGCTTTAGGCATAGAAGTAATTTGTAGTTGCTTTCAAAAATAGGGATTACTCCTTTAGGAACCCTACCTAGCCAATCAAATTATCCTGCTTATTGAAGGCAAGTATTTTAATTGCAATTTTAAGCCAGAAAAATTTTAATAGCAGATAATGCCGTACCAGTTTATAGATCCTATTTCTCAAGAATTTCTAGTTGAAAAGGATGGGCAATTACTTAATCCGAATACGAATAGCACTTTTCCTATTGAAAATGGCTTGATTAATTTATTAAAGGTAAGCGGACCAGTTACTAGCGATTTCCATCAGCAAATGGGAACGGAGTTTAACTACCAAGAACATTACCAATTCGATGCCCAGTATTTCGATTATTTTGAGGAACCAACAGGCGCTCACCTGCACGGCGATGTGCGACGGTTTGAAGCTATTGAACGGTTAATCCCGAAAAGCACTAAAACTATATTAGACGTGGGCAGTGGAAACGCTTGGGTAGCGGAACGGTTCTGCCCAAAAGGTGTTTCTGTTGTTTCTATGGATATTTCAGTTGAAAACGTACGAAAAGCATTAGATAGAATTCCGCACAAAAACCATAGCGGGGTAGTGGCCGATGCTTTTGCCTTACCTTTTGCGCCACAGCAGTTCGATTTAGTGATTAGTTCTGAAGTGATAGAACACGTGGGCAACCCATCGGAATTTGCGCAATCGCTTTGGCAAATGGTGAAACCGGGCGGAAAGCTGCTTATAAGTACTGGCTACAAGGAAAAGATAGTTTACAATATCTGTGTGCATTGCAACCACCCCACACCAGCCAATGCCCACTTGCATTCGTTCGATGAGCATAAATTGAAAGCCTTGCTTCCAAACCTTGCTAAGGAGGGGACTTTCTTTTTCGAAACCTACTTGAATAAGGCTTTGGTGCATTTAAGAACCCATTACTTATTGCAGCATTTTCCTTTTCCTGCTTGGAAAATGGTAGATAATATGGCGAATGCTGTAATTAAAAAGCCAAATAATATTACCGTAGTTTTCACCAGAAATAAGTGATAAGGCAAGTACCTAAAACCTAACTAAGGTTAAAATTTCTAATTTCACCCTTTCAAACTGTTTACGATTACTAACTAATCGCTTATGAAATTAATACACCTAGCAGCATTTCTGCTACTTCAATTACCGCTCGTGGTTTTTGGCCAAGAAACTAACCCACTTCTTCAACCTTGGAAAGGTGCTTATGGCGGACTTCCACCATTTGATAAAGTAAAAACTCCCGACTTTTTGCCAGCCTATAAAAAGGCAGTGCCTGCTGCTTATGCAGAAATTGAAAAGATAGCCCAGAACCCTGTAAAACCTAACTTCAAAAATACAATAGAAGCAATGGAATTGGCTGGTGCGCAATTAGATAGGCTAAACCGCATTTATTTTGTTTGGACTTCTAACCTTAACAGCCCAGAAGTTGAAAAGGCACAAGGCGTTGTAAATCCTATGCTTGCAGAGCATGACGATAAGGTGAAGCAGAATTCTGCCTTATTTAAGCGAATTGAGGCGGTATACAATAACGAAGCTAAGGAAGTATTGACGGGGGAACAAAAGCGTTTGGTTTGGCTTTACCATACGAATTTCGTTTTGGCTGGTGCTAAACTCAACGCTGCCGATAAGTTTGCTGTTGGAACTATTAACCAAGAACTAACCAAGTTATACACCAAATTTGGAAACAACCTATTGGCCGATGAGTCAAATAAGTATGTTCATTTTGAAGGCGATAATTTTATGAAAGGTATTCCTGCAAACCTAATGGAGGTTTACTTAAGTGCGGCGCAGGAAAAGAATATGCCAGGGTACCTTATTAGCAATACACGTTCGGCTGTGGAACCATTTTTAAGCAATGCCGATGATGCTGAGGCCAGAAAGCAGGTATATGAAATGTTTGTGAACCGTGGCGATGGTGGCGATACTTCAGATAACAATAAAATCATTGCTTCTATCTTGAGGTTCAGACAGCAGAAGGCTAGGCTACTTGGCTTTCCAACTTATGCCCATTACCGCCTATCAGATAAAATGGCTAAAACCCCAGAAAATGCCATGGATTTGATGGTTAGAGTTTGGCATCCTGCTTTGGCTAAAGTAAAAGAAGAGGTAGAACTAATGAAAAAAGTAGCGAAGGAAAAAGGTGAAAATATCACCGAAATCCATCCTTGGGACTACCGCTACTATATGGAAAAAGTAAGGCAAGAAAAGTACAACGTTAATTCTGAGGAACTAAAGCCTTATTTCCAACTTGAACTTTTGCGTGAAGGTATGTTTATGGTTGCAGGCAAGTTGTTCGACTTGGGCTTTAAGCCAGCTAAGGATGTTCCTGTTTTTCACCCAGATGTTCGCGTTTGGGAAGTGTATAACCTTACTACCAAGAAGCACGTTGGCCTTTGGTATTTCGACCCTTATGCGCGTCCTGGTAAAAACTCTGGCGCTTGGATGACCGATTACCGTGCGCAGCATAAAATTGGTTTAGGCAGCACAACCCTGGTCTCCAACAACTCTAATTTCATAAAAGGCAAGCCAGGAGAACCTGTTCTTGTTTCTTTAGACGATGCCAGTACCCTTTTCCACGAATTTGGCCACGCATTACACGGTTTATCTTCCAATGTTACCTACCCTAGTTTGGCTGGCACAAGCACCCCTACCGATTTTGTGGAATTCCCTTCACAACTGCTGGAAGATTGGTTGCTTACGCCCGAAATGCTAAGTAAGTACATCCTTCATTATCAAACCAAAAAGCCAATTGATGAGAAGATGATTAAGAATTTGGAAAACTTAAGTGCTTTTAACCAAGGGTTTAGTACAGTAGAAGCGCTATCTGGCGCCTTGGTAGATATGCGTATTCACCTTAGCAATGAACCTGAAATAGACCCAGATAATTTTGAATCTACTACGTTGGCAGAATTAAATATGCCAAAAGAAATAGTGATGCGCCATAGATTGCCACAGTTTGGGCACGTGTTCAGTAGCGACGGTTATTCTGCTGGCTACTATAGCTATTTATGGGCCGATGTGCTTACCTCAGATTGCCTAGAGGCTTTCTGGGAAGGCGAAGGCTTGTTCGATAAGAAAGTTGCCGCTAAACTTAAGAAGTACATCTTTAGCGCAGGTAATACGAAAGACCAAGAAGAAGCATACGTTCTTTTCCGTGGAAGGAAGGCAACACCAGATGCTTTATTGAGGAAAAGAGGGTTCGCCCCGCCTAAAGCTTTCAAATAATATTTAGCTGTAAAAAAATAAAAAAGCCCTCAAAGTAAAATTTGAGGGCTTTTTGTTGACCGACCAGGTTTCGAACCTGGACTCTTCTGAACCAAAATCAGACGTGTTGCCAGTTACACCATCGGTCAAGATAAGAAATAAAGGCAATTGATTCTGGATTGTTAGATAGGGTTATCCATACCCTTCGTTTCAACCGTGATGCAAATGTAATTTTATTTTCATTTTTTGCCAAGCACAGCTAATATTTTTCTTTCCTTTTTTTCGTGACGGAACTGCTGAACTATAGTAAATGCCTTAAAACCAAAGTAATACCAAAACGGTTCCAATTCAAAACGCATTCTATTACTTTCGGAATAATCTATAAAGCTATACGCAACACTGAAAAATACCAGAACCCCCAAAAAGAGCAATTCTATCTTGCTCAATTTACGAATACCAAGGGTACATACTAATAGAATTAAAGGATAAAGTACTGTATATAAGGTTATTGGAATGAATGTTATTTTGCCGCTTTTACCTTTAATATGAAGGCTAAACCCTTTGAAAAAATCGGTTAGCAGGAACGAAGATTTCTTGATTCCAAATAGAACCTTGCCTTCGCAACCCCCTGCGTAAAGAAATGGGTAGTTAGATGGGCTATCAAAATACTTTGGTAGGCCATCTTTAATCCAAATAAGTAGGGACCGCTTTATGCTAAAATTAGAATCGAGCGCTTGTTGGTAGGCCTTATTAATTTGGAATATCCGTATATCGTGAATAGATCTATTATTCAATTGCGGCACATCGGCAAAGGCAACTACCTGCGAATCAGATTCATTAATATATGCTTTATATATGGAATCGATAGGGGTTTTAAAAGGGGCTAAAGTTCCTATTCCTTTTGCAGCATTTATATGGTTGCCATTTGCCCAATTCATAGCGCTCCAACTCGTGCTTGCAAATGAACCAAAAAGCAACTTGTTTTTAAAATAAAAACTGAATGGAATACTAATTATTAATAAAGCAATTATTTTACTGCTTATATGCGTTCTAGGTATGTAGATTGCAAGTATAGCTACTGCAATAAAAATATGCCAAGAGCTGCGGAAAAGGCAGGCTAGGCTCAGAATTATGGCAATATAAACTAATTGCCTGCTCTTGTTCTTTACAATGTTCTGAACGAAAAGCCAAGCGCACAGTAGTGCAAATAAGAAAGTACAATAAAAGGGATATTTAAAATAAATAAAAAGTAGTGGATTTATAAAAAGAATAATTCCCACCCACTGAAAAGCAACTATTTTGAATTTGCTTTCAATTGCTTTTTGAAACCAATAGTAGGAAAGCAAATGCAACCCTATTAACAGGCAGTGTATGAGTGGGTATTGCCAAGTTCCTGCCAAATGTGTGAGGTACCAAAACAAGCTAAACCCGGGTGGATTACCGTGTAAATAGTAAATGGCTTTAAAAGAATCTTCTTTTAAAAATTCCAGTGGCGCCAGTTGAACATACCAATCAATATAAATGGCTTGGTTTCCTAATAGCCATAAAAGTAGATGGCAGCCAAAAATAGCTGCCATTACATAAAAGTGATTGGGTTTATGCCTAAAGAACATTTATCCCTTTAATATATCGGCAGAAATTAGCATTGCGGCTTCAATAGCCTTATCCATATTGTAGTATTCCCATTCGCCAAAGCGCCCCAGAAGGTATAAACCATCGGCCTCGCTAAGTGCTTTTAGGGCTGCAATATTTGCCCTGGTATCTACATCTTGAACTACATAACTGTTGGGTTCGTAATTATAGCTCACCATAGAAAGGTTGCCTGGCAGTTTCGCAATTTCAGCTACCATTTCTTCCACCGAATGTTTGCCACTGAATTCTACAGTGCAGGTGGTACGGTTGCTGCCTCTGTTATTACTTTCGGCAAAGTTACCAGTGTAAATTATGCGATGGGCTTTAAACTGTGCCTCAGGCAAGTAAAGCCAGCTTACATCTGTGGCATCGCATTCGCAAAGCAAATTGCTAGTGCCGTTGCTTCTTAGGTTTTCTAACGACTTAAGCAGGGCTTTTTGTTCTTCAGTTGCATTGGTATAAAAACTACCCAAGGCACGGATATCGCCAGTAAAAACTACGTCGTCAAATTCTTGATCGTCGTTAATTTTCAATTTACCTGCTGCTGTTTTTTCTAATTTTGTTAGTGGGCTATTCACCAAAATATTCAAGCCTTCGGCCAAGCGATCTACAATAAACTGACTGCCATTTTCTTTCGGATAGAAGAACGATGCGTGCACCATTTCTCTTTCTTCTTCTCTTACAATATTGGCCATAAGCATTTGCTTTAGGTTTGGCATTGGTAATTTGCCATCTAGCCATTCTAATGGCACTGTACTCAAATCTAGATTCCAGATTTTAGTATTGTAAGGGCCGAAGTATAGGTTATATAAACTCTCACCAAAGTTGCCTTTCAAGAAAGCTTCAAAGTGAGGGTACTCTTCAGGTTTTTTGTAGGCAGCTCCTTGAATGGCAAGCATATCGGTAATAATGCCATCTACAATATTTGCAGGTAGTTGGTACAAAAAGTTCTCTATTGGGTACCCTACTATTTTATCGTGAATAAGGATTCGCGCATTGCGGGTAGCCTTCAAAAATTCCTTTTCTTTATCGAATTGTCCCCAGAACCAATCTAGCACTTCTTGGTTTTTGCTATTAAAAACGTGGCCTCCCACTCTATGGAATAAAATATCGTTTGGTCTATCGCATTTTACCAAACCACCAATGGCGCTTTCACGTTCAAATACGGTAACTTCTGCCTTAGCGCTTAGCATTTTAGCTACGGAAAGTCCTGAAATACCAGAACCAATTACTGCTACTTTTTTCATTGTTAATTAGTTAGGAATTTTTGTACATATTTCTGGAATAGAAAGCGAACAACTCAGGGTCGTTATTCGGACCGTGGTAGGGCTGCCAATCGGTCTTGGTTGCAATCCTGCCTATTTTTTGTTCTATTCTATGAAAAATTCGGTAGAATCGATCGCCTACGGTAGGGTGGTAAGGTGGTCTTAAATCTTTAGGAATAGACATTACTGTATTACTCCAAACCACTCTGAAATAGGCCTCTAGTTTATCGTTGAATAAAGAGGCTCCTGGCTTGTAAGTGCTTAATATTTCCCAAAAAACATCGCACTTTTCAAGGTCCCTATCTACGTTGCTAATGTTGGTTCCCATACTTTGGGCACCGTGCATTCGGTAGTAAGTAAGGCATTCATTGGTATGGGCAAAATTTGGGATCGACTGTCCGAAACGGAAAAGCAAATCGTAATCCTCGGCTATTATGCCCTCTCGCCAAAAGCCAATTTCCATTAACCATTCCTTATCCAATAGCATGGTAGGGATAGGCTGAAAAAAGCCTTGAACCATACAATCTACAATAGTTACATTTTCAATTGGGTAATAGCCTACAATAGGGTCTAGTTGCTTCCAAGTGCCATCTGGGTTTTGGCTAGCGTGTACATAAGGACTATAAACTATAGGCAAATTGCTTTGTTTTAGCCTTTTAAGCTGCACTTCAAGTGTGTTTAAAGTCATTAAATCGTCCGAATCGAAAAACTTAATGTACTTGCCAGTAGCTATTTCCATACCAGTGTTTCTGGCACCGCCCGGACCTTTGCCTCTTCTGTTTTTAGTGAAGATTACCCTATCCTTGTACTTTTCAATAATTGGGGCAATGTTATCGGTACTACCATCGTCTACCACAATAACTTCGTAAGGAGGCAAGGTTTGGCTTAGGATATTATCCAGCGTTTCGCCAATTAAGTTTGCCCTATTGTAGTTTGGTATTATTACCGAAATAGTATCCATTGCCTTTTTATTGCAGTTGTTGAAGTTTAATTTACTGTTGCGCCATTCCAAACAGCATTGCCTGGCTGTACGAATTGCAGCTTACCATTTTGGTCTTCTGCCATTAATATCATGCCTTGGCTAGTGATATTCTTAATTTCTCGTGGAGCCAAATTGGCAAGCAAACATACTTGCTTTCCTATTATTTCTTCAGGCTTAAAGTGTTCCGCAATGCCACTAACCACCGTACGGGTGTCAATTCCTGTTTCGAGAGTTAGCTTAAGCAACTTTTTGGTTTTAGGGACTATTTCTGCAGCTACAATGGTGGCCACACGAATATCCATCTTTCCAAAATCGTCGAAGGTAACAGATTCTTTCAATGGCATAGGCTGCTTTTCGGCAGCGGCGTTCGCTTCTTTGGTGGCATTAAGCTTGGCTACTTGGGCTTCTATTTCAGCATCTTCAATTTTGTTGAAGAGTAGGGCAGGAGCATTCAGTTGGTGCCCCGCTATTAATAAACTTTCAGCAGACAAACTTTGCCATCCTTCTTTTTTGAAGTTAAGCATTGCAGCTAATTTATCGCTGGTAAAAGGCAAAAATGGCTCCAGCAAAACCGCCAGTTTTGCACATATCTGTAAGGCAATATTCAAAATTGTGCCCGTCTTTTCAATATCCGAAGCTGCCAGTTTCCAAGGCTCAGTTTCTGCCAAATATTTGTTCCCTATGCGTGCAAGTTCCATTGCATTGGCAAGTGCTTCACGGAAACGATATTGATTCAGCGATTCTTCTACCGAGGTAGGGATAGCTTTTATGGCCTCAAAAGCTTGCACTTCTAACGTTCCCAAGGAGCCAAGTTCTGGTACTTTTCCTTCAAAGTACTTATGGGTAAGTACTAAAGCGCGGTTAACAAAGTTGCCAAGTATGGCTACTAACTCATTGTTATTGCGGGCTTGAAAATCTTTCCAAGTGAAATCGTTATCCTTTGTTTCAGGGGCATTGGCAGTTAGAACGTACCGCAATACATCTTGCTTCTCTGGAAAATCTACCAAGTATTCGTGCAGCCATACCGCCCAGTTACGGGAGGTGCTAATCTTGTTCCCTTCTAAGTTCAAGAATTCATTGGCAGGCACTTGGTTCGCCCAAATAAATTCGCCGTGGGCTTTGAGCATGGTAGGGAAAATAATACAATGGAATACAATATTATCCTTCCCTATGAAATGGATAAGTTGGGTATCGGGCTTGCACCAGTAATCTTTCCAATCAAAACCTTCTTTTTCAGCTAATTCTCTAGTTGCCGAGATGTAGCCAATAGGTGCATCGAACCAAACATAAAGTACTTTACCTGCCGTATTTTCTAAAGGCACAGGCACGCCCCAATCTAAATCTCTGGTAACTGCCCTAGGTTTCAAACCGCTATCTATCCAACTTTTGCATTGTCCATACACGTTGTTTTTCCAATCGGTATGGCCTTCTATAATATATTCCTTAAGCCAACCTTCGTACCTATCCAGAGGCAAGTACCAGTGCTGCGTTTCTTTTTTTACAGGAACCGCTCCGCTAAGCATAGACCTAGGGTTAATCAGCTCTTCAGGCGAAAGCGTACTGCCGCAGTTCTCGCATTGGTCGCCATAGGCATTTTCAAAGCCACAGCGTGGGCAAGTGCCTTGGATATACCTATCGGCAAGGAATTGCTGTTCTTGTTCGTCGAAAAACTGTTCGCTAGTTTCTTCCGTAAACACGCCTTTATTATAAAGGTCCGTGAAGAACTCCGAAGCTGTTTGGTGATGAATAGAGGCTGAAGTTCTGCTATAGACATCGAACTTAATGCCGAATTGTTCAAAGCTATCCCTTATAAGGGTATGGTATTTATCTATTACTTCTTGTGGGGTAATACCTTCTTTTCGGGCACGCATAGTAATAGCCACCCCGTGTTCGTCCGACCCGCAAATAAATTTGGCATCCTTACCTTGCAGCTTCAAATAGCGGCTGTAAATATCGGCTGGGATATACACCCCTGCCAAATGCCCAATATGCACTGGCCCATTGGCATAGGGCAAAGCCGCTGTAATAGTATATCTATTGAAATTTGGAATATCTTTTTCGCTCACAATCAGTTAATAAATGGGTGCCAGTAATTTGGTATGCTTGAAAAAGGATAAACCTCATTTATCTTCGCCCTGCAAATACCCAATTCAAAGCCAAAATTACAAAAGGCTACGCTTTAATTGCCTATTTCTTTACCATACACTACGAGTTAAACACCAGTCTGAATAGAATGAAAGTAAGAACGATGGCAGAATTTGCCGCAGCAAACGAGCAACCAGAGATACTATTTTGGGTGGGATGCGCCGGTTCGTTCGACGATAGAGCCAAGCAAGTAACCCTAGCCTTAGCCCAAATTTTGCAAAAAGTGGGTATGCAGTTCGCCATTCTTGGTACGGAAGAAAGCTGCACTGGCGACCCTGCCAGAAGGGCTGGAAACGAGTTTTTATTCCAAATGACGGCTATAAACAACATTGAAATAATGAATATGTATGGGGTAAAGCGTATTGTGACCGCTTGCCCGCATTGCTTTAATACGCTGAAAAACGAATACCCAGCATTAGGAGGGCATTACGAAGTAATCCACCACAGCCAATTGCTGCAAGAACTTATAGATGGTGGCAGAATAAAAATGCAGGAAGGCGGAAGTTTTAAAGGCAAAAAAATAGT
>Ga0114962_10002963_pt1 | contig 13899 bp, 12 predicted proteins | sample C_130820_MF_Meta_FD_87017 | JGI IMG/M metagenome (GOLD analysis project Ga0114962, IMG submission 87017) | Freshwater microbial communities from Lake Croche, Canada to study carbon cycling - C_130820_MF_MetaG | ecosystem: Environmental > Aquatic > Freshwater > Lake | place: Lake Croche, Canada... | reverse complement strand
TTGATTGCAGGTAGGTGGTACACCTCTTCCTCTTTAAAAGGAGGATGGAGCTATGTGCCCGCTGCTCAATTGCCTGCCGATTTTGCTAAAATACCAGAAGGAACAGAAAAGGATGGCGTGCTATCTAGCGTAGCAGGTACCAAAGCAGCAAATGAAGCTTTGATGGATGCACAGATACCTCAAACAGCCAAAGTAGATAGAAAAACAGCTACCACAAATGTTACCTACGATGGTAGTCCCCTGTTTAAATCTATTAATGGAACCAATCTTTCTGTAGCAGAAAATAGTAGCACCACCGTTTTAAGGTCAAATTTAAATGGCATGTACTACGCTGTTGACAATGGCATCTGGTACATTAGTAATAACCCCGAGGGACCTTGGCAAGTATCTACCGAAAGACCATCCGATGTTACGAACATCCCTGCCGATAACATTGCTTATAACACCAAATATGTTTATGTATATGATTATTCAGATGAGTATGTATATACAGGTTATACCCCGGGTTATCTTGGTTGCTATGTATATGGCCCAACAGTAGTATGGGGTACGGGCTGGCATTATCGCCCTTGGTACAGACATCAATATTATCCAAGACCTTATACCTGGGGTTTTGGAATGGCTTATAACCCTTGGACAGGTTGGAATATGGGTTATGTTTCGGGATATAGTCTAGGATATGATTATTCAGATTATGATGACTATTCCTATGGTTGGTTTGGACCACGCGCCTATCATCCTGCCTGCAGACCATGGGGCTACAATGGTGGATTTTATGGAAGAAGTACAAGAGTCATTAATCAACCAAGAATGATTGTTAACAGACCTGTTTACATTACCTCCAACACCAACCATCACGACATCAGAAATGGATATATAGACAGAGACCACAGTAACAATATATATAACCATGTAAAAGGGGTGAGAACGATAGACATTGTTAGAAGGCCAGGTGCAGAATTTGGAGGCAACAATGGCGCAAGAGGAGGCGTAAGCGGTAATGAAAATAATCGCCCTGTAACGATACATCCACAAGGGATTAACAACGAAGGCGGTAGAAACAACAATCGTTTTAACAACCCTAATTCCCCTGTAATAAACCCAACCAATACCGACCACAATCGGGGAAATATCGATGTGAATGGCAGAAACAACAAAGTAATTAATCCAGAAAATAATGGAGAAACTCCACAACAACGACCTCAGTGGAATAATGATGTAAATCGTCCAATGGCTGTACCAAACAAGGTAGAAAACAATATACCTACAGACAAGCAAGGTAAAGTGAATAATGTTGATCCAAATGGCAATATGCAACAACGCATACCTGATAGAACCTGGCCTACAACGCCACAGCCAAGTGACAGAGGAAATAACCGATCTGAAAACATTCCGCATACCAATCCTGCTCCACCTCAAAGAGTACAACCTCAGCCGCAGCAACAGCAACAGCAACAACAGCAGCAACAGTCTCAGCCTCAACCGCAGCAACAGCCGCAAAGAACGCAGCCTGTTCAACCACAAAGACCTCAACCTGTACAACCGCAAAGTCGTGGAGGTGGTGGAGAAGATAAACGTAGGCCAAGGTAAATTTAGGCTTGATTGTATTTAGATAGTTTAATTTTATTGACTGATTATTTCTGATGGAATATACCAATTCAATTAATAAAATATATTTTTCAATTAAAAAGAAGCTGTTTGAGTTGATGATTCATTTTCAACTCAAACAGCTTCTTTTTAGCTATTAATAAACACCAACCCATTATTTCTTTATCTTGCCGCTATGAATTATTTGCAGCTATTGTTTTATGCAGCCAATTATTGCTTTCGTATTAACAGACAGCTTGCCTTCATCAAATCTTTCTTGTTACCCAAAGTAGATGCCGCTTGCAACCAATTCAATTATCATCCGGGAGAGAGAGAAGCTAAAAAGATTAAGTTTTACTACCCCCTTTTCAATCATGTAGTTAATTGTGAGCATTACCTGTCCATCAAAAACAGAAGGCTTACGCGTATAGAATCTGAACGACTAGGTTATGTAAGTGTATGGGCTACATTGTACGATGACTTTATTGATGAAGAAAAGTGGGGTAAAGAGAAGTTGGTGGAGATATTCGAAAAGACCTTGCCACTAGAAGAACGCACGCCCAAGATGCAGGTATTTATGGCAATGGATGATGCCTTAAAACAAATATTTACGCCCACAGCGTTTTATAAAAGCAGTCTTAAACTGGCAATTGACTGGCAGATTGTCTCTGCTAAACAGTTGGACAGTACCATTACTTTGGAGGAAGTATTGTATTTATCCGATGTAAAGTGTGGCAACAGTTCGCTGTTGTGGGCGAGTATTCTGGATGAAGAATGGACGGAAGCAGAGAAGCGTTTTATTTACCAGAGTGGGTATGTGGGTCAGCTAGTGAATGATGCCTTTGATGCACAAAAAGACATATTGGATGGTGGCTATACCTACATACGCAAAACAGAATCGGTAGCCCAAGCGAAAGAACTATTTTTGGAAGCTTGTAGGGTATTGAATCAAACGATTATGGCTTGTGATGCACCTAGAAAGAACAAGTTGAAAACAATCAGACGAATGGCTTGTGTGCATGCGTTTGGATTGACTGCCTTGGAACATCTGCAGGCAATAGACACTAAATATCCCAAGCCCATCAACTGGCAGCAGGTAAAGCGTAGTGACCTCATTACAGACTTTGCTTTTGTAAAGAACTGGCTGAAGACTTTTAAAAATGCAATACAACTATCAATTGTTAATGATTAATGTTTAATGATTCATTCATATTTAGTTAATTAAAGATATTATGATAAAATCTAGAATAAATTGGGTAATAAAGATGGAGGTTTTATTAATCATTAAACGTTAATCACTAATCATTATGTCAGTAATATTATTCGATAACAAATACAGAAAACAGCTTTTCCCGCTTACCGCTACGCGTGCAACAGCAGGTTTGCGGATGGGCATATTGACCATAAAGGAAAGATGGGAGAAACTGACTGATGAGGACGTTTACATTCATACCGTTCCTTATCTGATGCCTTTGTATGAACCGATACCTGCCGGCGAGCAGCTGTGGGTTGACAGCACGATCCTTATTACGGATGAATTGTTGGCATTGATAAAGGATTTACAACCTAATCAGGCAATAGCAGATGCGCATGGATTGATAGCCGGAAGAAGTGCAGAAGCAGCAGCAACCTTTGATGCAAACAATACTTTGCAGTGGTTTGAAGAGCCGATTCTGGTTTCTGCAAAGCGTTTGGAATACCCGCATCAACTCTTTCAATTGAATGAGGCGTTTATTCAGTTCGATTATACATTAGTCAGTTCCAATCGTACTTCTCAACCGATATCTGCTACCAATAATGTAGTCAATTCCTCCAACATCTTTTTGGAACAAGGCGTGTCGATGGAGTTCTGTACCTTGAATGCATCTGCAGGTCCCATATATATAGGTACAAATGCAACAATCATGGAAGGCTGTCTGGTACGAGGCTCCTTTGCGTTGGGCAACAACTCCTTGTTAAAGATGGGGAGCAAAATATATGGCGCTACCACCTTTGGCCCCAATTGCGTGGGCGGTGGCGAAATAAAAAATATAGTGATGCAAGGAAATAGCAACAAAGCACACGATGGATACTTGGGAGACAGCGTTATTGGCGAATGGTGCAATTTTGGTGCAGGTACAAGTAATAGCAATGTGAAGAATACGGGTGGCACTGTGCACTTATGGAACGATGGTGCAAATGATTTCATTGATGCAGGACAGAAATGTGGATTGATTATGGGCGATTATAGCAGGGTTGCCATCAATAGCCGCATCAATACTGGGTCTGTTATTGGCGTATGTTGCAATGTATTTGGAACGGGATTGTTGCCTAAGGTAATTAAGGACTTTAGCTGGGGATTGAAAGATAAATACATCTTTGAAAAGGCAGTAGCGGACATTAATAACTGGAAGAAAATGAAGCACCAGCATCTAAGTCAGGAAGAAATTGAGGTGCTTAGGTATATATTTGGCGCAATTGCAGAATAATTGTTCAGCCTTTGTTTTAAATGGAACTATTTTGATAAATACAGTTAAGAATGATTATTTTCGGCTAAATATAAAGTTATGATTGTAGAAAGAACAACAAACGAAGTAATCCTCAGGCTTCCCGCATCTGTAGATGTAGAGGAGTTGCAAGATTTGATAAATTTCGCTCGTTACAAAGAGCTGGTATCCGGTTTCAAAGTCTCTCAATCAGTTGTTGATGAAATTGCTGATGAAATAAGTTCTTCTTGGTGGAATAATAACAGGGAATCCCTCACCAAATGAAAATAGTAGTAGATACAAATATTCTTTTAAGTGGGATACTTAATTCATCAAGTAAAATTGGACAATTACTCTTAGGCTCTAAAGGATATTTTCAGTTTTATACCTGCAATTTCCTTTTAATAGAGTTGATAAAACATAAAAAGAAACTACTGACGCTAACACAACTTCCCGAGGAGGAATTATTTGAATTACAAACACTATTATCTCAAAACATAACTTTCATTAATGAGCTTTTAATTCCTTCTGAAATTGTAAAGTCAACCGAGTTGTTATTACAAGATATTGATTCAAAAGATACACCATTTGTAGCTCTTGCAATTCACCTAAAAGCATTGATTTGGACGGGAGATTTGAAATTGATAAATGGGCTTAAAAGAAAGAATTTTACAGGGTTCGTATCAACACAAGAGATACTAATCTTGTTAAATAATTTACAGCAGGAATAATAAATCTAAAATTCTTCACAATTAAATACAAAATACTATGCGTAAAAAAGTAATCGCTGCCAACTGGAAAATGAATGGCACTTTAGAACAAGCAAATGCCTTATTGGATGCCTTTGCAGCAGCATCATTAACTGTAAATGAAAATAAAATAGCTGTGTTTGCAGTGCCTGCACCTTATCTGATGCTGGCAAAAGAAAAGCTGAGTGGAAATCAATACTTGCAAGTTGCTGCACAGAACTGTTACAGCAAAAAATCAGGGGCTTACACAGGAGAATTATCTGTAGAAATATTGCAGTCCATCGGAATCAATTATGTTGTACTTGGTCACTCGGAACGTAGAGAATATTTTGGCGAAAGCAATGCATTCCTTGCTGATAAAGTTAATATCTGTTTGGAATATAATATCACCCCCATCTTCTGTTGTGGAGAACCATTAGAAATAAGAGAAGCAGACACCCAAAATGCATACGTTTCTAAACAATTGCAAGAAAGTCTTTTTCACCTTGCAGCATCTGAAATTGTAAAGTTGGTGATTGCTTATGAACCTATCTGGGCAATTGGTACAGGCAAAACTGCTAGTAGTGCGCAGGCAGAAGAAATGCACGCATCAATCCGTTCGGTATTTGCTGAAAAATATGGTGCAGAAGTAGCAAACGTAATTCCAATATTATATGGAGGAAGTGTAAAAGCTAGTAATGCAGTCGAGATATTCTCTGAACCTGATGTGGATGGAGGTCTAGTAGGCGGAGCATCTTTGGTTGCAGAAGAGTTTATTAAAATTATAAATGCATAAATGTAATTCTAGTGAAAGTAAAAGGTCGTTATTTAGCTATAGCGGCCTTTTGTTATTAATTTGATTTTATTTAAAACATATATTATAATTGCCGCCTACTTTTTTAGGCAACGCAACGTTTTTAATGCTTATCTAGTCATAAAGGAAAGGGTTTTGATGATTTATAAAGCAACATGCATATTGGCACTTCTTTTTATCACCTGTTTTGGATATTCCCAAGACAAAAAGTCGTCTACCGACGGTGCCGTACAGAACCTGAAACTTGATATATTTGGTCCATTTAGAGGTTATTCGCAAATAACTTACGAAAAAATGCTGGCTCCCCGAAAAAGCTATGAACTCACATTGGGAGTTATAGGTTTGGGTAGAAATCAAGCATTTCCCTACTCAGATACCGTAATCCAGTCCAATCAAACCCATAGAAATCAATTTGGCTTTTTCTTAGCAGCAGGATATAAATTTGGAAAACTACCCCTACTTGAAGTTGGTATAAAAAAACCTTCACACGTTATGCAAGGCGCTTATGCAAAACCGATTTTGTATATTGGCACCTACAGTGAAAACAGAATTGAACGACTCTCTCCAAACAAGTATAGCTTAGCAAGACCAGCTACAACTTTTGCCGCATTACAAATTGAGGTTGGGAAGCAATGGGTAGTAAAAGAAAAAGCTTTAATCGATTTTTATTTGGGCTTTGGCTATTGTATAGATAACAAAGGATATTATAGTACAAGTTATTGGAATCTAACAACAACTTCTGCCTTTAACTATTGCAATGACAGAGTTGGAAAAAGCCCTGGTATATCCTTTACTTTTGGAATAAAAACTGGATTATTAATTAAGTAGTTGCACCCTCTCAATCTCCTTTTTCGCTAATTATCTACCCCCACTGTAACACTCAATGAACAGTTGTCGTTACTCCTATTATACTTTACAATCGGTTTAGTTTGTGTGCCGGCAATACAAAAAATGCCTAATGGAGTGAAGCCAATTATAGCTTTATGGTCTAATATATAAATTCACCTACCCTCAAAGTCCAAGTGAAGTGTATTTAAGTACCTAAAACAAGACAATACGAAAGGGATAAAGAAGGGAATTCAAATCATCCAAATTGAAACGAAGTATTTCCTACTGTTAATGCAACTGCATAAAGTATAATGTCCTTCTAAAATTAGTTTATAAGATGTAAGGGGTGTATTGAAAAAACAGGAAGATTGTATTTCGGAATTAAAAAAATATTTTCTGAAGTTATTCGGAAACCTTCTGAAATACAGGGAATGAACTTACAGACTATTATTGCTATTTATATTAATAAAATGTCATAAGATACTAAGGGTAGAATACTTCAAGATTGTCTTATATGTTATAATTTCACTTTATTTTTATACAAATTGATAGGTCTTTTTATTTCTAATTATTTAATATATCAGAGTCCTGTCAAAAGATAATGTAAAAATAATACTTTAATTGATGAAAGGAATTAGTTGGATTGCACCTCTGCAGACGAAAATGTAGTAAGGTTCCAATGGAATTAACGATATATTACTCACATAATAAAAAAATAAAAATTCAGGCAGCATGCCAGAAATAAATAGCATCTTAACGGATAACATAGTCTTTTGTAGATGTTTTTATTGAAAATTATACTAGCTATATAAATAAAATAATTCATTTATAAAGGTGCGTAAATGTAGGTTTTTTAAAGATTGGGGTTCAAAATTTTCCACTAATTAGATGTCAATTAGGGTGATAAAATATATTTTTTTCAATAGTTACTATTACACAGTTTAATAAGCGTACACTTTTTATTAAAATACACAAAAAACAAACAAAATTTAAAAGAATGAAAAAAAGTTTTACTCTCAGCAAAACACTCATTACTGCTTGTATTGCCGCAACAATCGTAGTTATTGGTTCATCATCAGTAAAAACGAACGAAAGTTTAAATCATGCTGCCGGATCTACCGTAACAGGTAGTAGTGGCGGATGTGGTTGTCACACAAAAGGTGTTGCCCCAGGTGGTGTAACCATTCTTGGTCTTCCTCCCAAAATACAAGTTGGAAGTGTAGATACTTTTACCCTTCATGTAAACAATAATAAAATTGTTGCGATGAAATGGGGTTTTGCAATGACTGCAACTGGTGGTACCTTATCTAGTACAAATTCCAATGTTGGCAAGGCTACCTCAGGTGCACTTTACCATAAAACATCTTTTTCAAAAACAGATAGCACCTACGATATTGTAAACCTGATTGTAACTGCACCTGCAACCCCAGGCACGTTAGCTTTGAAATTTGCAGCAATGGCAGGAACCAATGCAAGCGGCTCTACTGGTCATGGATATAAAGGAACTTTATCAATTCCTGTAACCGATTCAACATTACCTGTTTCTTTAACTTCTTTTTCAGCAAATGTTTTCTCTAACAAAGTAACCCTAGCTTGGGCAAGTGCTACAGAACAAAATGTAAGCTACTTTGGTATTCAACGGAGCAATGATGGTGTGAATTTTAAAACTGTTGGCAAAGTAACAGCAACAGGAACTACTACTACTACACATTCTTATTCTTTTGTAGATGATGCTTCTAAATTGAGCGGTGCTGTTTACTATCGTTTGAATACTATAGATAAAGATGGCAAGGGAACTTTCTCTGCTGTTAAACAAGTGGTGACTGCCACTACAAAAAATCAGATTACCAATATGTACCCTAATCCTTTGCATGTAGGTCAAGATTTAAAACTTAACTACACTTCAATCAAAACTGGTATAGCAAACATTCAACTGACCAATGTTTTAGGCGCTAAAGTAGTTAATACAAACCTCTCTGTAACTGCAGGTGCAAATGCACTTAGTGTTGCTGTTGGTCATTTAACACCAGGTGTTTATTATGTAACTCTTTCTGCTGACAATATTCCTGTCCAACGTCTATCACTATTGATAAAATAAAAAAAAGAGGCATCATTAAAAATGATGCCTCTTTTTTTTAAAATTACTTTATTTTTGATTGCTAATAAAATTCTCTTACCCAATTAAACTTTTTTTATGCGTAAACCTTTATTAATTATTTCTGCTGCTATAGCTGTTATAGCAATCTGTACTTCTTCCATTAAATCTACAAAACAAAGTAACAAACTAGATAAAATTACCAATAGTGATGGTAATAATATTGGATTTTCTGGCTCTTTATCTGGTGTAAGCTTTGCGCAATCTGGTTGCTATGGCTCCGGTTGTCATGGAACAAAAGCGGCTGCAAATACAATAGTTACCTCTGTTTTAAGTGGCTTGCCATCCAACAATCAAGTTGTTGCAGGTCAAACTTATACCCTCTCTTTGGTTATAAGCAATGTAGCAGCAAAGCCCACTGCAAAAAACTGGGGCTTTGATATATTCTCAACAGATGGTTCATTTGCTACTACCAATCCAAATGCAGAAGTTGATACCAACTGGATGTCGAATGGATTTGTAGGAAATGGTTTCCCAGGTGCAGAAATACACCATGGTGCTACAGCCCCTGCTTACACGGCAACCGTTGCAAAGCCAAGCTATACTTTTGATAACATAACTTGGACAGCACCTGCTACCCCTGGTTTTGATACTTTTTATTATGCTGGCAATGCAGCTAACAAAAATACTGCTGCTGACGCGAAAGACTATACGACTAGTAGTGGCCCAATTATTTTGACGGTAAAAGCTTCAACTACTCCTGTAACACTTGCTTCTTTTAATGCTATTGCTACAGGCAGTAAAGTTTCATTGAGCTGGACTACTGCTACTGAAATAAATACAGACCACTTCGAATTGGAGAGAAGTATTGATGGTCGTAGCTTTAAGGTTACTGGAACACAAAAAGCAAAGGGGACATCCTCAACTACACTCAACTACACATTCTCAGATGATGTAAGTGCCTTAAGTGGTTCAGTATATTACAGATTAAAATCTATTGATAAAAATGGTGCTTTCAATTATTCTGCTATTAAAGCTGTATTTGTTAAAGCGACAAAGAATTTAATTACAAGCGTATATCCAAACCCTGTAAAAGTAGGTGGGAACCTTAAATTCGGTTACCAAAGCACTCAAACAGGTACTATAACTGTAAGCATACTAAACAACGCAGGCAAAAAAGTTTACAGCACTTCAACATCGATAAACGAAGGTGTGAATGCGCTTTCTGCTTCAACCGGAAATTTATCTGCTGGCATTTATCACCTATCAGTTTCAAACGGAACTGGTACGAGTGTGAAAACAGTAGTTATTCAATAAGAAAATGTTAAATACACGTTGGTGTTATTGTATGCCAACGTGTATTTTTTAGATTAATTTCGAAATAGTGCCTCTTTGGCGCATCATTTGTTTCCACCAAATATTATAACAATAAAAGTGATGAAGAAAATCGTACTCGTAGCCTCACTAGCATTTATGCTTGGCATGACCATTTCTTGCAAACATTCTGCTGATTGGTGTGCAGGTAAAGTAATTACTATCGATACCACAACAAGTATTGTTTCTCCCGCCGACCCCATAACAAAAAAAGGATCTATAGATATAGATACTACCGCTGCGAATATTCTTTCTTATGTGAAGTCAAACATTAAAAGAAGACCTTATTATGGAAGTGTTGATGGCGGAAAAACATGGACTAAACTTCCATTAAACGACACCCTTCCTGTTGGCACTTATCAGGTAGTAGTAAAGGATGGTGATGGTTGTGAGTCGCAAGTATATTCTCAAACTATTACTTACTAACAAGATTGATTGCTCATAAAGAGATTAAATTTAGTTTTCAAAAAGAATAACATGAAAAAAATAGTTTTTCCAATTGTCATATTTCTAAGTGTTGTATTTGCAGGATGTTACTATGACAAAGCAGATATGGTAAACCCTAATACGGCGCTGCTAGGTTGTGATACCACTGCCGTTTCTTATTCCGCTACTGTTGCACCAATCATTGCAGACAATAACTGTAACACTTGTCACAGTTCAGGAGCGGCTAGAGGTTTGGGTGGGGGGATTATATTAGACACTTATACTGGCGTTCAAGAGTCTGCGCTTACAGGACAATTAGTTCCCGCTGTTCGTCAGGATGCCTCATGTGCTACTTGTGTTCCTGCATACCCTACTTATGAGCCAATGCCCAAAGGTGGAAATAAGATAGATGACTGTAGTATAAAAAAGATTGCTGCTTGGGTAAATCAAGGAGCAAAAAACAATTAATTAAACTAATTAAAACGACAAATATGAAAAAGGTAATTCTTATCGCAGGTTTTGCTGCATTGTTAAGCACTAGTGCGATGTCTCAAAAAGTATATGCTACCAAAACAGGTCAAATTAGCTTCGACGCTACAGGTACTTGTGCTGAACCCATTAAAGCAACCAACAACCAGGTAGATAGTAAATTTGTAGATAAATCAGGACAAATAGTTTTCAATGTGCTTATCAAAGGCTTCAAATTTGCCAATGCCTTAATGGAAGATCATTTTAATGAGAATTACATGGAAAGTACTAAATTCCCTAAAGCCGATTTCAAAGGATTTATTACCAACATTGCCTCAGTGAACTTCGAAAAAGATGGTACCTATGAAGTTTCTGCAAAAGGAACTTTAACCATTGATGGTAAAGGAAAAGAGATGATTGTTCCAGGAACTATTACAATAGCAGGTGGAAAACCAACGCTGAAAGCTAGTTTTAATGTCCCATTAAAAGAATTTATACACGGAAGTTATATCGGATCTCAAATAAGTGACAATGCAAAAACAGTATTAGTTTGCAAATACGATTAATAAAGGGGTTTAAGAATTTTATTATTTATAAATTGATGTATGAAAAGTATATTTAAAAAACAAGTTTTTGCTTTATTGATAGTATTAATGGGCTTTTGCAAGATGGCGGTAGCACAAGATGTAGACTTGTTTAAAAGCATGGATGAGCAAGATAAGAAAGACAAGCTAAATCAAACAGATTATACGACTGCAATCTTCAAAACCACCAGAATGATCAATGGCCAGTCTATCGAAAATGTGGGTGCAGGAGTATTAGATGTAAAAATATCTCACCGTTTTACCCCTATCAATGCAGGGGCAAAAGGTTTATGGGGTTTAGATGGTGCCAATATGCGTATGGGTGCCGACTATGGTATTAATAGTAAATTGATGGTTGGGGTAGGAAGAACAAAAGGTGGACTGTTTGATGGTTTTGCTAAATACAAAATTTTGCGTCAGTCTACCGGTAAAGTTACCATGCCAGTTTCTATAGCACTTTCAGGTGGTGTTTTATGGAATACACAAAAGAGTAATACCTTAAACAATTATACCGACCGTTTCAACTATTCTGGTCAGGTAATAATAGCTCGTAAGTTTAACGATTACCTGTCTTTGCAAGTTGTTCCAACAGTTATTCACTACAATTCGGTAGCCACTTCATCAATGCCTAATGATTATTATTCAGTTGGTGTAGGTGGAAGAATTCGTTTAACAAAACGGGTGAACATTACGTCCGAATATTATTACAGGATAACAAAGCAAGAAGGATATGTAAACTGCTTGTCTGTGGGTGTGGATATCGAAACAGGCGGACACGTATTTCAGTTTCATTTCTCCAACTCAGCAGATATGAACGATCGTTCTTTTATAGAAGAAACAACTTCCAAATGGAATGTAGATGCAGTGCGTTTCGGCTTTAACATTGCGCGTGTGTTTGTGGTTAACAAACCAAAGGAAATTAAATTATAAAGTGATTTCAAAAATAAAATCTTAAAGAAAGTCCTTCAAAATACCAGTTTTGAAGGACTTTTTTTTACGCATCCTTTTACTTGCTAAGCAAGAATAGAAAAAATGAAATACAAACTTATTATACTGATGCTAATTATTCAACTAGGAACAGCATCGTATGCGCAACCCGACTCCTTACAACAGCAGCAAGAAAAAATAATAGCGCTAAATGGTGCCACATCCACGATTATAACACACAAAACGATTGAAGAAAATTATGGCAAAACCTTAGTCGGTTTATTAAACGAACAAGCTGGCATAGTTGTAAATGGGGCATATCAACCAAGGGGCAGCTTCACCAATCTTTATATGGAAGGTTGTATGGGAGGAAAAGTACTAATCTTACTAAATGGTATTCCGGTATGGGATCCTACAAGTATTTCTGATACTTACTTCGACCTTAATTTTATATCATTAAACGAAATTGAGGAAGTAATTATATACCGTGGTGCCATGTCCACCCAATATGGCAGCGGTGCAATGGCAGGTACTATCAATATTATTACTGTAAAAAAAGAGTATAACCAACCACTAAATATCACCGCTGCTATTGGTTTAGGTAATAAAGCCTCCAAAGAAGTGGCTACCAAACTTTGGGGTGCAAAAAACAAATTCAACTATACACTTAGTTATTCGGATTATAAAACCAATGGGTTCTCGTATGCACAGGACACCACTGGTAAAAATAACTTCGACAAGGATGGCTTCAGGAATACTGTTTATGATGCGCACATAACATTCCACGTATCAAAAAGACTTGCAATATCTGGTTATTACTTACATAGCAAATACAAAGCAGACGCTGATGAAGAGAGTTTTTTAGACACAAAAAATTATTATTACACCAACACCATTCTCAACAAGAGACTAGAGATAAAGTATAAAAAGAACAACTTTTCATTAGTGGGCAACTACAATGTTTGTAATGCAATCAGAGACTATCATTATTCAAATACCAACTCGGAATTCATAAAAGGAAGTGCACAGTTTGCCGATATAAATATCAATACATCCTTATTTAAGAATACATATTTATCAGTTGGAATAAATTATAGAAGTGGGACTTTTTTAAATAACTTCCATGATTCTTTGTATGGAACAAGCCAGAACAAATACCCATCTACCTATCAGTATGGGGGTTATACTGCCGTCAACTACCAAAATAGAGACAGTAGTTACTTTGTGGCTATAGGAGTAGGAACAAACAATTGTAAACAAACAAATACAACTGGTACGTTCTTTATAAACAATTCCTTTAGGTTAATAAAATCCGTAAGGGCATTTGCCAACCTACATACAGGCATGCTCACACCATCCATCTATCAATCGTATGATAGCAATATTGGCAATAGAAACCTTTCCAACGAAACAATGGTAAACGGTCAACTCGGGCTAGAGATAACAATAAATACGAGTACACACAAGGTATCATTCTTCCAAAACAACCTTCGCAATGGGATAGATTTCAACTCCAACGCGAGCATTTATGCCAATTGTTATTCTTTACAGTCTGTGGGTATTGAATACGAAATACAATTACTCCTATCCAATCAGTTCAAAT
>Ga0114962_10002962_pt1 | contig 13901 bp, 10 predicted proteins | sample C_130820_MF_Meta_FD_87017 | JGI IMG/M metagenome (GOLD analysis project Ga0114962, IMG submission 87017) | Freshwater microbial communities from Lake Croche, Canada to study carbon cycling - C_130820_MF_MetaG | ecosystem: Environmental > Aquatic > Freshwater > Lake | place: Lake Croche, Canada... | reverse complement strand
TATTCCAATAATGGAGAAACACTAAGCGGCACGGAGTTTCATTTAACCATTGCGAACACGCTAATTAATTTCACTGGAAAAACAGGTAAAGCGACTACGGTTAACGGAAGTATTCCTGCCCCGACATTATATTGGCAAGAAGGCGATACCGTAACAATCCACGTCACAAATCTGCTTGAAGAAACAACCTCTATTCATTGGCATGGTTTAATTTTGCCATACGGCATGGACGGTGCGCATGGTGTAAGTTTTTCAGGAATTGAACCTAATACCACCTTCACCTATAGTTTTAAGGTAGCTCAGTCTGGAACATATTGGTATCACTCACATTCTGGGATGCAAGAGCAACTTGGCTTATATGGCGCAATTGTTATCAAACCATTAAATGCACCCATAATTGAAGTTGATCGAGATTATGTGATTGTATTATCCGATTGGACTGATGAAAATCCGATGACCGTGCTTGATAACTTAAAGAAAGAAAGTGGCTATTACAATTTTAACAAATTAACACTTCCTGATTTTGTTCATGATGTCATGGAAAATGGATGGGACAAAACGATAAGCGAACACGATATGTGGAGCGATATGCGCATGAATCCAACCGATTTATCAGACATTTCCGCTTATACCTATTCCTATCTATTAAACGGAAAGTTACCACAAAATCCATGGACTGGATTATTCAAAAAAGGGGAAAAAATTCGTCTACGTTTTATCAATGCAGGAGCACAAACTTTTTTTGACGTGCGTATTCCTAATTTAAAAATGACTGTCATTCAAGCAGATGGGCAATTAGTTGAACCTATCGAGGTAGATGAATTTAGATTAGGTTCAGCTGAAAACTACGATGTGCTAATTACGCCTATGGAAGATTGCTACACGCTATTTGCGCAATCTATGGATAGAACAGGGTATGCGTGTGGTATGTTAACTGTTCATGAAGGATTGAAAGCGGAAATCCCCCTTTTAGATCAAGCAAAGCCACTTTCCATGATGGATATGATGGGCGATATGGCAGGCAGTGTTGCCGTGAATCATGCCAATAGTGAATTTGGTGCCTCAGTCGATATGCGCGTAGATACCCCCCGCACTAACTTAGACGATGAAGGAATTGGTCTACGCAATAATGGTCGACGTGTTTTAACGTATGCAGATTTATATACGCTTGGTGGCGCATTAGACAGCAGACCTCCTCAGCGTGAAATTGAGCTTCATTTAACTGGCAATATGAATCGGTACAGTTGGTCATTTGATGGTTTGGAACTGGATGAATCGACCCCAATTCATTTACATCATCATGAACGTGTGCGTATTATTTTTGTTAACGATACGATGATGACACATCCCATTCATTTGCATGGTATGTGGAGCGAACTGGAAAATACCAATGGCGAATTTCAAGTTCGAAAACACACAATAGCTGTCCAACCAGCGCAACGAGTTAGTTTTCTTGTTACTGCTGATGCGTTAGGTTATTGGGCATTACATTGTCATCTGTTTTACCACATGCACACTGGTATGTTTCGCGTCGTGATAGTCTCATGAATTGTTTATTTCTGCTTTTTATGCTTATATCAATGAACGTCAATGCAGTCGAATCATCTGATGCAATGCGTAATCCCAATGATTACTCAGACGGATATTCACTACATGATTTACCTTTTTATGCTGGACATAGTGATAATTACCGAGCAGGATTTATCACAGATAGATTAGAAATTACGAATATGTCGACTGATCCCACCATGACTTATGATGCACAAGCTTGGTTTGGTAAAACCTATGATCGTGTTTTACTTCGAGCCGAGGGTGACGTTAAAAATGGACAATCACAAAATGCACGTAGTGAATTACTTTGGTCGCATGCTATTACGCCATTTTGGGATTCACACTTAGGTCTTCGTAACGATAGTGGTTCAGGTATAAATCAAGAGTGGCTGGCGTTAGGCGTTCAAGGTTATGCGCCTTATTGGATTTATGTAGAAGCAACTTCTTATGTCAACGAACAAGGCCGCACGGCTTTTCGCCTCGAATTGGAATATGATTTACTTATTACTCAGCGCTTAATTCTTCAGCCTCGTATTGAAGCAAATGCTTATGGCAGAAATGATACATCTCATTATTTAGGCAATGGATTAAGTACACTTGAAACAGGTTTACGGTTACGTTACGAATTCAGACCGGAATTCGCACCTTATATTGGTATTGATTGGGATAATACATTTGGAAACACTGCCATTTATGCTAAACAAAGAAACATGAACACTAACAATACAACGCTGGTTCTAGGTGTACATTTTTGGTTTTAACGACTCCAATAATAATTTTGGTAGGTAAAATGAGGACAGTAGAGCATCCATCATACTTAATGTCGCTTGATAAACTTTCATTTTGATAAACACTGAAGCATTTATGACATCCTCACTATCACACAACATTTTTACACCTATTGAATGTATTGAATTACCTGATGCGACCCTAACCTATCATCCTGATTGCTTTTCCCCCACGCAGAGCAATACGTTTTTAACCCAGTTGCTTGATTCAAATATCATTCATTGGCAACAGAAAAATATAAAACTATTTAATCGAATCATACCCGAACCCCGATTAAACGCATGGTATGGTAACGAAGAAGCTATTTACACCTATTCGGGCCTAGTAAATTACCCATTGCCTTGGATACCTATTCTTTTAACATTAAAGAAGCACGTGGAACAGATCACGCAAACCTCTTTTAACAGTGTTCTGCTCAATCGTTACCGAAATGGGTCCGATAGCATGGGATGGCACAGTGATGATGAACCCGAATTAGGCATCAATCCTGTCATTGCCTCACTGAGTTTTGGTGCAACACGTCAATTTCAATTTAAACATCGCACTAACAAAAAACTGCCTATTTATAGACTCTTACTCACAACGGGGAGTCTTTTAGTAATGAGTGGTACCACACAAAAACACTGGAAACATTGTTTGCCAAAAGTACGTCAAAGTGACTCTGTAGGGGAACGAGTCAACTTAACATTTCGATACATCATGCAATAAAAATATTCCGTCTTAACGAATGCGACTAATGGCAGGTATCAAGTCATTAAAATGATGAAAGAGCACTCCCCTTCCATATAAGCGCACCAGATGCGATTTTTTTGAATAATTACAAACTAATTTAGTTGGTTATTATAATTTAAGTGATTGAATTTATTATTTATTACAATTGGAAATGAATTTAATATTTTCTATTAGCTTTTCAATTCTTCTAAATCTGATAATATAACCAACGGAGATAGTAGGAAATTTGGTGCCGTTTCAATTTATGAAAATCCCCCTAATAAACTTCATTTAAAAGAAACGGCACTAAAGTATCTTAAGTTCAGTCAATTAGGAACGTTTATGAGTTCATCATCGACACTAAGATTAGTTATCATTGGAGGAGGATACGCTGGCTTATCCGCATTGATCACATTAAGAAACCGCTCTCCTCATGCTCATATAACACTGATCGACCCTCGCCCCTATCATTTAATCATCACTCGTCTGCATGAAACCGTCCGTCGGCCTTTAGATAGTATTCAAATTCCTTTCCCTGTTTTAGCCAAACGATTCAATTTTATTTACAAACAATCTTTCATTGAATTCAATCAAGACATCTTAACAGCCTGGGATACACAAAAAAAATTGCAAGTGAATGATGAAACCATTCCCTTTGATTATTTAGTGATTGCTTCAGGAACAATACCGTTTAATACCAATACGCCGTCTGGTGTTTATGATTTAAATACGTTAGGAAAGCATAATTTTTCAACCGTTTTGCAAAAACTAATTGCCTGCACCGACTCAGAAGAACCCGTTATTAATATCATTGGTGCCGGACCTACTGGCATTCAATTTACTTTTGAAATTGCCCATGTCCTGAAAAATTGCCGCAGAAAATTCAAGCTTAACTTAATAGATAGTCATGAAAAACTATTGCACACCTTCCCAACAGAATTGGCTGATTATGTTGAACAACGAATCGCTGAAAAATTGATTTCTGTTCTGCAAAATCAATATTACAAAGGCATTCAAAATAATCAAATAATATTGGAGAATCGTCGGACAGGCGAAGCATACACAATAGCATCCGATTTAACCTTATTGTTAATTGGCAATCAATCCAAACTCACACTGCAGGCTAATCTTTCTGGTCAGGTAATAAACCATAACACTGTTTTAAACTCTATTTTTACAGCAGGAGACTGTTCGCACTTTGATGGGATGGGATCAAATTTGATGACCTCACAATCTGCAATACGTAAGGGCATGGCTGTTGCAAAAAATATCTTATTGAAAGCTGGCGTCTTAAGGTTTTGTCTTCCTTATATGCACCAAGATAGGGGATACCTCTTGAGTTTGGGACCAAACGATGCGGTAGGGTGGATTGGAAATAAAAATATCCTTGTCAAAGGCTTACCTGCTTTTATAGCTAAAGAAACAATAGAAGCAAAATATGATTGGTGGCTACTCGGACAGGGTTAAATATCGTCGATCATCCATGTTTTTTATGTTTAAAAGAAAACCGTTTAAACCATCAAAGCTCAAAACAGCTATTTTCATGTCTACTCAGTTTTAAATATATTGAGTATAGTGAAATGAACTTCATCAAAACCTGACAAATCAGCCGATGCAGCCATTAAGGTATCCTCAAGATAGCGTAAAATTAGCCGGTTAAATCTTAATACGCCTTGACTAATTCCACATAAATTCTTGTAACTCTATACAATGAAAACCACAATGTAATTATTCATTATTTTTATTTACTCACACTAATTAGTGTTTTCCCTATTTACATCGTATTTTAGGTGTTTTTTGAAAAATAAATACCATCAAAGCGATAAGGATCGAGATGAAAATTGCCATAATAGGTGCAGGTGCAGCGGGAATGTCGACAGCTTATCTTTTGAATAAGCATCACGATATTACTATTTTCGAAAAACAATCCATTATTGGCGGTAATATCCGAACGTTAAATAAAAATGTTCGAGGGACTCAACTTGATACAAACTTAATTTTAGATTGTGGCGTTTTAGAGTTTCAAAGTGGCCATTTTCCAAATTTTCATAAATTGATGAATAGGTTAAATATCACCATGGCACAGGGTGAAACCTCAAGTGAGCTATTTCTTGCAAATGGAAATTGCTATAAATCAGGTGCTGGATTAATGCACCATTCTAAAAATTTCAATGAATTTCTCAATGAAGCTCAAAAATTATCACCTGTTGTCAAAGGTTATATGCAATTTTTATTGGCTGAGTATCGTGTGACATCAGAAGAGCTTTATGACAAAACGGTATCCACCTATTTAGATAATGATATTCATGCAATTTGGCTTAAAATGCTATTAATGTATGCGTATTCAATGCCTTATCAAAAAATCGCTGATTTTCCCGCTGAAATTGCTATTCCACTTTTGCGTCATTCTACTATGTTTACAAAATGGGATAGAATGGTCGGAGGCGTCTACACCTATATCGAAAAAATTCTCGATCAATTTGAAGGCACTATTCATTGCAGCGCCAAAATTAACGCTGTTTATAGAACAGACACAGGAATCATTATTTCAACAGCATCTCGTGAACGACTATTTTTTGATAAGGTTATCTTTGCCGTGACCCCTGAGCAAGTATTGAATTTACTCGGTGACGCGAGTGCTGATGAAATACGCCGTTTTGCAGCTTGGCAAGAAAATAAACTAGAAACATTGATTCATACAGATATTTCTTTTTACAAACATTTTGGCGTTTCTTATTATAGCGAGTTCGATGTTTTTCAAACTGATATACAAGGTCAATGCGGCTATAATGCATATTTGAATAGACTCTATGATATTGATCCTATGGAATATAGTCACTACAGCTTAGCGTATAATTTGGGTGCACAAATTGACTCTAAAACAATTATTCACAAACAAAACCATAATACGCCGCTTTACTCAGTTGAAGCCCTGCGTTATCGCCACGAGATTATTGAAACAAATGGTGAAAATCACACATTCCATGCAGGTGCTTATTTAGGTAATGGATTACACGAAGGTGCCATTACCTCAGCATATTCAGTGAGTGATTTATTAACTGGATCTAAGAATGAACGATAATACAAACCGGCTAGAACTCTCTGAAAACATAACACATCAAAGGATTGACTAATTGCTTTTCACTTGTTGTTAAATTGTCATCATCTCTTATTATCCTTATTTTAGGTAGAATGATTATATTTTCTTGAATCGTAACGTAGTCAGTGTCAGAATCGCCATTTGAAAGCCTGTACCAATGATTTTTAACACCCAATCTTAAATGGATTTATCGCCATTACGGCCTTTACCCAATTATTTATAAAATCATAATCATGACAGAAGATACTATTCAAAATGATGACAAAGCAGAAAACGCCATACTTCAAGCTGTTCGAACTTTAACAGAGATGGGTGTTCAACTAAATGAAGTCACAGTCCCAATGAAAGCGTCTTATTTTCTTCAACAGAAATCTGAAAGTCATGAGGAAGCACTGGACCGGATTAAAGTCCAAATGAATAGGATGATTATGCGTGGTCGATTTAATATCGAAGAGCCATCGCAAGATTGAGTTTATTGATTAATGTTTAATGGTGAGCAGACACCAGCGAAAAAGCGTCGGAAACAAATTGACACGAGATACTTATGAAACTTCAATTACCCTTGATAGTGCCCGTTTTATTATTATTGGTAGAACCCGTTCAAGCGACTCAACTGGATAAAATTGAACACATCATTGTGATTTACCTAGAAAATCATAGTTTTGATAATTTGTATGGCACATTTCCAGGAGCAGAGGGACTTGCTCAAGCGAGTCCACAGCAAAGTCAACAAATTGATTCGAAAGGAAATCCATATCAAACCTTGCCTGAAGTCCCTAAAGATAAAAGATTTCCAAGCAACTTGCCCAATCAGCCATTTGAAATTAATCAATTTGTTGCACCTAACGAAAAAACCAGAGATTTAGTCCATCGTTTTTACCAACATCAAGCACAAATAAATGAGGGGAAAATGAACCGTTTTGCTGTTGTATCCGATGCAGGGGCGTTGACGATGGGACATTATCGCAGTGAAGAATTACCACTCTGGTCTTATGCAAAACGATTCACCTTAGCAGATAACTTTTTTCAATCAGCGTATGGAGGTTCATTTTTAAATCATCAATGGTTAATATGCGCTTGCACACCACGTTACGAAAATGCGCCTGAACGGTTAAAAGTGCAATTGAATGAGCAAGGCGAATTGATTAAGGATGGTGCTGTGACCCCCGATAATTTCGTCGTCAATACCTTGCAGCCCATAGAGCAACCCTCTGATGCCAAAGAAGTCGATGTAGAAAAACATTTGACACTGCAAACCGCTGTGACAATTGGTGATCGGCTTTCTGATCAATCTATTTCTTGGGCATGGTTTGCAGGGGGATGGGATGACGCCGTCGCTGGACATCCAGCAGAAAATTTCCAGTATCATCACCAACCCTTTGTTTATTTCAAAAATTATGCGCAAGGGACCAAGGCTCGTGAATTACACCTCAAAGATGAAGCGGACTTTCTAAAAGGCATAGAAGAAGGTCATTTACCTGCAGTGAGTTTTTATAAACCGATTGGTGATTTGAATGAACATCCCGGTTATTCCGATTTACTTTCTGGTGAGCAACATATTGCAGAGATTTTACATAAAATTGAACAAAGTGCCGTATGGAAAAGCAGTGTTGTTATCGTCACTTATGACGAATTTGGTGGTTTTTGGGATCATGTGCCACCACCCAAACTGGATCGTTGGGGTGCGGGTAATCGTGTGCCCTCGTTGATTATTTCCCCATTTGCAAAACAGGGTTACGTTGATCACACGATGTACGAGTCAACCTCAATTTTGAAATTAATTGAAACTCACTTTAATTTACTGCCTCTAACTGAACGTGATGCTAAAGCAACCCCTATACACTTTTAATAAGTCCTTAATGAATTCATACAATAAAGGGCATTATGAATACACATAAAAGTTCAATCATTTAAAGAATCGTTATTCTTAAAAGGAAGATAGCTACCAGCATCCATTTTATAGTGCCGTATACTTTCTGTTTCACGAACTAAAAAGTGATTAATAGCCGTTTTAAAATTCTCATCTTGAATCCAATGCGCAGAATAAGTCGTAATAGGCTCAAATCCACGTGAAATTTTGTGCTCTCCTTGTGCGCCCGAATCAAAACGTTTTAAACCCTGCTCAATGCAATAATCAATACCCTGGTAATAACAGGTTTCAAAATGCAAACCACTGTATTCCTCAAAACATCCCCAATAGCGACCATACAACGTATCTTGTCCAATAAAACTCAAGGCTGCCGCGATATATTCATCATTCTTAACCGCAAACACCATTAGGATATTCTCTCCCATTGTTTGCGCAATCTGTTGAAAAAATGCCAGATTCAAATACGGCAGCGAGCCTTTTTTAACATACGTCATGGCATAAAACGCATAAAATGCCTGCCACTGTTCATCGCTAACGTCTCTACCCACTAATTTCACAAATTGAATACCATCCTCTTGAATACGACGGCGTTCACGTTTGAGCATTTTACGTTTACTCGAACTAAAGGAACTCAAATAATCTTCAAAGCTCCCATAATTGCGATTAAACCAATGAAACTGCACCTGTTCTCGAATAGATAAGCCAATTTCTTGCAAAGATTCAACTTCTACTTGGGAGGGAAACAAACAATGCCACGAGGAAATATTCTGAGCCTGTGATGCAGTTTGAATAAACGTCACTAAGACTTGCATGACTTCAATCGGGTTGCATGATGGCTTGATAATCATACGATTACCATGACACGGCGTAAAAGGAATTGCTGTCAACCACTTAGGATAATAAGCCATACCATGCTGTTGATAGGCTTGCGCCCATTGATGATCGAAAACATATTCGCCCCATGAATGCCCTTTAAGATATAGCGGCATCAACGCAAGGTATTCTTGTTCGCTCTCATCTAAAACAACTAAGTGTGCAGATTGCCATCCCGTTTTGTTTCCAATAGAACCACTTTGTTCTAAAGAAAATAAAAATTCATGTCGCATAAAAGGCGATAATTCACCTGCTAAATGATTCCATATTGCCGCATCAACTTGGCTCATACTCTGTATTTGTTTTACTTTCATCTTTATAGTGCGTAAAGTTTTATAAAAAGAGCAACCTAATATATTTACTTAGGTAATCAACATGACAAACAAACCTTTCTCTCAATCCTGCGAAAACAATAAAGCCCCTATTCTGAAAATCATCCGCCGTGTTTTCACGCAGTCTTGCCACGTTTGGGAAATTGGCAGTGGAACAGGTCAACATGCCTGCTATTTTGCAAAACACCTACCCTATCTTCAGTGGCACCCTACTGATCGAGCTGAAAATATTGTAGGCATTAATTTATGGCAGCAAGAATCCAATCTACCCAATTTGCATCCTGCATTAATACTCAATGTCACCGATTCTCTTTGGCCGTGTACTCCTATTGAGGCTTTATTTACGGCAAATACACTACATATTATGAGCGAAGAAGAAGTTCAAATCATGTTTATGCAACTTGGAAACTATCTCAGCGCCCAAGCCAAACTTTGTATTTATGGCCCCTTTAATTATTATGGCGCCTACAGCAGTCAAAGTAATGCTCAATTTGATATATGGCTTAAACATCAACATCCATTAAGCGGTATTAGGCATTTTCAAACGATTGATGCGTTAGCGCTTGAATCGCATATCCATCTCATTGAGGATGTGGAAATGCCCGCCAATAATCGATTACTCGTTTTTCAAAAAGCATAAACGCCTATTCAGTATTTAAGATAATAGCTCAAAGGTAATGATGACGTTATTGCTATCATCGCTTAAATACAGTTCATTGTCTTGAATGGTGCATTGCAGTGTCATCGTTCGTTTAATTAGCACTTCAATCCCTGGCGCATTAATATGACAAACATTTAAATTTTTAAATCGTTCTAATTTGTCGCGTTGCTGCGCCCACCACACTTTAGCTTTGCGGTCATTGTAAGTATAAATAATCACTTGTTTTGCCCGTCCACAAGCTTTGCGAATACGTTTTTCATCGGGTTGACCTAAATCAACCCAGAGCTCAATCTCATCAGTGAGGGATTTTTGCCAAAGCTCTGGTTCATCATTATCACATAAGCCTTTGGTAAAAATTAGGTTTTCACTGGCATTCATTATAAAAGCCACTAATCTCACCATAAACCGAAAATCATTTTCAGAAGGATGTTGTGCCAACGTTAAATCATGTATTTGGTAATAATTCCTATCCATATTTGCAATATTGAGTGACACTTTATTGATTGTTGAACTGATAGCCATATGGAATTTTTCTCGATAGATTTTTAAGGTGATATGTTCACAACCTGCAGGCGATAATAGAGGTTACTGTCCATTTTTTTGAAGTTTGAACTTATTGGCAGAATTTTTTATGTACGCCAAATCAGCGTTACGGCACACCTTCAACAAATCCCAATAACATTCATAAAAGTGCTAATATAAAGGATTTTTCGCTTTTTAGTGTTCGTTTAAATCCGTAAAAACTCATTGATACCCACAATCTTAATGGGTATAAAAGTGGTTATATTATCCAAAATCTCAGTACGAACGTGAAAAAAAGGAGACAGCAAACAAACGTTGATATTAAAGCAATCAAGCCATAAAGCAAAGAGAAGAAAAACTCTGCTAATCGAGGCTTATAAAAATGCCTGTCGAAGTTGCAGACAGTTTAGGAATGTAAGAGGGTTTGTTGTATAAATGGATTCGACAATATAAAGGGATTGATTCACAAGGATAAACGAATTCAGCGCAAAAAAAAACTCAAAAATAAAGCTCAAGCGTTTAAAATGTACTTCATCGAATAAACGTGGTTTGGTAAGAAATACTTGTAAGTTGATAGGACTGACATTATCAAATCTCTTTCAACAAAGGACATTTCTGTTCACATTAACGCTGTCTAATTTCTTACCAAATCAGATTGATTACTTCAAATCCATTCATATGATGAACACTGGTCTTAACATTATTACCATTTGCATTACCATCTGAATTTAGCTCCTTTATTCCTGAAAAATGCTTTTCATTCATACAGCACCCAACAAATAAAAATCTATCAATTTTAGATTTTCCATCAAAATCACAAAAGTCGGCAAGTGCTTCGGCAACAAAAGTAGTTGTGTCTTCATGAAAATGACCACTACTTGATAAATGTGACATTGAAATTTTTTGAGCACCTAATACACGCGCAGCGTAGGAGATACTTTCATACGCAACATTGTAATGAAAATCCCTATTTAGTTTTAATGAAGAAGCCGAATCATATTTTTCATAACATTTGGCGTTTTCATTTGCAGCTATAATCAGACCTCGCAATTTACTTAATGGATTTCTACTTGGCAATACAATAAAGGATACCTCCAAATTTTCATATCTATTCCAATTTGCTAAATTAGAAATATCTTCTCTATCTATATTAAGTTCATTAGAAAAATAGTCTAAATTTTTTCCTAATGGTGAAAATTCTAAAACTGTTGATACTATTATAAAATCGACATATTCTCTTTCTACCAACTTGAATAAAGATGATTCAAAATCATAAGTAATGTCGATATTAGCGCCATCTTCATATTGTATTATTGCCATATTCTTCATGAATTATCACCTAAAAAAATATCTATTAAAGTTTATACAGCATTTACTTTTTCTCATTATATTTAAACATCAGATCCATTATCTTTTACTTATGGATATTATTAATTATTTAAATGATTTATCTAATGCCCATGTGAAAAGTGGTTTCAAATTTGTAACACACTATTAACTCTGAGTATCAACTCCTAGTTTCTTTACAAAACACGTCAGTCTCAACTTTCTCTTTTCTTAGCCATTCTATTTCATAATCAGCAATATAAATGGCACGAATAAAATCATTAAAATAATTAAAGCAAATAAGCCAACAGATGAAAGTTCCATAATCTAATTTTTTATTTACGAGTTAAAAAACTTGATATATATTTTAATGGAGCAAGAAAGCTAGAGTGCAAAAAAGGAATGTTGACTGTTGTTTGAGCGAAAAACAACAGAAATGATACACTCCAGCCCCTTACATTGCATAAAAAACAATTTTTACATAACATATATTTTCTTAATCAAATAATAACTTGATTATGCTTTTCTGTATTTTTTAAACCTGCATCAGACTAAATGAATATTTAAGGGTGCAAGAGCTGAGAGTCGCATAATTGCGTTTTTAATGTCAAAAGGAAATAAAAACAAAAAAATCTCAACTCTTTGCATAACATAAAACAGGCTCAATTCTAATTTTCTAATACACCTCTACCTCATTACTATTCATTTTTTAAAATGTAAAACGCCATAATTAATGTCAAAAAAACAAGTAAAAATAATAAGTTTTCTAAATAAAGTTCCATAATCAAATCCTCTGTTTCAGTTTAAGAAAAAAACGTATGGTTTAATTTAGTGGCAGCTTCCATTTGAAATGCAGCAACTACTTTACTAACAACTAACTACTCATTAAGGTTGGTGCAATCAACAGCGATAAGATTGCGTACAAAACCGCTGCTTACGTATGGTTTACTACTATCTCAATGCCTACTAAAGACACAAGTGGTACAAGCAAAATTATTAATAAAATACGCATCTCGCAACCCCTCTAATCAATTTCGTTCATCACTAACACAAAATAAAAAAGTTATACGCGACGCCCTTAAAATAAATGCCCAGCAGAGCAACTCGTAATTTTTTTATTTCACCATGGCTAAAGCATATCTAAAACCAACTTATTTAGTCAACTATTTTTTTACACGCAAGTCCATTTTTTTATGCAATAAGATTTAGTTCACACACAAGCCTCTAGTTTAAAAGTGTTCATTCAATACCCTGAACACCTTCAGGTTAACCTGTAAACCCTGAAAACTCTCATCCATATAAGAAGGTTAATCCTAATTCCATAAAAATAAGCAACTTCGTTGTGTGCTGTATCGCCATTTTTTTCAATAAATACGTTTTCTAAACCAGTCAGCATGTCATAAAGATTCACTAAATATTCCGCAACCCTAGGTTTGACTAATTTTCAAATTCGTTAAAAATAGTAACTAGCATTAACTCAAGCCTTTGATAAATGTAATTTTCGTCGTTTATTGGGTCAAGCCTGCTTTTTATCGCAAGGATATTTTAAGAAAATAGGTAAATACAATGGTCTATTTTTTTTAGATTCATTCCACATCGTTAAATAGTTTTACTTTATATATCCGAGTAAAACCAACACCTTTTAAACTCACATACGCTCTTAAACGCATTTAGTGCGTTCATTTAAAATAAATACAAACTATTTCAGTTGGTTATTAATTATAAGAAATTGATTTTTAGGAAAAAAATAATCTAATTATATTTTATAGCGTTTATTAACTTTATAATATTTTAGATTTTGATATTATAGACCTCGGTAATGGTAGAAAGATTAGTGCCGTTGTAATTTATGAAATCCTCCTCATAAATTTTATGATTTTGCAGCGGCACTGAACTGTAAAGAAACAAAAAACATGCAAAAGCAACTTCTCATGACAACTTGGACTTTTTGAAGAGCAAATAATTACCTAAAGCTTAAATCACTAAAGATGAAGTGTTCATATTTCAAGATTACTTAATTTTAATTTTTTATTTTATTGGATATAGGTTAATTACGATAATAAGCTAGTTTTAAGTTTTTAATTTCCACTATTCTCAAAAAAATTTGTTTTAAGATGACTATAATATACGCAATAATGAAAATAATGCTTAAAATACATAACTATT
>Ga0114962_10002959_pt1 | contig 13907 bp, 17 predicted proteins | sample C_130820_MF_Meta_FD_87017 | JGI IMG/M metagenome (GOLD analysis project Ga0114962, IMG submission 87017) | Freshwater microbial communities from Lake Croche, Canada to study carbon cycling - C_130820_MF_MetaG | ecosystem: Environmental > Aquatic > Freshwater > Lake | place: Lake Croche, Canada... | reverse complement strand
TCCCATGGTTGCTCTATCAGCACCGCACGATCTTCTTCTTCTACGGCGTGGTCATGGTGCCGTTCACCTGCATCGCTCTGGCGATGTCACTCACCCATATTGCGCGGGGAACTGTGAACCCCAAACGTAACCACCGTGTCTGGTTCGTGGCCGCTGTCGTGATCGCGGCGATAGTGATGACCTGGTTCTTCAAGCCGGTTTGGGTCGGCTCCACGTTGACGTACGACCACTGGCGCTGGCGGATGTGGTTCGACACCTGGATCTAGAGAATCCGAAGAGGTTTGTGGATCTGCCCAGAATCCAACCCAAGTCCATAAACAAACACGGTGTTCAGCAGGAATTTTGTGGAGCTGAGGGGAATCGAACCCCTGACCTTCTCGATGCGAACGAGACGCGCTACCAACTGCGCTACAGCCCCGGTGCGGACAACTCCGAGATATTCGGGGCTGAGCCAGATTGGGTGGTGCAAACGGCGAGGATAGCACCGCGGTGAAAAACGGCTTCGAGCCGATGGGTGCGCCGAAAGCTGCGCGGCTTAGCCGAATGCTGCGCGGGGAATGTCGTTGTAGGCGGTTTGATCGAACACCTCGCCGGCTTCCTGGCGAGATGCGTGCTCCATCAGGATGTCGATAATGTCGCGCTGCGGCTCCGCAGTCCTCCTGCGTGCTTGCGCTGCTTGGTTGAGCATCTGCTCCGCTGACCACTGGCCTTGATTATCCACATCAATATTGCGGGGCACTGTCGTCGCCGCTGGGGCGGAAACGTACGTCGGTAGCGTGATGTTTTGCGCTGCCCAGACAGTTGACGCGACTGCTGTTCCATCATCCACTCTCACTGCAGCGCGAGCAGTCGGCGCAGACACCTGCGCATGTGCCTGCTCGCGCACATTAGGGCGGACCAAGCCGATCGCTTCCTTGCGAGTCGGATGCACAGACATGCTTCGAGCGCGAGCACGTAGATAGCGCACGGCAGCCTCGTGCTGACGGGCTTCAGCACGCACCTGCGTGCGAGCCGCGGCGAAGAACCCAGCAATGAGAGCCGCCGGTGCCAGCATCACCCACGCAGGCGACACCTCCGCGCTCCACAGCACAGCTGTGAGGACGAACAAACCCATCAAGGCGGCGTAGACCTTGCGCCTTTGCTGCATCGCTGACGACTTTGGGAGCATCTGCTGCATCGCCGGATCATCAGCCAACGTGGTCAGGGCACGCTTGAAGACGTCGACAGATTTCAGTGAGCGAGAGTCATCGTGGCGGCGTAACCACACCGGCACCAACACGGCAGCCCACATCGCGATGATGACGATGTAAACGGCTGCTGCCATAGCAGCCGAATCTATGCCCGCCACGTTCGCTTTAGCCTGTATTTGCCAGCACTTGTCGTGGGCGTGTCGTGCGTTGGCGCTTCAGTGTCTGATGGACAGGAGTGTCGCAGTCATGTCACCAGGCGTTGGCGGATCGGATGATTCACATCCGCCACGTCATCGGCGATCACTGCATAGATGTTGTGATCTCGCCAGTGGCCGTCGATGTGCAGGAATGACCGCCGCACACCCTCGGCTACAAATCCAAGCTTTTCCGCCACCCTGATACTCGACTCGTTCTCGGGTCGGATTGACAACTCAACTCGATGCAAGTTCAGCGAATCGAAGGCATACGTGACAGCCAGCGCCGCCGCCAACGGAGTTATTCCCCTGCCGGCATGCCGCTGGTCAATCCAATATCCCGCAAAGCATCCCCGGACGGGTCCGTATGTGATGCCGCCGACAAACATCTGCCCAACCACTGCGCCGTTCCACCACATGGCCCACGGCAGGCATCTGCCCTGCCGCGCCTCTAGCTCATGTTGACGGATCATGGCGAAGAAGCTCGGTGGGGTCTCTCGTGCATCGGGGGCTGTCGCATCCCACGGTTTAAGCCACTGCGCATTCGCTTTACGTAATCTCGTCCAAGCCACGTGATCTCGTTTGCGATACGGCTGCAATGTCAATGGTCCATGCTGCAAAACCACGGGCCATCGAGGGCGTGGCGTGGCCATCACATCAATCCCAGTAGCGGGTACACCGCGCATGGTCGACCCGCACGCAATTCACCGTGCGGCTCTAAAACCACCACACAATTGGCTGCATTCAACAGGCCGGCTCGTGATGGATGTAACGGCTGCACTCGACTCTCATCGGCTTGTTGACTCAGTGCCCCAAGCACGTATCGATGACGGTCAGGCACGGAATCCACATCAGCTGTGCATTCAGCGGTCACCATCGTGCGCTGATGTGCGTCCTGCCCCCGCAGCAGTCGCAGCAACGGCAACACGAACGCATCAAAGCTCACGAACGCCGCCCAAGGATCGACCGGCACCACCAACACGGGCACCCGAGCCGGGCCGATGCAGGCATACCAAGTCCGCCCAGCAGGCTCCATCGCCACGTCGACTTCGGACACCTCACCCAGCTCGCGCAGCGCTCCAAGCATCACGTCATCAGCGCCAGCCGGCCAAGAACCACAGACGACGATGACATCGGCTCGCACCAATTGGTCCTCAATCACATCCTGCAGGTTCTCATCGGCAGGGATCGGCCCAACGGCGTATACCTGTCCGCCGGCGGCGACCACCACAGCAGCAAGCATCCCCAGCACCGGATCGGGTGCGGCGACTTCACCCACTGCCAACACAACACATCGCGGTTTCGGGATCACAGACACCCGCGTCACACCCGCTGCAACAAGCAAAGCAATGGCTCCCGGGCCGACGACTGTTCCGGCGGGCACGACCGTCTCGCCAGGTTCGCAATCTTGGCCCACTGGCCAGACGCCGTATCCCGCAAGCGCACTCGACTCCACAAGAACGCCACCATCGGGGCCGTCGGCGAACATGTTCTGTACATCTCGCCACGATCCGGTGGGGATGACGGCATCTGCCCCAGGTGGCAGGGGTTCACCTGCATGAATGTGCCGCGCATCGCCCGACGCAATTGCCCCCTCGCTCCAGTGAAGAGTCACGGGTTCAACATCAGCAGTCGCAACGTCAGCACTGCGAACGGCGATTCCCTCGAAGGCGGCGGCTGGGATTAACGGCACTGGGTCCACAGCCAGAACGTCGGCTGCAATCACACATCCGGATGAATCAGCAACCATCATTTCCAGCGGCTCAACCGCCGCTATCCCCTCGAGTACACGTTGCCGATGGGCGTCCAAGGAGATCACATTGCCGAAACTACGCGCCCAATCGCACCTACATCCACTAACGCGCCGACCGACCCGTCCACGGTGCTTGCGCAACCACCCACCGCACGCCGTGGGAACTGCCGACGTTGGTGCTACTTCTGGTGTCGGCGAAAGACGTTCGGCCAGCAAATAAAGTGATGGCGCTGGCTCAGGAAAGAGCTGCGACGTAATCTTTCAGCCACGCGCGGAAGTCGGGCCCGAGATCGGCTCGATCAGCGGCGATTTGAACCACGGCCTGAAGATAAGACAACTTATCGCCGGTGTCATACCGACGGCCCCGGAAGATGACTCCCACCACGCCACCGCCCTCGTGAGCAGGGACATCGCCAGCCAGACGCTTCAAGGCATCGGTGAGCTGAATCTCCCCACCACGACCGGGCTCGGTCTCCCGCAGCACCGCGAACACCTGCGGATCGAGAACATAGCGCCCAATCACAGCCAAGTTGCTTGGTGCAGTGCCTGCTTCAGGCTTCTCCACCAGATCGGTGACACGAACAACATCAGGGTCATCGGTTGCCTGAACTGCGGCGCAACCGTAAAGATGAATTTGGTCGGGCTCCACCTCCATCAAGCACAGCACGGAGCCGCCATAGGTGTAGCGAGCTTGCAGCATGCGGGGCAGAACAGGATCGCGCTCATCGATTAAATCGTCACCCAGCAACACAGTGAACGGTTCCTCGCCCACGTGTGTGGCGGCCATAAGCACCGCGTGCCCCAGCCCGAGCGGCTCACCCTGACGCACGTAATGGATATCAGCAAGCTCGGCCACCTCGCGCACAATGCTGAGTCGGTTGGAGTCACCCTTGGCCGCCAGGCTCGACTCCAAGTCGGGCCGACGGTCGAAGTGATCTTCCAGACCGTACTTCGACCGGCCAGTCACGAACAGCACATCATCAATGCCGGCAGCAACCGCCTCTTCCACCACATACTGGATGGCGGGCTTGTCGACCACTGGAAGCATTTCCTTCGGGGTCGCTTTCGTGGCAGGCAGGAATCTCGTCCCAAGACCCGCAGCGGGCACAACTGCTTTACGTACTGGTGCTTGACGTACTGGCCGGTTCACCCTGCCGAGTCTAGATGATGCCCAGCTGCCTGACCACAGATTCGAGCGACAACGAGAACACCAGATCAATCTCACAAGCACCGCCGACTTGCGCACTCCTGGTTGCCCGAGTGCCACGATGCTCCCATGAACGACGCTGCAGCGGAAAAGGCCGCACTCCGACGCGTGTTGCGGGCGCGTTGGCAAAGTGCGTCTACGTCTGCGCCCGGCGAGGTGACCAGCGCACTGCTGCCCTGGGTCAGGGAGCGGTTATCGGGTCTCGCTGACCCCGTAGTGGCCGGCTATATCCGCCATGGTCATGAGGTCGATGTCGAACCGATGCTCCAGACACTCATCGCTGAGGGCGTCGTAGTGGTCTTGCCAAGAATCATCGGTCAAAATCTGGAATTTGTGCTGTGGGATGGACGAAGCCTCACTGAGGGCCGGTACGGATTAATGGAGCCCCGAGGTGATGAGACCCGAACCATTGGCAGCATCCAGGTTCTGGTTGTGCCGGCGATGGCATGTGATGGGTCGATGGTGCGCCTCGGTCGCGGCGGGGGCTTTTACGACCGCGCGCTTCAAGACCTCGCTGCTGAATCAGCGGTGGTCGCGGTCGTCGGTGACGATGCCCTCTTGCCAGCCGGCCGCATCCCGCGCGAAGCTCACGACATCCAGGTGTACGCCATCGCTACTGCGACCCGCGTGATTCCTGCTTCTGCAGGTTAAGAAACGTTGCCGGAGTCATGCGTCGCGACGTTGGAACGAAATGCCCGCACCGATGAGCAGTAGCATCGCCCACGACAAGTACACGGTCATCGACTGCATCGTCGGAACTGATGCTGAAGCCGTTTGCCCCTGAGCAGAACCTGTGGACCAGTCAGCGAATCGCTGGCCATTAACAAAGGGAAGCACCTGGTTCATGACATTCGCTGTCGCGGCGCTGGCGAAATTACCCACCAACACGAGGACATTCTCAGCGAACAGCATCATCACATTCGGCACGATTAACGCGATGGTCAGGTTTCGGGTCAACGCCGTGACAGCGCCGACGATCAAGGAAAACACAACAACGAAAGCGAGTGACCGGCCCAGCCAATGCCAGGCGACGATGTGTTCCATGACGAGTTTGGGGTCGCGGCCATCGCCGATGTTCTCAGTTGAGTTGACCACGCCGAGCGAATAATCCACAACATGCTTGCTGTCGACACTGAACAAGAGGAGAGTGCCACCGATGGCAGATGTCAGCCATGCAGCGCTGGAGAAGACGATGATGCCCACGGTCTTGGCAATGAACACAGTCCACCTGCGAGGAAACACCGACAATGTGAGTCGATTCAAGCCGAAGCGGTATTCATGACCCCAACTCAGCGCGGCGAACGACGCGATCACAAACACCGTGAGTTGGTAGATGCTCGTAACCCGCGTGAGCAACAGACCGATGTTGTAGGAACCGACGCCGTTGTCCGCGCCGGAGATGTAGTACTGAGCCCACGTGGTCAAACCGCCCATGGCAAATGCGATCAGCAGGAAGATCCAGGTCGTGCGAAGAGTGACCGCCCTGCGGTATTCGTACAGCAATGCAGAACCCATCAGTGACCACGCTCCATGGTGTATTCCTGAGTGTCGGAGGTGAGCTCGAGGAAGGCCTCCTCCAAGCTCGCTTTGCGGGCTGTCAGCTCGTGCAATTCGATGCCGTTGGTGAAAGCAATCGCGCCCACTTGCTCGGTGCTCGCAGCCGCGACTGCCACTCCACCATCAGCGGCTTGAGCGGTCACCCCTTCAGCAGCCAACGCCTGCATTAATCGTTCAGCGGCCGGGGTGCGGGCAAACACGTCATTACGTGTGGAACGCGAGACGAACTGCTCCATGGACTCATCGGCGATCAAGGTTCCGCGACCGATAACGACCAAGTGAGTCGCGAGCAACTCCATCTCCGAGAGCAGGTGACTTGACACGAACACCACCTTGCCGTCGGCGGCGTAATCCTTGACGAAATCGCGCAGCCATGCGATCGACTGGGGATCCAGACCGTTAGCGGGTTCGTCAAGCATCAGCACCTGCGGCTGCGACAGCAGTGCGCTTGCCAGGCCAAGGCGCTGACCCATCCCAAGCGAGAAACCCTTCGGGCGTTTACGCGCGACAGATTCAAGGCCCACTAGTTCAATGACCTCATCCACGCGTTTGTGGGTCACGCCGCTGGCGGCAGCCACCATCCGCAGGTGGTTTCGGGCAGTGCGGTTCGGGTGGAAGCACTTTGCATCTAGGTGGGCGCTGACGATCTTGGCGGGATTGGAGTAGGCGTTCAGCGATTTTCCATCGAATGTGGTGCTGCCGCCACCAGTGTCCAAACCCAGCATCAGTCGCATCGTGGTGCTCTTACCCGAGCCATTGGGCCCCAGGAAACCAGTAACTTCACCGGCGTTAAGAGCGAAGGAGAGGGAACTAACGGCACGGAAATTGCCGAAGTCCTTGGTCAAGCGATCGCATACAACACGCATGTCTTTCACTGTATGCCACCCATGGGCCCCCGAGCTGTTGCCTCGCCGCGACTGTGGACAGCCCGCGGAAAGCCCCCGCACTGGGCCGCGGATGGAACGCGCCCGTGCAGAAGGCATGAGGACTTGCAACAATAGGGAAGTGCCAACGTATGAATACCGCTGCGGCGACTGCGATCAGGTCACCGAAGCTGTGCAGTCCTTCACCGATGAGCCACTAACGGTGTGTCCGTCCTGTGGCGGGCCACTGCGAAAGCTCTTCAGTGGAGTGGGCGTGGTCTTCAAAGGCAGCGGTTTCTATCGCACTGATTCCCGTGCTGCTGGCTCATCTTCTGGCAGCTCAACGGCTCCATCAAAGCCCTCGACCACTTCATCACCGTCAACAGCGGCAAGCTCGGGATCCGAAGGGTCGAGTGGGTCGAGTGGCAGCTCGGGAGATTCAAGCTCCAGCGCTGCAAAGCCCAGCACTTCGGGTAGCAGCTCGTCCACATCGCCATAATCGCGCAGACCTTCCACACACCATTGCGCGACACTGCGGGGTGCGCTATCCACGGTGGAGTCTTCCGCTATGTCAGACACCCTCGCCTTGGCGCGTAAATCCAGCATCTGGCTGCGTTGGCGTTCGCTGATCATCATCTGCATCACGATTGCGGCAGCAGCGCTGGTTCTCAGCAAGGTTGCAGCGGCACAGGGTGTCAACACAGTCGTGGCTGCAACAACGTTGGTTGATGGGCAAATTATCGGCGCCGCAGATGTGCGCATGGCTCGGGTGACTCTGCCAGCTGAAGCAGCCGCGGTGCTACAGGTCGATGTGAAGGCCGTAATTGGGCGCCGGGTCAATGGGCAGTTAGCTGCCGGTGAGCCAGTCACGTCAACGCGGGTGAAACCAGTCGGAAAGCGGACTGCAGATGCGGCAATGACTATTGCCATCACCGATGCAGATGCAACATTGATCTGTGCAGGCGACCACATAGATATTTATGCGAGCACCGGTGATCTTGGATCTGCCCATTCAGTTGTCGTCGCTCGAGGTATCGCAGTGCTGTCGGTGCACATGTCGACAGACCGATTCGGCCGCAGCGGCTCGACGGCGGTTGTCCTCGCCGACCCTGTTGAAGCCGCTGCCTTGGCAGCGCATGCAGACCAGCCACATGTCAGCATCGCCCTACGCTCTCGCACCGACTCAGGGCGTTAAGCAAAGCAGGCGTTTAGGTCGAATGCTAAGCGCGGGGCACGTGATGCGGCGGCACTTCATCGAGCAGCGATTCAGTTTGCGGCAAGGCTGGAGGGATCCGCTCGTCGGTCGTGGTGTCGGGTGTCAGATCAATTGCGGCTAATGCTGCAGTGAGCTTCTCGGCGGCCGTCGGCTCCTGCGCGGACCTACTTACAGGTGCAGCCACATTCGATGCTGTGGGCCTCATGCCGCTAGGCGAATCTGCCTCTTCCATATGACCATCGTGTCATGTGACGGCGGGCTGCTTGTCGCCACAGGGTTGGTGGACACTTGTGCACGTGAGTTCCACCCCCCTTGAGATCATGCCGCAGGAGCAATGGCGCGCATTGCAACATGACCATCGGCAATGGGCGACCGCTGCCGCTAACGATCGCTTGGCTAGGCGGACGAATGGAATCAAGCATCCGGTGGAGGATTTCCTCTGGGAGTACTACCCCTACTCACCTGGTGCCCTACGACGTTGGACCCCAGGTGCGGGAATCGCCTTGGTGGGCGGCACTGCAGCCGATGAACTCCCACCTGGCTTCGTCGAAACTAACGGAGCCTTTGCCTTTGATGCCCTCCATCTCCCCGAGAACAAGCGCGAGCACCTACGCACGAGCAGTGCCTGGGTGCTTGGCCTTCAGCGAAACACTGCATCGCGCCCAGCAGGCTTAGGTTGTTTTGGATTACATGAATGGGCGATGCTGCTCGACCAAACGCCTGAGCAGGTCCGCCATAACTCCTGGTCGCTGCGCATCAACGCGAGTCAGATCAGCGACACCATCGAAAGTGTCGGACTTCGATGCACGCACTTTGATGCGTGGCGGTTCTTTACCCCGCGCGCTCTGGAGCTGAACCCGATCCAACACTCACGTGCCACGCAGCCCGACTTCGACCAACCCGGCTGCCTGCACGCGAACATGGACCTTTACAAGTGGGCGATGCGTTTGCAGCCACTGATCCCAAGCGAGTTCATCCGGCGTGCATTTGAGCTTGCTCGTCGCATCCGCACCGTGGACATGCAGTCATCTCCCTATGACTTCTCGGCGATGGGACTTGTCCCGATTCGCGTTGAGACTCCAGCTGGCCGTGCCGCTTTCGCAACAGCGCAACGCGGGTTCGCGGCTGAGGCGGCCACCCTGCGACAGGAGCTCATCACCTTGGTCGAGAAGAGTTCTCTATGGCTGTAACTCAGGTATCGCTGACCCCGCTCACCGCGGAACTCGCTGCAGACATCTACAACGGCAGGCGCCACGCCACCTGGGCAGATGACTTCCCCACAGACGCAGATGTGATGCTGGCTGGTTTGGTCTGCCGACGGATCGCCGCTGGGATCGATTATGAAAATGCCACAGCCGAGCAACCGTGGCTCTCACTCTTCTTAGTCATTGCCGATGACTTGCTGGTGGGCGGTTGTGGCTTCAAGGCGGGACCAGATTCCGAGCAGCGCATTGAGATCGGCTACGGCATTGCCGAGTCACATCAAAACCGCGGTATTGCAACAGCAGCTGTCCAACTGCTCATCAATCTAGCAACGCCACTGGGCTTGACTGTGGTTGCAGAGACCGAGGCTGACAACCTCGCCAGTCAGCGCGTGCTGATGAACTCCGGCTTTACCCGTTGGCAGCGGGACGATGAGGAACACATCTGGTGGTTGCGCTCCGCGCAGTGAACCTTGACTCGCTGTCACCAGTCGCGCGCCACTCAGCCGGTCCGCGAAGCCCATATGTTGGCGATCTCCGCGTCAGTGATGGTTCGATTCCACACCGCGAGTTCATCAATGGAGCCTGCGAATGTCCCTGACGGGATCAATGCGCCTAACTGGGAGTCAAGTGTGGCTGGACCGAGGCGCCAAGATTCGTTGGCTGCGGGCGCTGCACCTTTACGCATCGTATTTGAATAGCTGTCTTGAGTACCGTCGATGTACAGCCGAAGCCCGCGGCCATTTCCGACGTCATTCACCTTCAGCGTGACCACCACAAAGTGCCACGTGTTGTCCGCGATCACTTTCGTGCTAGTGAGGGCGGTTATTTGGGGCCCATCTGCCATGCCCACCGCCAAGGTGCCATTACTTCGGAGAAACAAGGCACGATCAGCACGAACGCTCGCTCCTGAACTCGTCAGTCCAGCAGCCGAGGAGAATACGACTCCTTCAGCTCCAGCGGCAGCTTTAATCCACAACGCGTAACTGAAAGGAACGCTGTCTACAGTGACAGCATCCGCGCCTTCACTGCTCAGCACCTTCGATGATGTGACCTCCACCGCAGGGTTTGTGTCGCAGGTCAATGCCCCGGCTGCGGATGTCGGTGCACTGCTCCACTTCCAGTCACCGCCGCTTGTTCCGATATCTGACTCGGTTAGGAGGGTTGGTTGCATACGCAGATATGCAATCGGGTTGGTGGCGGACACTTGCTGCTGGTAGAGCGCAGGGGTACAACCCGACCAGGCAGTGATGTTCAATGCCGTCTGAGTAACCGTCGATGTGAACAACCCTTGTGCGGGAATGTCAGCGACCAGCGTCACCGCTGCCGCTGCCAGCGCTGCCGCCAGCAGTCGTCTGCTCGCTGTCTGCACGAGTGCGTCCCTTCCATTCTTTAAGAAAGCTTGTGAACTCGATTGCGAGCAACCACACCAGCGGCAACCCGAATACGATGAAACGCATATTCGTGCGCTCTATCCAGATCGCCATTTCCGCCCACACCGGAACCGCCCTGTCGATCTTCCCGATCACCTTGTCTGCTGACACCAGCACCGGATCAGCGGTGCGGTTCGCATCGCCTTTCATCCGATATGTCACCCCGCTGGGCAGGACCACCCGTTCTGCTACTCGGTGGGTCACCGGCAACCCCGTGCCTTCCGTAACTGTGATGACATCGCCTGCCTGCATGCTCGTTGGATCCGCGACCTTTGCCATGATCAAGTCCGTGCCCGTCGGATACGTAGGCGCCATGGAGCCGCTGGCGAAACCAGCTGCATCACACGTAGTAGCGCCGACGTTGATCGTCATCTGCGCTTGTGCTGCAAGACCCTTGGCATCAGCGTTCGTGGCAACCGAAGTTGCGGCGTAACGCATCGGCAACGTGCCGTTGTTAGTCACCTTGATTGTCCCGTAGCTAGTGTCGCCGGGAGCCATGTTTGCAGCAGTGAGAGCGGTGGTGACCGGGGTCAACCCGAGCACAACCGTGCCATCCGTGAACGCGTTGCTGCTCACAGTCCCGGCGTCGGTAAAAAGTGCGGATGACGCCAGGGCGCCTAGGCCCACAAAAGTGACGCCGACTGCAATTGCGCTGCGCAGCCAGAGTTTCTTGGGAGGTGTGCCGTTCTTGTGCATGTGTTTCCCCTCGTTTGAATTACGCACCAGGTGCGCGGCTCACTTGTGGAGCCGTCGTGAAGATAAGGGGATGCGTGCAACTCAGGTGTCGCAAGAGAGGTAATTAGTCAAAAAGGGTCAGGCGCCGGCTGGTGCAATCGGTGACTTGCTGCCACGATCATCATCATCGCCGCCACGCTTGACTCGGCATAAGGACTCCAGCCATAACGCAAGCACAACAAGCACGACGCTGATGATCACCACCACACCACACGTCCACATATCCTTGCGCGAAGTTGCAGCGGGTAGATGTAAAGCGGCACTAAAAAAGATGCCAGCATATGCACCCGCGCAAACGGCGCCGGTGCGTGAGCATGCCAACGCCAATGCGGCAGTGCGAGCTGCCACCAGAGGTGGTAGCGGTAGCGCTCCTTTCAGGCGCTTCAATCTCGGTCGAGCCAAGAGCACCCAAATAGCGATGGCCGCGGTGAGCATCCCGACGGCGATGGACGGGCCCCAGCCGATAACAACCATTCGAGAACGCCACGAGTAGATGAGTTGCGCAAGCGACCAGCCGAGCCCGCCGGCGGCAATCGCTAGGGAGGTGATCACTCTTAGGCTCGTCGGCTTCACCGTGCAGCACCAACGCTCAACAACACATCCGTGAGCCTCACATCATCAGTCCTGGTAACTTCAATAAAGCCGATACTTGCTAACTCCACCAACTCAGCCAATGGCACCATGACGAACTCGCGGTCCTGCGCACGCAGGTGCGGCACCTGCAGATCTGGTTCATTGCAACTCTCGCCGTCTATAGCGATGATGTCGACATCTAACGTGCGTGCACCCCAGCGTTCAAGTCGCTCCCGCAGGGCCGCGATTTCGATCGCTCCACACGCTTGAAGGAGTTCTCGCGGCGATGCTGCCGTGGTCACTTCCACAACCGCATTTAAGTAGTCAGGTTGCTTTGGTCCGCCAACTGGTGCGGTCTGGTAGACGCTGCTCACACGCACATTCCCAAGCGCACTCAACTCATTAACGGCCAGTTGCAAGTGCTCACTGCGATTGCCAAGGTTGGAGCCGAGCGAAAACCACACGCGGCGGCTCATCTGTGTTCCTGATGGCGACAGACGCTGACGGTGACATCCGTGAACACCATGGCCAACGGCGCCTGCGGTTTGTGGACGGTTATATCCACACACGAGATGCGGGGGTCAGCGAGCACTGACGTCGCAATTCGGTCCGCAAGTGTCTCAATGAGATTCAATGGTTCACCGGTGATGGCTGCTAGGACTTGGGTAGCCACGTGGGAGTAGTCCACAGCATCGGTAATCCGATCAGTGGCTGCTGCCGCCTCGAGCACGCCAGGCTGCAGGTGCATGCGCACGTCGACCACGAACTCCTGGCCGTTGCGGCGCTCGTGCTCGAAAACTCCGTGGTAACCCATCCCGCGAATTCCTTGCAGAGAAACGATCGCACCGCCACCACAGTCTGATGGCCGGCAACATGCACCACTTCCAGCTTTGCTATCCACACTCCACCTCCAATGCGGCTGCCACGGCGAGGACGTCCACAGTGCTGCGGACATCATGCACCCGCACCCCCCACAGGCCCAGTTGCGCCGCCCACATACTGAAAGCAGCGGTTGCCACGTCTCGACCCTCGACGCCTCGCGCGCTACCTTCGGCGCCTAGGAGTTCACCCAAAAATCGCTTACGGCTCACACCGAGCAGCACAGGCAGCCCCAGCGCGATCACGCTGCCCAGATTGCGCAGTAGCTCCCAGTTCTGCTCTCGGGTCTTTGCAAACCCGATACCGGGATCCACGATGATCTGCTCTCGACGGACTCCAGCCGATAATGCCTTGGACACTCGATCCTCAAGTTCAGCCGCGACATCAGCGCCGATATTTCGGTATACCGCCTGGGAGTACATATCCGCGCTCGTGCCGCGATTGTGCATGAGCACGTATCGAACATCATGCTTTGCGACGAGCGCGAACATGTCTGGGTCTGCTCCGCAACTGACGTCGTTGACGATGCTCGCGCCCGCCGAGATGGCCGCCGCTGCAGTCGCCGAGTGGTGTGTATCGATGCTGATGTCTAACTTATGTTTGGCGAGTTCCTCGATCACTGGCAACACTCGCGCCTGCTCGATTTCCTCCGAGACGGGCTCAGCGCCGGGACGTGTCGACTCGCCACCGACATCGACGATGTGGGCACCGTCGGCCACAACCATCAGGGCGCGAGTAACTGCCGCATTGACATCCACCGCGGCGTCTACCACCAAAGGAATGGACTCGGCAAAAGAGTCCGGGGTCACGTTGAGGATACCCATCACCAGCGGAGACATCGTTACCTCACGATGAGGGACATGGCTTCGGCGCGCGTGGCCGGATCCCTAAGCACTCCGCGCACAGCCGAGGTCGTGGTCCGTGACGTTGGCTTGCGAACACCTCGCATGGACATACACATGTGCTCGCATTCGATAACGACGATGCATCCGAGCGCACCAAGGACGGACATCAAGGCGTCCGCAATCTGAGTGGTCATGCGTTCTTGTACCTGGAGTCGACGGGCATACACATCAACCAAACGGGCCAGTTTTGACAATCCGGT
>Ga0114962_10002958_pt1 | contig 13907 bp, 10 predicted proteins | sample C_130820_MF_Meta_FD_87017 | JGI IMG/M metagenome (GOLD analysis project Ga0114962, IMG submission 87017) | Freshwater microbial communities from Lake Croche, Canada to study carbon cycling - C_130820_MF_MetaG | ecosystem: Environmental > Aquatic > Freshwater > Lake | place: Lake Croche, Canada... | reverse complement strand
CCCGACGGGGATTCGGCACCGGGGGTGCCGAAAGGGATTGCGCGAGTGGCGGGAGTAGAAGTCATGGTAAAACTTCTAACAGTGCGCAAGGTAACTAACTAATGTAATCTCTATGTATTCGTTTTTTCAATTTTTATATAATCATTACATTAAATAAAAATTAACAAAAAGTATCATATTTGGAGTCTCCCTCGATTCGATTGGTCTCTCCTATAAAATATTCTCTCCTACATACATGTATATCTTTATCAGTAATACGCTGTTTATGTATTTCATCAAAAGTGTCACCATTTAATAATCTAATAATAAAATTCATAGAATAAACACCACATTCTGAACCACCATATTGATGTTTTGTTTTATTATATCTAATATCAAATAGTTGTTCCATTGCATTAGGACCAGAATCATTCATATATGTATTTGCATTTAATTTTAATAATTTTTCATCTTGATTTGAGTATTTTCTTTTATACATTACTTCAGCAATTTTTTTAACTAACTTTTTAACTCTTAAATCTGGTGGATTACTCGCTGAATCAGAATAATATATTTGATTTTTATCAAAATTTACAAAAAATGCTACCCAATGAGACCCCGCTTGATCATGTTTATCTAAATTAAATACAATACCAATTTTTGTTTTTCCAGAATTAATTACTTTATTATAATTTAATTTATTTACTCCAAATTGATCTAAATCTTCTATATCAATTGGCACCGCACCTATAAATATAAAATCTTTATGTTTTTGCATATATGTTTCCATACATCCATTAATCTCTGTTGTACTTAACCAATCATATTGTCCAGCAGGACCTTTTGTTTTAAATGCTAAATTTAATTCTTCATTATTATTTAAAAATTGTAAGGTTGCCCAACATGTTTGATCCTTACATTTTTCTTTTAATTTTTCTTGTAATTTACTTATCATCGTTTCTTTTTTATCAGATATTTCTATTTTATCACTGTGTGCTTTATTATACGCCTCTGCAATACTTTTTAATTCTTCAATTGTAAAACATGATCCCTCTGAATATTTATGAGAAATTGAACATGACGCTTCTATTTGTGTACCTGCTTTTTGATAATTCTTTTTATGCATATATTATGCAAATATTTTTGTTTATAATTATATATGAGTAATTTTCCAAAAAATATGTTTCAAGAAAAAAATAATAAAGATAGAATGATTGGATTAACACCAACTCCTATATCTGCAATTTTACCAAATCAATCTACTGATCCTAATTCTTTCTTAACACAAGATGTACAAAATATTAATCAATTTAGATTTAATTCAGATAATGTATTATCTAAAGGAATTATAAATAATAATAATGTAAAACATCCTTCAAATGCAAATGAATATGGATTATATCTAGATAGAAAAGAATTTCAATTAAATATGCCTTTATACCCAAATATTGCAGAATCGGTAGCATCAGAAAATGTTAGTGAATATGTTATTATTATTGATAGTAGTGATAGAAATTTAGATTTATATCCAAATCCATTTAAATTAAAGGCATTTTTTAATCAATCAGATGATACCACAAGATTAAATATTCCACGTGTTTTTGAAAATGTTAAATTTTTTCGTATTGAAAATGTTATATTACCTAGAAATTATTATATGACACAATACACTATTCCAAATATATCATTATCTACATTAAGTTTAATTACGGGTGATGGTGTAATTCCAACTGATGATAAAACTGCATTAACTACTGTTATTACTGAAATTATAAATCAAACTAGAATTAGTGCGGATGTTGCATCACCTTTAACTACAACAACAATTCAAACAGTAAAAGTAATTAATCTTAAAATATATTCATATACTGTAAGAATTAATAATGATAATGTAATTAGTACATTTACTGTAAATTATCCAAGTGATGTTACATATAATAGTACTTTATATACAAAAACATTTTTATCTGGTGTAAATCAAACTGATTATGATTTAGATATATTTTTACAAAATACTAATTATAATATTGTTACTAACACTGGTGGAATTAAAAAATCTGTTGTTGGTAATAATGATATATTATTTACTTTAAATTCTATAACCACTACAAATTATAGTATTAAATTTATGATTGATAATAATATTGCAACAAGAAGATGTTATGAATTTAATACAACACCAGGATCAACAACAGGAAATTTAGATTTTTACTTTTTTTCTACAAAAAGTTTAGATACAGATCGTTATATTATGTTAAGTATTGATGAAATTAGTGATAATAATATTAATTCTACTAATAATTCTTTAAGAAAAGCATTTTGTTTATTATATCCTGATTCATATGGTGAACTTCATTATTACGCAGCATCTAATTATCAAGATAAGATTTATAAAATGTCAAATTTAGGTAATATTAATCGTTTGACTCTAACCCTCTATGATAGTTATGGAAAAGAACTTTTAATGCCAAATTTAGATTATCATATTAATTCATCTAAATCATGTTATTGTAATAATGACGATTTTGGATGCCCGTGTTCTTATATTAGACATCCATATTATAAATGGTTACAAGTACAATATATGATAAAAATAGGTGTAGTAGAGACAGAAATCGATAAAAAAATATTTTATTAAATAAAAATAAAATTTAATTATAATGAGTAAATCTATTGCGATAGAATATGTAGAACCAACTATAAATAATATATTATTTTCTATAAAAGAATATGATTATTTAGAACCAATTAAAAAACAAAAAGATAATGAATTTTATAAAAATCTATTATCTTCTATAAATAAAAAAGAATATGATACATTTTTAAAAAATAAATCGATACTACCAGTATCCGATACAAATGATATTATTATATCTGAATATATAAAATGTTTTTTAAATAATAATATTATTGTATTATATCCAAACGCATTAAAAAAAGATAAAAAAATAAAAGAAAATTTTTTTAAAGTATTAAATAAAAATGGTAATATTTATTATGTTAAATCAATAAAAATTAATTATTATCATGCATATAATATATTATTTAATTTATATGCACATACTAATCGAATGAAAACAAATTCTCAAATTGTATATAAATTAAATAGATTAGGTTTTAATATTGATATATTAGAAGATCAAGAAATATTAATTGTTGTGTATCAACATTTAAATAAAGATCAAAGTATAAATGGATCTACTTCACCATTTAAAACTTTATTAAGAGAGATATTTTTAAATGAAGATTTAAAAATTACAAAAATTGCACCAGAATCAGATAATTATCCTAGAGGATATGATTATTTACATGTTAATGATTCTTTTCAAGAATGTATTAATTATGGATATTTATTTTTACATAAAAATACAATTGATTTTGTTAAACATCAACATTCTTGGAGATTAATGTTATTAACCAAAGGACAAATATTATTTAATAAATTTTGTAAAATTTTATTTTTATTACCTCTCGCTGAAAGAAATAAAATTATGTTAATGAGTAGTTCTGTTTTATTTTCATATGGTATTAGAAATATGAATGATATTGATGGTATAGTTACTGATGATATTAATATAAACAAAAAAATAGTAGATAATTTTCAAAAAAATGAGATTGATATATATTATGGAAAAATAAATAATATCAAAGATATTATTCCAAATATAGAAATACTATTAGGGTGGGAAAATGAATTAAATAGACGTGCAATGTTATTTGGTGCATCTAATTATAATGAATTAATAAATAATCCTATACATCATTATTACTTTATGGGAGTAAAAATGTTAAAATTAGATTATGATATTATCATAAGAAAATCAAGAAAACGACCTGCACAACTGACCGATTTATTAATAATCAATAGATTATTAAATATTAATAAAGAAGGAATAAAATTAGAAATACCTACTCAAACAAAAGAATTTGATGAAAAATTAAAAGTAGATGTAATTACTAATGTAAATAATAATGAATATTTAAGTACTATGCAACATTATTTAAAAATAAGATATAATTTAATTGTAAAAGAATCAGATATTAATACATGGATCAATACATCTGAAAATAAACAAGTTTATAAAGAAGTATTACATAATTTTCCATTAAAAAATAATTTAAAATTATTACCTTTATTACCTATTAAAAATAAAAATTTAACGTTAAAAGATTTATATACATATGGTAAAAATATTTCAAATGAAAAAATAATATATCCAACAGTAAAAGAATTAATTGATAAAAATTATATTAGTTATACATCTATATTATCAGATAATAAACCATATTTATTTAAAGGTGAAGATTGGATATCAAATAGACATTTATGTCAAAAAGAAATAAATACAATATATGATAAAAATTCAACACAAAGAATAAGAATTTTATCATTTAATGTTCATAATTTTATTACTAGATGTAATCAAGGTATAACACCTTTATATTTTAATAATTTAAACCCATATCAATTTGGTAGAGATATTCAACAATTTTTTTCCGTCTTTAAACATATTAATGCAGATGTTATTTGTTTACAAGAATTTGTACCTGTTTTAGATAAACCAATAAATGAAGATATTACTGATTATGATGAAATTAGAAAAATAAATTTTGAATATTTTAATTCTGAAATGAAAAAATTAGGATATTTATATTCATGTATTGCAGATACAAATCAAGGTAAATTTTCAGAAAATGAACCAAGATCATATTTTATGTTATGTAATGGAATATATAGTAAATTACCTATATTAGAAGAAAAAATATTCCAATTATTTGTTAATAGAAATATTGTTTCTATTAAAGTAAATCATAATAATAAAGATATTTGGATTTTAAATACACATTCTGCATATTATCCTGAAGAAACTCCAGAAACAATCGCAATGAAAAAAAATCTTGTTATTTTACAATTTGAAACAATTAAATATATTATTGAAAATGAATTTTTATATAAAACATATAAAAATCTTATATTTTGTGGTGATTTTAATATTAACTTTTTTAAGAAAGGTCATAATTATAGATATAAAAATTATGATGTAATTAAAAATTTAATGTTAGAATACTTTAATAATTCTTTTAAAATTAATTTACCTACTAATTTTTCTCAAAATGATCAAACTGATTTTATTCTTATTTCTAAAAATTCTTCTTTAGTACCAAAATATAGTCTTATCGTATATTCTACATTATCTGATCATTTCCCATTATTTACTGATTTTCAATAAATAATTTATTATTAAATAAATTATTTATTATTCTTCTGTTTCATTATCTTCTTGAACATTTGATTGAGCAGGATGTTGAACAGGATGTTGAACAGGATGTTGAACAGTCTGTTGAAGATGCTCTAATCTTGCAATTTTTTCTTGTACTTCACCACTTAATTTTAATAACTGTCTCTTCTTTTCATCTAATAAATCTATATTTGGATTTACTTTATTTATATTATTGTCTTGTTGTGGTCTAGTACTTAATATTCTTCGTAATTCATCCTTCTCTGTTTTTAAATCATTGTATCTTACCATTAATGTTTTTAAATATTCTTCATATTTATTTAATTTTCCTGATAATAATTTTAACTGATTTTGATATTGTTTTTCTCTCTCTATTAATTTCATCATATTTTCTTGCATTTGTGGTTGTTGATATTGTTGATGTTGTTGATATTGTTGTTGAAATTGTGGTTGCTGTTGTTGATATTGTTGTTGAAATTGTGGTTGCTGTTGTTGATATTGTTGTTGTTGTTGAGATTGTTGATAGTGTTGTTTAGATTGCTGTTGTAACTGTTGTGGCGGTTGTGAGATAGAATCTGTGTTAGTTTGCATATGTTTTTTAAATTCATTATCATTTTTAAATAATTCTTCTATATTATCTATTTTTTTTTCAGGTGATTTTAATGAACTTCTTGCAGATTCCATTTTTTTTAATCTTTCATCTATTGTTTCATTTATATTTTCATTTACATTATCTGGATCAATTCCTGTATTATAAAATGCTTCATCAAATGCACTTGTTACTTCAGGAGTATCCGTAAAATAACTAAAATTAGATGATCCGGCATAATCTTCTATTTCGTTTGTATCGTTACTAGAATCATTAAAAACTACATTATTTTTTCTTGTAGATGTTCCCTTAAAATTATCTAATTGAGAGTTTTTCATTTTCTCATCTATCATTCTTTTAGGATTAGTTGATTTAGGTTGTAACCATTCAGGTACATTTGGTTCAGAATTTTGTCTATTAAAATTTTTATATTCATCCATATATTTATTATATCTACTGTCTAATCCTTCAGTAGTATCTGGTAATAATCGTGTATTAGAACTATATTGTGCTGGCATACGCATATTTACTGGAGCGGCAATATTTCTATTTCTTGGTTGAATATTTAATCTTTTTAATGCAACATTTACAAATTTATCTATTGCATCTGTTAAATTATTTTTAGATATTTTTGATTTATCTAATAATCCATATGTTTCGTCTAAAACATTTTTTACAACACTTTGAACTTTTATTAAATTTTGTTGATTAGATACGTCAACTTTATTACTATCTATAAATTCACTTGTTATAAAAGAAACAGATTTTTGATTCACAAAATAATTATATAAATTACTCATATTCAATATTCCTAATTTAATTTTATATATTAACCTTAATTATTTATATTATAAGTATTTTATTCTAAATAAAAAACTAAAAATAAGTTATGCAAGTATATAATCCAAATAATCCTGTTTATAAGTATAAATCAGTTAAAACTAATCCTCCAAAAAATAATCATGTTGAAGAAAATAAAGAAATTTTAGAGGAAAAAAAATACCCAAATTCATATGGTTTATATATTCAACCCCCAGAATTTTTACCTGGTATTCAAAAACCTATAACATATTTACAGTATGTTGCTTTTACAATAGATACAAATGACAGAGATTATTCAAAATATCCTAATCCTTTTTCTTTTGTTACAAATATATTTACTGAAAAATTTAAAAATGTTAAAATATTTCAAATATTTTATATCACTTTACCACAACTTAATTTAATTAAAATTTCTCAAACAATTGATGCAAATTATACATTTATGTTAAATTATATTCAAAATAATACTGTAGTAAATAACCAATCTATTATAAATGGTGCAACAATATATACTATTTGTAATTATTATAACAATGAAGTAAATTTTATTATAAATAATAATATATCATTAGTTTATTCAATTGATAAAAAACTAAATTATTATACATACGGTTTTAGTAGTTCTTACAAATTAAATGCAAATCCCTATTTACGATTAGTTATTCCTGAAGTTCTATATTCACCAATATTATCTACAGATAATAAACAATTTACTTATTTTGTTCGTATGTCTCGTGCAAGAAATAATATTGCATATGCATCAGTAAGAGCAGCAACTAAAGTATTCAAAGAACATACTTTACTTAATTTTGAAAAACTTACATTTAATTTTTTTGATTCAACACATCAATCTTTGACTGTTGATTATTTAGATCAATATGCTGATACAGTAGATGATCCTACTAATATGGCGAGTAAATATAATTATATTAGACATCCATTATTTTATTATCATCAAATAAATATTGGTGTTCGTCTTGGTATAATACGAAATTCATTAAAATAATTTAATCATATAATATTTTATTGTTAATATAATGTTTTTTATAAAAATACATTCCCGCTATTATAATTGGTGTAATTATTAATAATCTATTTTTATACATTTCATAATTATCTTTTTCATTATCTATACAATCTTTATACGTATTTAAAAAATGTGCATTATCACTATACACATTCGAAAATACAGTATATATATTTTTTGTATATTTATAATACCAACTTAATATTTTTGGTATTGGATCATTAATATGAGATATTTCAAATGTATTTTTTACATATTTATTATATAAATATACAAAATTATTACTCCCTACAGATGGTGCTCCAATTTGAATACTACTAATATTATCTGAAGAAATATTTAATTTATTAATATTCATTATAAAATCAAATATACAGATTTTTGAAACAGCGCCTCCTAAAGAATGTCCTGTAATAAAAATTTTTGTTGCACCATTATTTAATAAATTATTACATTTTGTATAGATATCATTTTTTATAGATAAGTATGTATTTAAAAATCCCTCATGCATATTTACAACTTGATTTATACTTTCAAATATACTTTTATTTAAAATGTATTGTTTATCTAATATATTAATATCACTTAATCTATTTACATCATTAGTGGTACCTCTAAAAGATACAATAATTTCACTAGAATCATCTTTATTTAATTGAACATTATAACCCATTTTTGTTATAGGATTTTCTATTGCATCATCATATACTAGATCTGAATAATAAAGTGCTTTTTGTATTTGACTTTTATCTGGAGTAAAAAATCCATTATAAATATAATTTACTATTAAATCTAATATTGGATAATATATCCATAATCCAATACTAAATAATAATAAACTATATATATTCATTGGCATATATTTTAAATATATTCCAAATATTGATATAATTAAAAATCCTCGAGTATTTATTTGATTCCATACACTTGTAAAATATGTGTGATTATTTTCATCTTTATTAATACAAATATTATAAAAGTAATAACATAAATATATAATAAATGATATTAGAAAATATCTTATTATTGCATCTTCTATAAATTTAGTATACTTTCTTGATTTAATATTTATATTCTTATCAAAATATGTTATACCTCCATATAATACATATGTGTATAATAATTCTATATGTTCCATATATTATAATATTAATAAAATTATAATATATTTTATAAAAAACTATACAATTCTTACTGATGGTATATTTATAATTTCTTCAATTACATAATATACTTCATTTTTCTCTTCTATTTTAGATGCAATACCTTTTTCCATTTTTACTCGACCTACTTGATAATCTAAATCAAAATCATATACTACACCAGTATCTGGATTATACCAATATGTTTCTGATTTTTGTTTTATACTATCTTTCATTTTAATACCTTTAATTTTTATTACTTTTACTTTCTTAATCTCACTGTTTTGTGCATTTAATCCATTATTTAATTTAGAATCATAATATACATCTTCATTATATGCTGGTCCAACTTGTTGATCAAATAAAGATGACTCATTAAATTGAAAACATTGATATTTTTCTTGTATCATATTGTGATTTTCAAATAATTTACAATCAATTGCTGCTTCTCTTACAGTCTTTAAAAAACTATCAATTAAAACTTGTTTACGTTTTGCAAGATCTTCTATCTTTTCATCTATTGTTCCTGATTCATCTCTTTTTATACTTCTATATCTAAATATATCAACGGTTCTCTCTTCCATTGGTAAGTCTTTGTGATAGCATTGACGTATAGCGCGACCAATTAACTGTTTAATTCTTACTTCATGCCAATATGGTTCCATTATATGAACTTGTCTTACATTTCTTAATGATATACCTTCACTACCTGCTGGCGCTACTAATATATATTTTACTAGTTTTCCGTCTACATTTTCTATTTGATTAAATATATCTATTGTCTTTTTTCTTTTTATATCATCTATTCCTCCATGATATTCTAATAATTGTTTATAATTTTCTCCATCACCATAAGATAATACCTCAATATGTTTTAAATAAATTTTCATCATTTCTAATCCTTCACCAGATACATAATTTGAATATATCATAACAGGACCTTTACTTCTGAATGAATAAAATAATATTGCAGTCATTTTACATGAACATGAATATAACGCTTCTAATAAACTGCTTTTATTTTTATACTCTGATATAAATTTTTTATATTTATAATTATATTTTTCTTTAAAAATTTTAATATCATCATGAATAGTATGTTTCTTTTTTTCATCTTCAGAATTTTTTACCATAAAATATTTATCAGTAGATAATATAAAATCACTAATTGTTCTTTTATATAAATCAACACTTGTTATAAATTCTGCATCTTTTAATCCCTCTTTAAATTCTTCAGTACGTCCTTCCGCTAATTTATGTACATCTATATCATCTAATTTAAATTGATTTGGTCTTGGTCTTTTTTCTCCATTAATTTTATCATTAATAAATGGAAATACAAAATTACTTGATTGACGTGTATAGGTATTAAAACTACCTTGTTCTGATTTATTTTGCATACGTCTTATTTCCATTTGTTTTTCTATATATTCAAAACTATTATATATGTCATTTTGATACTCTGACATTACTAATTCTTTATACATTGTTCTTGATTTTGCATATAAATCAGGTGTTTCACCAATATAGAAAGATGTTAAACCAAGAATTCTTCGTTGAAACATATTTTTTGAGGCGGGATTTAATATCTTTACCTTTCCTGTTGATATATACTTTTGCTCAAATTTAATTTCACTATTTGGAAATATTCCAGGTCTTAATAAATTATATATTAATGCAAGTTCAAATGGATTGTTAATTACTGGTGTTGCAGATACTAACATTACTCTTGTATCTGTATTGTCTTTTACCTCTCTTACAATATAATCATATATTGATGATGCTCTACGACCAGTTTGACCTGTTACGTTATTATACACATTACTAATAAAGTTATGCGCCTCGTCTATTATATATATCGATTTTTTTGATGCATCTACACTTCTTACCGCTTGAATAAAATCACGATCTGCAAATGGTGAATCATAGTGAATAAATTTTATTTGCGCTCTCATTGCTTTTTTTTCATCTTGATTTAACCATTTTTCTAAATCCTCAATCCATGGTTTGTTTTCTAATGTCGCCTTAATTAATATAAAAACGTTCCATAAACTACTAAAATTAAATAATGCATTATAAAAAAAAATACATGTTGCTGTCTTACCAGAACCTAATCCATGATATAATAATAAAGTTTTATGAGGACTACGATAATCCATAAATTTTCCAACAAATTCTTGATATTTACGTAATTTTTGATTTTCTAGAGTTACTGCACATGGATCTTGACCAACTTCTCGTTTAATATCTTCTAAGTGATATTTCTTAAAATTTTGTAATATCCAAGAAGGAAATAATCTTCCATTTAATTCTAAATTAATAAATTCATTTTTTGTTTTCTCCATATTATTAATATATTAAATAAAATTATATTAATAATCTATTTTCTTGATACTTTAATTAATTATATATTATATTCGTAATTTATAAATACTAAAGTTAAAAACTCTTAGGAGGGTTACTTTATTTGATTTTCCTTGATTTGTTTAAATTTAATCAAGGCATTCAATGCCGCTTGCTGTTCTGCTTTTTGTTTAGATGTACCTTCTCCTTTTGCAATGATAATAATATCATTTGGTCTACCTTTATCATCTAACGATGTCATTGGATCTAAGATACCCATTGTATATACTTTTTGAGTCGATTGATTTGTTACTTTACAATTTACTTCCCAATAAATAGGCGATACCCATTTATTAGAATGAAAAAATTGCATTAACTGATCTTTATAATTTTCATCTTGGTAAATTAGCGATGGATAATCTACATGATTATCCAGAAAATATTCAATTAGTTTTTTACATATTTCTTGTCCTTGATCTAATTTTAATGCACCTAAAAATGCTTCAAATGCATCTTCTAATATTTTATCAGATTCACGACCTTTAATTAATTCTGTTTGTTTTGATATTAATACATACGTATCCAAACCAAGTTCTTTCGCAAATCGAGAAAATGTTGATTTATCCTCTATCTTTGTTTTTAATTTAGTCATAAACCCTTCATCACCTTTTGGATGATTTTTATATCTTAAATATAAATATGTACATAATATATCTTTGATTGTACCATCACCTGCAAATTCTAAACGCTCACTGGATATATCACGTAATTCAACCATTTTATTGGGTTCAATATGTTTATTTCTTTGATTTTTCATTTGATTCATTTCTTTTGTAAATTTATTATAATATTTTTGTTTTACATATGAATAATGAGACATCGCTTCTCGATAAATTTCAATATCATTTACTTTAATATTGATATCAAAATTTCTTAACAATCTTTCAACACCTTCTTCATCAATCAGAATATTATTCTCATTGTAGGGTATACTTATTAATATTTCATTATCTTCTTCATCATAGTTCATTTTAATATATATAATTAGTATTTAATCTTTAATTAATTTTTTCATTTTTTATATATATGCCTAGAACAACAAAAAAATCTGTTTCTTTACCTAAACCCGTTTCTAATACTATCTCTAATACGATACCTAAACCTAGTTTACTAACTTCTATAAAAGAAGGATTTGGTTTTGGTATTGGTTCCATTATTGCACGAAATATGTTTAGTTCTACGCCTATTCAACCACCGCAATCTTCTAATATATCTTGTATTGAATATAATAAATGTTTAGAATCAAATGATAAATATGAATGTTTTGGTAATTTAGATCAAAAAAAATATGTAGAGTGTAAAACAATAAATTAATAAATTAATTCGTCTATTATATCAATTGATACTTTTCCAATTGTATCTGGATTATATCCACCTTCTAAAATATATATTAATGGTTTATCTAAGTTTTTAAGATAATTAGTAACATAAACATAGAATTTATTTGTTAAATTCATTACTTGAAATGGATCATCTCTATGTGCATCTAATCCATTACTTATAATTATTATATCTAATTCTTTGTTATCAATAAATGGTATTATAAATTCTTTAAATTTTTCAATATAATCATTATCATTTAACCCTCTTTTCAATGGTATATTTAATACTTTTTCTTTATTTTCATTTATATCTCCTGTTCCAGGATAAAATCCGTTACCATAACAATGCATTGATACAAAATATATATCATCTTCCATATTTAAATTTATTAATGATTGAGTACCATCTCCATGATGAACATCATAATCTAATATTAATACTTTTTTGTTAGAAACATCATGTAATTGTTTTGCAGTTAAATATGTATGATTAACAATACAAAACCCATTATAATTATTTAATTTAGAATGATGTGATGGTGGACGAATTAAACAATATGCATATTTAATTCTATTAGTTGTTATTTGATAACATACATTAAATAAAATTATAGAATTATCTATAATTTCATCGTATGTTACATTAGAAAAATATGTATCGCCTTCTATTATATCATCTTTGTCTAATTTATGACTGATATCTTTAATCATTTGCAAATATTTTTTAGAATAAATCTTTGTTAATAATAGATTTGCAATATCTTCTTTTTCCATTATAAAACGTTTTTGTAAATATTTTATAATAGTATTATTATCATATATTCTAATATCATACGGTAAATTAGATTTTAAATATTCTATTGAAATTGATATTCTATTATGATTTTCAAGATGATTTAAATTTTTGTTTATTGAATCATTGTAATAAACACATAATAAATTTGATGACATTTTTAATTAATAATAAATATTTGTTTATCATATTTCTTATCAATTTTTAATTTATTAATAAATTAATAAATTCATCATTACATTCACGCATACATAATGGACAATTTCTATTTGAACTTGTATTAAACCATTTCTTTATACATTCCGTATGTGTTTTATGACTACATGGTAATGTTATCCAATTATTATCATCACACAAACAAATTGGACAATCATAATCTGGTTTAATTATAAAATCGTTAATAATTAATTTATTATAATTAATTATTTGCAATGCATCATTTAAATAAGAATCTTTTTCATATACTGAAAAATTATATATTTTATTTAATATATAATACTCATGATAAAATAGATATAAATGATTTTTACCAAAAAAACTGTCAAATATAAATTCATAACAAAATAATTTATGCATAAAATCTAATTTAT
>Ga0114962_10002957_pt1 | contig 13916 bp, 11 predicted proteins | sample C_130820_MF_Meta_FD_87017 | JGI IMG/M metagenome (GOLD analysis project Ga0114962, IMG submission 87017) | Freshwater microbial communities from Lake Croche, Canada to study carbon cycling - C_130820_MF_MetaG | ecosystem: Environmental > Aquatic > Freshwater > Lake | place: Lake Croche, Canada... | reverse complement strand
GACACCGTTGGAATATGTGCTGTCGCCAAAACTCCAGTTGTATAAATTGGCCAACTGACTGGTGTTTTGGAAACTGAATACGGCTCGATTGTTTCCGTTGTAGTCGGTGTAGATATAGCCAGTTTGTGCAGTGGCACCGGACGCATCGCTTTGTGTGTTGGCTGTGCCCAGAAAGTTGGCCCGCACTTCGGGTTCTACAGTGATTGTGACGTTGCTGGCTCGGAATGGACTGGTGCTGTAGCCAGTGTACAGCCAGAGATTTGCTGTGTAATTCACTGTGGTTCCGGCAGACTGTTGTCCAGCGGTCAATGCAAAAGTATGAGTGATGTTGGCTGCGCCTGGGTTGCCGGCCAGGCCAGACTGAATATTGACGTTGCTGTTGGCAGTGCCATCGCCCCATTGCCAGTTGTACAGTTGTTGCGCTCCATACACAGCAGTGGTACCTGGACTGCCTGGTGTGTCGTTTCTAAAACTGACCACACCACCACTGGTGGCTGCATAATTGATCACATTCAGTGTGTTGGCCGTGAACGCAGGACTTTGTGGAGAATAAACTTTTACAAAACTGGTGCTGGACACTGTGCTGACATTGGCCGGTCCAGCGGTGTTGCTGGTGGCAGTAAGCACAATGCCATATCTACTGTCGGTATTGGCTGAATTGGTATAGGTATGTGATTGTGTGGTCCATCCTGAATTGAAGTTTGCGTTGGCTGATCCGTCGCCCCAATTCAATTCAAAGTAGTTGGCATATTGACTGGCATTGCTGATCTGAGCACTGTTGCCTGAGTTGATACTGCTGTTGGCCACTGTAAATGCACTCACAGGAGTTGGCGTATACAGTGTGATGTAATTTGTTCTAGTGGTGCTTGACACACTGCCTTTGGCGCCAAGGGCCGCATTGCCGCTGTAGGTTCCGTTGGTGTTATAGGCAGTGTAAGTGACTGTAAATTGTCCACCCGCCACATTGCTGTAGGTATGAGATGGGTTGGCACTGGTGCTGGTCGTTCCATCACCAAAATCCCAAAGATAACTGTTGACATTGCCAATGTAGGTGCCTGTAAATGCCACTGTCACTGGACTAGAACCCGACAATGGTGTTCCTGTGAGATTGGCTTGTCCTACATAAGTGCCTTTGGCAATATTTAATGACACCTGATTGAGATCGTCAAGTCCGTCAGTTACATAAGTGGCAGTGGTCCAGCCAGGATAAGCCACGTTGACAGTCAAACTACCGTCTGCAGGAGTTCCCAACGGTATTAAATTGCCAATGACATTGCCGCTGACGTTGCCAGCTTGACTGTCAACATAGGCTTTGGTTGCTGCATCTGAACTGACCACCGGATTGGCCAAATTATTAATATTGACATTACCAACACTGATATTGCCATTGCTGCGCAACAAGATATTGCCTGTTATGATATTGCCACCTGTGACATTGCCAGTTACACTTAGGCTTGTTCCGGTAGCTGCACCAATGTTGGGAGTGGTCAAGTTGGCGCTGGCTTTGACAATGATATTGCCGCCGCCATCAAATGCTGTGGTGTTTTCATCTACTTTGGCACTGATCAATACGCCAGCAATAGCAACGCCGTTGCCGGCGTTGTAAATTTGACTCTGACTGAATTGACTGAACTCAATATTGCTAGAACCAAAAGTGATTACTCCGGGCGGTGCGCTGACAACCCAACTGGTACCTAGATTGATGTTGCCACTTGTTACAAAGAAATAGTCGTTCAAACTCAACTGTTCTGTGCTGTTGGGACCATATTGGTCTGTGTCCGTCGTACGCACGACCGTGGTCGCATTGGCCCATCCGTAAACGCCATTCCACACAGCATTGGCTTCATTTTTAATCAAAATGCGTGTGCCAACTGTTTGCACGTTGGCAGTGTCAATCAAGTTGAATGAACCGGTTGTTTGCAAGTATGCGCCTACGCCGTTCGAAACTCCATTAGGCTGAGTGTAAGTCACAGTACCACCCGTGGCGGTAGTTGCAGTTGTGGTTGTGGCTGCTACAACTGCGGTATGGAAGCTGAGCCCTGTGGATGCTTGAATGTCAACATAGTATTTGCTGGCAACATCTTGATCTTGTTGTGGCGTTAGTTGTAATCCATTGATGTAATTGTTGTTTAAAACAATATTGCCGCCTGGCGATATATTGATATTTCCGGATCCGGTACTGACTGTTAGGCCAGTGGCATTGTACAACTGTCCGGCGTTGATATTGGCACCAATTATGTTGCCAGAGGCACTGACCAATCCTGAAATATATTGACCAGTGGTCGACACTGTCACAACGTTTGATGTGCCAGTTATAGAAGTTGCCACATTGCCGTTGGCATAGACTTTTACATTGCTGGTTCCATTTTGTATACTGGTAGCATCAATGCCGGTCAATTGTGATCCGTTGCCGATGAAATAATTGCCAGTGACATTGCCCACAGCACTCACGCCCACATTTGTGGTCCAACTGTTGGCCGAAGTATTGTAGGTCCAATTGGTCAAAGGTGTGCCAGCTGGACCAACATTCAGGCCAGCACCGTTGATGTTGGCATAGGTGGATTGATTGTTGGCCAATTCAATGTACAAGTCATTGGTAATGATAACATCAGTGTCTCTAAATGTAACATTGCCCTGAACATCCAAATTTCCAAGTATGGTGACATTGTTGCTGATGTTTAAATTGTTACTAGAAACATTTCCAGTGGTGCTGAGATTGTTGGCAAGAATATTACCATTGACCTGCAATGCAACCGTGGGCGATGTAGTATTGATACCTACGTTGGCATTGGAAATAGACAGAGCAATTCCGTCTCTCTCGAGTACATTTGCTAAAATCTGTCCTTTTATGTAATTGATCATTGACATGGCATATTTTCTTAGGTAGAAGAATGTATCACGTTGATTGGAACGGTGTTAGGCGGTGGCGACGCAAATGTTAGGGTAGTACCACCGTTTACACTGTAGCTGGCAGCTGAATAATCGGGTGGAATTGGTATGGGATTCTGATAAATCGACCCCACAAACACCATGATTTGTTGTGTTGATGCCACTGCCAATGACATTTCAAATGCGGTTGTTGATCCGTTGCCAATGAAGCTGTCAACAACGTATGTGATGCCTGCTCCGCCGGGTGCCAAAATGTTCCAAATGGTGCCATCAAAAAATTCTATCAGTCGTGAATCAGTGTTGTAACGCATCATGCCAAAATTTGGAGAATCTGGTCGATCAGCTGCTGACCCCGTAGGTAAAACCACCCCGCTGCTGGATGATTGAAGTCTGCGATTTTTTACTAGATATCCCATCAGATAGACGTGTAGGAAACTACAGCATTGAGTGTGTTTGACGAAGCATTGGCATAGATAAAATCACCGTTGCCCAATATCAATTTTTCATTGCCCACATACAGTTGGAAAGTGTCGCCACCAGTGGTGTTGGCCGATGACAAAATGTCAATGCTGGCCACTACCATGTTCAAATTGCTGGCAGTTTGACCACTTGGCACTACCCAAAGATTGGCTGTCACAGTGGCATTGCTGTAGTTGGTAGCACTTAACCAAGTGACCACAGTGTTGCCACTGCTGGTATAAACAGTGTTACCTGCTGAAGTTATGTACGAAGTTTTTATGGTCATTGTAGTTCCTTAAAATATAATAGAATAAGTGATGGCTTTGGTTTTGCTGATCAGCTCATCTTGTGCCGAGCTGGAAGTAAAATACAGGCCAGTGCCGCCCACACCCACGGCATTGCTGTATAACACCACAGCATTGGCCACGTTGGCCGGAGTGCCGATGTTTACCAAAGCCTGTGATCCAGTCAGGGTCAACCGATTGTTGGCATAATCAAATGTAAAGTTTGATGTGGCGCCAAATACTCCCAATTCGTTGAACTGTATTTGTGTGTTGCTGCCGGCAGCATTTACATTTCCTGCCGCCAGTGTCTGATATGGATCTATTGCCGAGCCGTCGCTGTTTACTCGAGAACTGATCTGCCAGGTGTTGGAAGTGGTGCTGAATCTAAATCCCGCATAAGACGTAGTATTGGCCTGTGCCAGCAGGCCCATGTTGTTGATACTTCCAGTATTGTTAGCAGCAACAGTAATAAAATCAGCCGTTGTGATACTGTTGGCAATTTGTGTAACATTGCCGTTGAACAAAATGTTGGCCGCGTTGACCTTAAATGTGCCAGTGCCGTCAGCACAGGTGATGGTATAATCACCACTGGTGTTGGAAATTTTGATTGGCGAACTCATTTGTAGACCCTTTTGATTATTTATGCAGTCCCAATGATGCTAAGATTATAAAAAAATCCCGCCAATGGCGGGATTCATAGTAGGTCAAAGACCTATTAGGAAGTAAAGTTCTGAGCTTGTGCCAGTGTCAATGTGCCAGTGCCGTTGGTCCAAGTGGCAATATCTGCACCAGATTTGTCTGTGCTTGAAACTGATTCACTGAATGTGAGACCACGTGTGTTACCAGCCACAGTGACAATATTGGCAGCACCAACCGCAGTACTCAACTGGAATGTGGTTGTACCGTTGGTAGCAATCACATAATAAGTTGTTGGATTAGCGTAACCGGTGATGGTGGCATTACCAGTAAAGGTTCCGCTGACATTGATAATTTGACCAGTTGTAAAAGTGCTGGCATTGGCAGTGAACCAGCCAGCAGTGTTGGCAACAGCAACACTGGCAAGTGTTACCGCAGTGGTTTCGCCGGCAACAAAGAAGTTGACTGCATAACGATTTGGCGGAATACTGTTGTCAAAAATGTACTTGTTGGTCAGTCGAGTTGCATAGTTGGCATTGCCATCAACGTTGAATACCATGTTCATTTGGCCACTGCTGATCGTGCCACTGGCCACTAGTTGACATTGACCAGCATCGCTGGCAGTACCTGTGCCAGAACCAGCACCTGTGGCTGTAAATACTGCGCCAACTGCTGGATTGACCCCGGCACCAATTGCGGTCCAGTTGGTATTGCCCAGGCTGATAATTTGATAACTGAAGCCAGGAGTAAATGATCCAGCATTGACTGAATTTTCGCCTGATACCAAGTACTTGGTGGTGCCTTTTTGTGTGATAATATGTGCAGTACCTTCCTGACCGTTCACATTGGCTGTGACTTTTACCACAGGATATGCACTGGTAGCAATGCTGGCATTGCTGCCGCCAACTACACCTAAAAATTGTGCAGTTGTCAGTCCGACCGGAACCACGGCTGTGTTAGGATCCAAATTGGCAAAGCTGTTGAAACCAATGTCAATGGTGGTTGATTGTTTAATTTTAAGAGGACGACCCATTTTGTTTTCTCCTTAAAGAAGTCCGATGCGGGTTCTAACCGCTACGCTGTTGGGTGTTAATCCTCAGCATAAAACGCCTGATGCGTTGACCAGTATTTATAGAAAAGAAATATTTTGTGTTCTCAAGTGCTCAGTAAATATAGTCATGGAAACAGAACTTTTAATCGCACACGGCAATCAGTGCCGAGAAGAAAACAACCCCGAAGGCGCATTGGCATTTTATGCACAGGTAATGACTCAGGATCGTCGGCATGCTGGTGCTTTCAACAACTACGGAAACGTATTGAGAGAAACAGGCGATGCTGAAGGTGCAATACCTTTTTTACAACGAGCCATACAATTGGATCCCAGCAATGCCACAGCGCAATTTAATCTAGCTGTGGCCTATCTGTTGGCCGGCGATTATGAACGCGGTTGGCCACAATACGAAAGTCGCTGGCGTTACGAGCATCTAAATGGACTATTGCCCAACTTTTCACAGCCCAGATGGACCGGCCAAGATCTTCAAGACAAAACCATCTTGGTTATGGCCGAACAAGGCCACGGCGATAATATACAATTTATACGCTACATGGGCGATTTGACTGCTCGGGGTGCTCGGGTAATTGTGCAGGTCAATGCCAGTTTGATTCCGTTGTTTCGCAGCGTTGCACAGATATCTGAATTGTACAGTTTTGATCAACCAGTGCCAGCGTTTGATTACTGGACTCCAATCATGAGTGTGCCCGGTCTAATTGGATCAACGTTGCAGAACATTGCACCGGTGCAGTATTATCTAACAGCCACCGCAGAATCTCAACGGCATTGGCAACAAGTTTTGGGCCCAAAAAATCGACTACGTGTGGGCTTCTGCTGGAGTGGTCGTCGAGACACCTGGATCAATCGCCACAAAGGTATGCCGTTTGAAACCATGTTAGATTTGATCAACCGCAATCCTGGCTATGAATGGGTCAATCTGCAATGCGATTGTACCGGCGAAGAAGAAGCCCAACTGGTGGCTGCAGGAGTCCGGGCCTACCCTGGAGCCATACAGAGTTTTGCTGATTCGGCCGGATTAATCATGCATATGGATGTGGTGTTGAGTGTGGATACTGCGGTGGCTCACTTGAGTGGGGCATTGGGTCGACCGGTCTGGGTCATGTTGAGCCAGTTTGCATTGGACTGGCGTTGGTTGCTGGGCCGTGATTCGAGCCCGTGGTACAGCACAGCCAGATTGTTCCGCCAGCCAAAAATGGGCGACTGGGCATCAGTCACAGACAAAATACACAAATTTCTCAGCTGGTATAAAATTTAACGAGCACGACGCAGTCTATTTTGGTGTTGTTGCTGTTGTTGACGTCGAGCCAATTCTTGTGCTGGTGTGAGATAGTAACCGTCAGCATTGCCAACTGGGCTAGGATGTTTGACCGGAATCAATCCAGAAAATTTTATTCCTGATATCATATCAATATTTATAATCAACAAAAAAGGGCCTTGCGGCCCTTTTCTGCTTCTTCCCATCCCTGAGAAAAATAAACTGCGTTCTCTGATTAGGAGAAAGATAAGTTTTGAACAGCAATTTCGCCAACATAGTCAGCGGCATTCCCGAACGAAGATGCAGTATTTGTCAATTCCACGAATCCGTACCTGGTCATGAATGATACGACTGGTTCGAAAGTTGATGGATCTAAAACAACACCGCTGCTCATCAAAGGAATGTATGGGCAGTAGAATGCGGCGGCATCAGCTTCGCTGGTACCTTTGTAACCAACCAACACAGATGCTGTATCTTGTGCATAGCTGTTTACAAACACACGCATAGCGCCGTTCAAAGTACCAACAAACTTGGTGTTTGTAGGAGCTTCAAAAGTGCCTTCTGTGGTGCGAGCAAAAGCTGAAGTTGTTGCACTTTGCAACACTGTCAAACTTGCTGGGCTAACCACACACCAGTTACCAGCACCACGACGTGTGCGTTGTGCGATCAAGTTAGCAACACGGTTGATCAAAACTGCCAATGCGGCATGTTCGTCACCAACAAATGTAGCTGTACCAGATACAGTAGCTTGGTTGTATGTGTACTCAGTAGCAGCCAATGTGCTCAGGCTCAAGAGAATCTCTTGGTCGATCTCAGCTGTGATCTCTTGTGCAAGAGCAGCCATGATTTCTGCTTCAACGTCAATGCCGTGCATGGCTTGTGCGTCTTGTGCAGATTCAAATGTCCAGCGAGCTTGCAACTTGCGTGTCTTAGCTTCAACAGCTTGTTTCAAGATCTGAACGCTGATCTGTTTACCGCCTGTGCCTTCCATTGTTGCTGTGTTGTTACCAGTGTAGCCAGTAGCTGTTGTGGTAGCTTGTGGCACTGTGGAGTAAGCAGTAGCAATGGTGAATGGACTCAAAGCTTCTTGACCAGCTGCAACGCTTGTGGCGGCTGCTGAGTTGTCCGTCAAGCTCTGTGCATAACGCACACGCAGAGTGTGGATTTGGCCAACTGGACCTGTCATGGGCTGAACGCCGACCAACTCGTTAGCGATAACGGTGGGCATAACACGTCGAATCACTGGCAGAATCACACGGTTAAGTGTAGCGATGTTGCCGGATACAGTAGAACCAGAACTTGCGTTCTCACGCAAATACTTTTTGGTGTTTTCGAGGATAACGGACATAGATGTACGCTTAGAACCATGCAGGCCTTCTAAGAGTGCTTCTTTGGTCTCGCCCCAACGACTTTCTAACAATTCTTGTGACATTTAAGTCTCCTTTATTATGTCTTTGGTTTACAGCCCTGCCAAACGCTTTAGATCGATCACGTTGTTTTCTTGTTCAACTTGGTCTACATCTGGACTGCGGGCAGATTTATCACCGGTAGCAATGGATACGGATTCAGTAATCACTTTCTGGGCTTTTACTGAACGATCTTCCAATACTGCTGGTAGATACTTTTCAAAGGCGCTTTGCAGACGTTTGGTCTGTACGCTTTCGAGCAAATTGCGCATCACTTCTGCTTTTTCCCGGTTTAGAGGAGACAACAGTTCTTCTAATGCAGCGTCACGCTGGTTAGATTCTTTGATGATACGTATTTCGCGTTCCTTGGATTCAACGAGAACTTTTGCTTTCTCGGCGAATTTAATGGCTTCGGCCAGTTTAGAATCTTTGTAAGCAATGGTATCGTGCAATTTGCGAACTTCGGCTTTCTCATTGAGGTGAGTGGCTCCAAATTCGGTTGCGTATGCTTCAAAAATACGACGACCAAAATTGTTCTCTCGAGCAATTTGGATGTCTTCTTTCAACTGACTGAGTTCAGCCTTAAGATGTGTGCTAACAGCAGCGGACATTTTGCTGGCAGATTCTGTTACGAATCGGGCCTTGAGTGTTTCCAACTGGTTGCGAGCTTCGCGCACCAAACGAACTTTTGTGTTGACCACATCTTGTTTGTCTTGTGCAAATTCTCGAATCTCACGTGCCAGTGCATGTACCACAAAGTTTTCCAACTTTTCAATACCTTCACTGTGCGTTTTGCGGTCTCGGCGCAGTTCGCCAATTTCTTCAGCAAGTTTGGTCACCATAAAGTTGTTGAACTTGGTGGCTGACTCTTTCATTTTGCCTTGGAACTTGACACGATCTTCGGCCAATGATTGCTTCTCGGCTCTCACTTGCTGGATCTCTGTCTGCAGACCTTCTGTTATCATACGATCTAGGGCTTCTACCATCACTTGTTTGTCATGCTCATAGCGTTGTGCAAACTCTTCTCTGAGCTCTGCACGTACCTGTTCACGAGCTTCGTTCAACTTGGATTCCCATGCTTCGGAGATCTGTTGTTGAGCTTCTTCGTTGATAAGGTCGCTATCTAGTAACGGTTTAATAGCATCTAGCATATTATTTCCCTTCAATCTTGAGACCATGTATCAAGCGAATCACTTCGTCTTTTACATATCTCTGTGCTTTGCTGCTCTTAGCTGGATCTTTGAACATATTCAACAATTTTTGTCCACCTTTGTGATTCAAAAGGCCTTCATAAATTGCTGTGGGATATGCATTTGGAGCACTGGGCTGAGCAACCACATCTACAGTGACTATTTCAAAGTCACTGACATGTCCGGTTCTGTCGTCGACGTTTCCTGATCCACGACTTGAAACCCCTAATTTAACACCCGATTGCAACATGGTCTTGACCAATTCGCCCATCGGTGTTGGTAATATTTTTAATTTTCCGTAGCCTGCAGGGCCATCCATCCACATTTTTTCAATCATGTGGCTCACACGATCCAAATTGATTTTTAAATCTTCAGGGTGATCAACTTCGCCCAAAACCGAATGGCCGGTTTTAATTTGCTCGTTAATGGTGTCAACTGCTTTGGCAATTTCATTTACAGGATATACTCGCTCATTGGCGTTGCGAACGCCGCCCTCAATACAGATACCCACAAACTTCATGGTTTTCTGTCCGGAGCCATCAGCGGCTTCCTCAAGCAAGACTTGCGCCTGTGCTTGAGTGAAGCTTAGATGTTCTTGTAGATATCGAGCCATATCTTGGAATTAACCTTTAGGAAAAGGTGTTCTGGTGTTGATACCAGCTGGCTGAGATGTCACTGGCTTGGTAGCTGGTGACAATTTGGCGTTGGAGCCACCTTTGCCAGGTACATTTTTAAACTGTCCAGCTTCTGGCAAATCGCCAGACTTTGGAGCACTGCGGCCTTGTGCAGTGTCACCGGTCATTTTTACTGGGGCACCTTGCATGCCTCTGGCGCCGGAATTGAAAGCCACAGGACCTGCTTTGCCGTTGCCTTGTTCAGCTGTCACTGGCTTAGGAGCTGCATCCAGTTTGACGTTTTCCATCATAGCTTCGTCGTCAAACTCGGCTGTGTCTGTGTCGTCCATGCCCAATGCGTCGCCGCCGTCAATATCGTTTACAGAGTCAACTTCTTCTTCGCCGTTGTCCATCATGGCTTCAAATTCAGCCATGAGTTCGTCTAACTTGTCTTCTAGATCCACAACGCGATCTTCAAGATCTTCTTCGCTTGCGCTGTCGTCATGATCGTGGTCTTTTTCCATGTCGTGTGTGAGTTCTTCGCCGTCTTCTTCGGCTTTGTCGTCGAATTCAACATCGTCGTCTTCGGTCATGCCTGTTTCTTCGGTTTCAACACCTTGAATCAATTCATCGGCCGGGTCGCCACCCAGGGCTGTTTCTTCAAGGTCTTCACAAACACAGTCGGGCATGGGTTTGTGGCAATGGTCGCACTCTTCTCCGTCTTCCTCATTCATGAGGTTTTCGTAGATCTGGCGACTTTTTTCAACCACGATTTCGTGGAAAAGCTCGTGGGCTTTGGCTTCGTCATCGTTGATCACGTATTCGATCAACTGTTCAAATTTATTAGTCATATAATCCTCCAATGGTTATGGCTCGTTAGGTATTTACTATATACCAGTAATATTAGTATATTTGAGGCCAATAATTGAGGTATTTTGACTGTTTTTTGTAACAGTCGTGTAATTTATTGTATATTACATTGCAGGAGCAGCAGCAGGCGGTGCGTACTGCTTTTTTACCTGTTTGAGTTTTTCTTTATACTCGTAGTTTCTAACATCGTTCATCTGACGCAATTTATTCAGCTGGCGCAGAGTCAATCGAGTCTTGCGCAAGTTGCCCAGTCGCGGCTGACTGTTGTCTTGGCTAAGATCTTGATAAGCGCCCGGTTCTTTGGAATAAATTTCGTTCAGTATCATAGCAGTATTTATACACCTGGTACGCCACCGCCTGGTGCCGCAGTGGGCGCAGCAGGCACAGCACCAGGGGCTGTTGCAGTACTGGGCATGGCTTCAGCACCGGCCTCGGGTCCAGCCATTTCTTCACCAGTGGCAATGTCGCTTTCAAGACCGGCCGGAGTAATGCCAATACTGCGCAGGTCTTGGCCCTGTGTGGTTTCCAGTTCAGGTTCGCCGCGTTCTTCTTCCCACAATTTTTCATTTTCCACAATTTCTTCTTCGGTCAACCCCAGGTAACGCTTCATCATAAAACGCTTGCTCATGTAAGGTATGGGTTCCAGTTGTGAGAATGATGTGATGCGGGCAGTGTCCAGTTCGCTTTGGCGGTAGCTGGCAAAATTCTGTGGCTCGCACAGGCTCACCGAAAATAAGCCGGCATCAATGTTGAATCCTCTCCAACGCAGGAACATTTTGAATTCATCATCTAATTTTTGCATGATCAGACGCTGTAAACGCATACAGTATTGATTGAATCGATATTCTTGTATCAATGCAGTGCCCACTCGACCGTCACTCATGGCACGATCTGAATCGTCTGGGCCAGTGGGCAAATAGCTCGACGGCACACGCAATCCGCGAGCCATTTTGTTGTTGAAGTACTTCAAGTCGTCAATTTCGCCCAGATTGGCGCCGCCAGGCAAAGTAGTCACATCAGAACCTCGGCTGTCAGCACTCACTGGAAAAAAGTAGTCTTCGTTGATACTCAAGGCATTGTAGCTGGCGTCCATCATATTGCCACCGCCACCTGTGGTAGTGGGAATTCTGCGCTGATGCATTTCGTTCTTGACCCGTTCCACAAACTGCATGGCCAAGTGCGATGGCATATTGCCCACATCAATTTTGAAAATTCTGCGCTCAGGAGCACGTTGCACACGGTAAATCAACACCGAATCTTCCAGCAACTCTTTTTGTTTGTACACCTTGAAAATATTTTCCAGGATGCTTTGCCCAAAAGGCCAAAAGAAATCCAGTCCTTCGTTGAGACTGAGGTGCACCACATGTCTGGCATCCAGACAGGTCTCGTTCATGGCTTGAGTAAAGCGACTTTGCCCTTGCCCGCCACCTGTACCAGCAGATCCACCACCGTTGGGTGCAGTGTAGTTGGTTTGTCCAGTGACACCGGCCGAGCGGCTCACATAGTAATCTTGTGTGGTTTTTGCTGCCACACTCATGTTTTGAAAGTTGGGGTTGATGTCACGGATCACGTACTGTTCAGGACGCTTGCCTTCCGATTCGTTCACAATTACTCGGGCCACTTTGACCATGTCCACCCACATCATTTCAAAAGTTTCAGGATCTCTTACAAATACCTGATCGCCATATTTGATGGTGTTGCGAAACAGTTTGAATATGCGCTGATCCAGCTTGTTGAGTTTGGTCCACTGTTGCAGTTGTTTTTTGATAATTTCCACTTCGTGATCAGTAGGATCGTCGGTGAAATTGATATCAAACGGTGTGCCGTTGTCGGGATTGACCTGTGTCGAAAATTCAGCAATGATGTCCAAGCAGGCATTGACTTCGGAATCTTGATCCATGTTTTCGTATTGATTGTAGCGTTCAACACGATTAGGATGCCCTGAATACACTTCGGGCAAACGACTGGCATAGTTGCGAAAAGCAAAATCATTGGGTGTGCCGCCGGTGTAGTCACCGCCGGTCTGTCGGTTATATCCGGGCAAACCAAATTGATTTTGTCCTGAAATTGGGCTCAGTTGTCCGCCGGCGCTTGCTACACGAAAATACTTTTTCCAGCCGGGTTTGCGGGTGTTTTGATTGTCTGCCATGGTTGTATATTTAGCAACACCTACTGTGTGCTTTGCAGTATTTTAGTACTCGTTGAGTTTTGAGTTTTCAATAATCTAATCACCTCACTCATTTGATCAACCTGTGCCAACAACAAGGCGTTTTGTTCTTGCATGGAACTGGTTTGGCTGACCGATTGGTCTTGGCGCTGTTGTGTTGTCAAGTTGCTGGTCACAGTGTCTGCCATGGCGGTGTATTTGGCAGTGGGGCCACTCAGAGTTGCAACGTTGGTTGATGCATTTGGTCTAGACATTTTACCGTAGTCTGTCATCCATTTACTTTGATATGTTTCCGGAGTCATTCCTTTGTTGGCTGCTAGAGCATCAGCGCTTATTTTTCCTTGAATATTACCAGTATACCAAGCAAGGGGAATTTTGCTGACATCACCGCCGGCTTGCTTTAGCAAGGTTTCAACATACAGTCTAGCAATAGCGTCTTGAATTTCTTTGGGCGCATCTTTGGCACGGGCGTATTCTGTTCCTAATTTGGCTTGCTTGGTTTTTGCTTGCCATGTCGAATCAATGAATTGATATGCACCCGAAGCTGTTGATACCCTTTTCCCAGTTTTTGGATCTATATCTGTATTTTCTTTTGTGTACTGGCCACGAGACTCTCTGTAGCGAATTGTGGCCAGAATCTTATCAACATCAGTTGCGGCGACCGGAGCAGTTTCTTCTGCCCTACTGGTCTCTTCGCGGGCACCACTGCGTTTACCTTTTCCGCCCGGTGTCTGTTGCGGTGACGGCAATGGCACTGCTTGTTGTTGTTTTTCTACTTCAGCCTGTTGTTTTTTTTCTGCTTCGCGCTGTGCTTTGCGGGCCTTGACTCTTCCCTCAGACCCTGGCCCCACTTTATCAATGAGGTCTTCGGTTATTTCTGTGAATTTTGCCAAAGCTCGAGTGGCTGGTTCTACTCCGGCCTGTACAAAACTCTGCATATTTCTTGCCTGCTTTAGCTCTAAGTCTCGTGCTTTTGCCTGAGCCGCTGTGGTTTTATCTAGACCGCCCATCTGCGCTCGGGTTTTGGCCGACAAATTGTTCATCGTCTCAGCCAATGGATCAACTCCGCCTTTC
>Ga0114962_10002956_pt1 | contig 13922 bp, 13 predicted proteins | sample C_130820_MF_Meta_FD_87017 | JGI IMG/M metagenome (GOLD analysis project Ga0114962, IMG submission 87017) | Freshwater microbial communities from Lake Croche, Canada to study carbon cycling - C_130820_MF_MetaG | ecosystem: Environmental > Aquatic > Freshwater > Lake | place: Lake Croche, Canada... | reverse complement strand
TCTGGACGAAGAGAAAGCCGCCGCGTGGACCGACGATGACATGGAATATACGGCCGTGCTGGCGAAGCAGTCCATGTTGTACAATCAGTTTCGGTATCTGTGCGAAATGCGCGATCTGTTTCGCCAAGATCCAGCGTTCGACGGCGGATTCGACAGTACTGTGTGGAAGGCGAATCTCTATTTGGCGGCGGCGGACAAGATTCTTACAGAGACGGAAAAGAAGAAGCCAGGATACGCTCTGTGGGAACACAGCGAATTCTGGAAGGCGACGTTGCCGTCGTGGATTCCGGGAACCGATCCGACTCGGTTTATGCGACTTCTTCAGTCACTGGAGGTGCCGAGGCCGCCTCCGTTTCCTTAAACATGTGTAAGGGTGGATCGCGATTCGTTGTCGTGAAGCAAGTGAACCACTTCGAGAGGCGCCGTTCGTCCCAGACGCACAGCACGTCCAATGATCTGCTTTTCCAACTCGGGAGGCATCTTATGAAACAACAGTACATGAGACGCACAGTCGATGTTAAGTCCTGCCCCCACGTTCCGAGCGTTCAAAAAGAGAACGCGATGCGTTCCCTCCTTGAATTCCCGCAGCAGTTTTGAGATCCGAGCCTGGCTGCCTATCAGCGTCGCGTGCGAAATTTCCGCCGCGGTTAGCGTGCCGTCGAATCCCGCAAAGCTCGCGTCGTAACTGCTAAAGACGAGGATTCGGGCCTCGGGGTGCTCCGCAATCCAGGAGAGGGCGGTTTCTTTCTTTCCGCGTTTTGCCGCGACTGGAGTGGCTGCTGTTTCTGCTGTCACGGTGTTCGTTCCTAGGACCTTGATTGTCTTGAGATCGACGTAGGCTCTGCACATAGGACACGAACGGGTGCGTGAGAGAGACTGATAGATGCATCCGAAGCAGAACACTTGCTGACAGCAGGGCGTAATCGCGGGATTCACGGATTCCGAATAACACACGGGACACGGGTGCTCCTTTGCTCCCTTGATGCGTTCTTCGACGGCCGTTATGCGACTCTGAATGCTTGCGATCTTCGCCTCGCAGGTTTCCATGGCTTTCGCCTTGGCCGCGTCCGACGAGTACTCGATCGTTTTCTTAAATTCGTGGGTTCGTTGGGCGACCTCCAGTTCTTTTTTCCACGAATCTGTGATGCCTTGAATGAGATCGTGTTCTGAGTACGAGGGCATGCCGAGGGAGTCCAGTGCTCCCATCACGTCGCCAGCGTGGAGTCGTTCCATCATTTCGGGGCTGAGAAACCGATCTAAGACACGCAGAGAGGCCGGCGTTTCGCAGCGAAGGATCGTATGCGTCACCTCGGTAACAGAGAAACTCTGCGATACGAAGGATTCGCTGGCTCGTACCACAACGCGGGCCACCTGGGCGGAGGCCGAGGAGATGTAGGGAACCGCATCATGGATTCCACTCATGGTTCGCACGATGTTTCGGTGGCGGCAGCCGGCGACGCGAAAGTAATGATTGACGACGGATGCGTTTACCTTTTCGATGACGGAGGCCGGTGTACCGGGGGGCGGAGGGTAACTGCTTGTGACATTGACGTGTGCACCGCCGTTGAAGATGAGATTGAGCCACGAGGCCGAGATGAACCAGTAAAACAGTCCGTGAATCTCATCCGAGTGGTTGTGAAACGCGATGCTGTCCGCTTCGTCGATGAAGACGCGTTGCCAAAGAATGGTTCGCAGCACCGTCGGATGGCCCCCGAAAGGGGGCGTCTCCTCCGAAGGCCGACAGAAGTCCTTGAGCGTTCCCCACATCGTGCTGCTGACGAGGACCACGTCGTAGGCGTTGAGCGTCTCCAAAAAGGTCGGATCCACTGCGTCCGTTTTCCGCCGCACGACGTGGAGACGCAGAGTCGTATCCTCTTGAATGTACTTCGTCCACTGGTCGACGAGGGCGTGCGGGACGATCAGAAGAGAGGCCGTCGTGGGCGTCAGCGACGTGCCGGCCTGTGTAACCAGTTGCGATCGAGTTCTCAAGAGACCGAGGCCGCGTCCGTCGGGGGCGGGTTGCGCAACGTACTCGACGTAGCGAGGCGGAGGCGGAGGCTGTCGGAGGAGGGCCAAGGCCACGAGCGATTTGCCGGATCCGACGCGATCGCCGAGGATTCCGTAACTCGTGTAGAATTTGCCGCCGAGTGGATCTCCGGCGACACCGCTGACATCGATTCCGGCGGACTTGGCGGCCTCCAAGGCGAGAGCGGCGGCGAGCGTCGCTCTCTGATGACGGAGGAGAGGTTTTGTGATCCACGGAGGCGTCTCCTTGTCGGGGGATTCGGCGGTGAGTTCGTTGCTGTAGAGGCTCCCCAGAAATCCCCAGAGACGACTGTTAATTGGATTGGCCATCCTCGTGTCTTACTCTCCTTCTTGCCGAACGGTTTAGGTTGCGAGAGGGGCCGTGGGTCCTCTGTTCTATTTACGGATTTAAACCGTAGCCTGCGTCGTGTCTGTAATGGAAACCGCATGGCCTGCTTCTCTCCCTCGTTCCGAAACCCATCCCCCCGTGAGTCTCCTTACACCGACGTACAATCGGTTGACGTTCTTGCCGAAACTCGCCCAGCACATTGTGGCCCAGACCTATCCGAAGGACCGCATGGAATGGATCGTGTTGGACGACGGCAGCGAATCGGCGGCGACCGTGATGGCGGATCTCGCGGCCAAGCACAAGGAGTTGCGAATTCGGTACATCCGATCGGAAACAAAGTGTACGATCGGTGCGAAGCGAAACCGTCTTCACAGGGAGGCGGCGGGACAGATTCTGGTGACGATGGACGACGACGATTGGTACTCTCCTGAGCGGGTCGCTCACTCCGTCTACGTCATGCGCTCCAAGAAGGCGCCCCTCGTCGGTTCGTCGCAGAATTTTCTGTTTTACGCCGACGACAAGAGCATCTGGCAAACGGGACCGTGGGGGCCGACCCACGCGACGTTCGGCACCATGGCCTATACGAAAGAGTATGCCGTCTCACATCCTTGTAACGAAACGGTGACGCACGCCGAGGAGATTGAGTTTACGGGACGATACTCGGCTCCTCTCCATCAACTTGATTCTCGCAAAGTTATGCTCGTGATGTGCCACGGTGCGAATACGTTTAGCAAGCACGCGTTGCGGGATACGCCTAGTCCGGTCATGCAGCGTACGACCTTGAAACTGTCGAACTTCATCAAATCCGCCGCGTTGCGTGAATTTTACAATACGCTAAAGTAGGAATGGACTTTAACAACGGAACAAATCTCGTCAATACTAGAACTTCGCAAGGGTTCAAGATTGGCGAGGGCGTCGCCTTGTGGGCTCTCGTCATTGTCTTTTTTGCAGCGATCGTGTACATGTTGCTTGGCAAGGCAATCCCGATGCCTCCGAATCCGTTGCCGTATTTGATTCCGAAGTCGACGCGAGTGTACTCGGCTTCGTCGGTCTATTGGCCGCCTTCCGGAACGACCACGAACATGACCGCCGCACTGTCGAAATTCGAAGTCCCTCAGAACACGTCGTATTCCTTCAATATGGATATGATCATCAAGGACTCTCGCACCCTTAATTCAAGTGGTCTTCATCGTCACATTTTCCATCGCGGATCCGCCGATTACGCAGGACCTACTCCTTCGAACACGACGGGTCTGCCCGCACGAATGAATCCCGGTGTGTTTTTGGATCCCTTGACCAACGACATGTTAGTCTTCATCGATACGTTGGGGGGCGACGGTTCGGAAGGCTATCGTGAATCGGTTCGCATTGCGGATCTTCCCTTGTCGGTTCCCTTTCACCTGGGTCTCGTACTCAACAATCGGACCCTGGACATTTACATCAATTGCCGATTGGAGGAGACCCAGTTTCTGAAGGGGACACCGAAGACCGCCGAAAATATGATCTACGGCATCATGGGACCGAGCCCGGCTCCTGTACAACTTCAGAACGTCTATACGTGGACCTATCCGTTGGGGGCCGACGATGTGTCGGCAATTTGCGGCACGGCCCCTGCGTTCGTGCTGTCGCCTACGTGCGGAATTAAGGCACCGGTGCCTCCGACCATTGATGCTTCGGGCCCGAAGCCGAAGGGTACGGTGATCGCAGGTGTGACGCAAGCCGGACAGTCGCTCATCAATAACGTCTTCAATCTCGGCACCAACGTGTACAGGGAATAAATGTGGCGTTCGCCAAGCGTAACCCGTTCCATTGAAAACCGTAGACAGAAGCAGATGGAGAACCTACCGACCGAAGCCAAGCACACGGTCTACGCCTCGTACATGGTTCCGGCCGTTATGATATTGCTCGTGGTAGCACTGATCGCGTATTATCTGTGGCCGCGCGACAAGACCGTTCTTGCAATGGGACCGTTTATGCTTTACGGAGCGGCCACTGTCGCTCCTGAGAAGTCGTATTCGCCCGTGTTGCTCATGGATCAGTCGCAGGTTTCGACGGGATTTTCCAACAATTTCACCTTCAGCATGTACGTGTATGTGTCCGATGCATCGAAGCCCGTGATTGGTCAGCAACCTCCGAATACCCTGGTGACTCTGACAGGGGCAGGAGCCATCGTGGTGGACGCCGCCCATGCGACGGCCCAGATTCAACTGACGCCTACGCCGTTGCTGTCCGGATCGAGCACTCTGTCGACGACGCCCTTAACGCTGAGCACGGAAAAGAACACGACTACCGTGCTCTACACGGTGAACAATGCGTCGATGGCGTATTCTGTAGACGGAGGGGCGTACAGTACTCCGACGTCCTTGGCTGCGATGACGTCGTATGTAACGGCTCAGTTGAAATTGACCGATCCGGCGAATCCAGACATTCCTCCTCTCGTTATACCAAATCTCGTCTTTGCGTCACTTCAGTCTTTGAGATTTACGATCTCGACCTCGGGGGTGAACGCCTATCTGAACGGTAGCCTAGCCCCCCTCTCCGCCTTTGCGGTTTCGATCGCTCCGACAACAACCCTGACGGCCGTGCTGATGCTCACGCCCCCGAGCACCCCTTCGCCCGCCGATACGATCACTCTTCCGAACTTTCTGGTGGCTCGATGGAATCAATTGGCGTTCAGTATCGAGGGCCGCACGGTGGATGTCTATCTGAACGGAGCACTGGCCACCTCCACTCTGTTGGAAAACGTTCCGTACGCCTCTCCGACCCAGATTACTCTCAATCCGCAACCGGGCTACGACGGGCAAGTGGGCTACGTACAAGCGTGGCCCCGTCGCCTCACGATGGCGGAGATTGTCGCGAATTACAGGAATACGAGCGATCGCAAGGGGAAGCCGGCGATCCCGGATTCTCCGTTCAAGTGGTCCGATTTGCTCAAAGGATTGGAGAATGGATTTTGTAGCCTGGGCATTTGTCCGACGGCCTCTACGGTGAATCCATTCCAATACATCAACTATGAGTTCTAGGTGTTTTTGTGGTGCCCGGGGCAAGTGGAAATAATTAATCGCCCTAGGGTAGATAGAAGATGAACGCGGTTGTTCGGAATGCCTCTGTTCGCATGAATGCTACTTCCGGGTCCTCGTCCACCTTGAAGTACATGTTGTACATTCTCGTGGCGGTGGTCGCCGTGTATTTGGTGAGCCGCCTTGTCTTTCAGGGGTCTCAGTTGGAAGTTCCGGTGACGACAACGGTCATGTCGGGGACGGTCGTGGCAGGTGCGTCGGCGAATGCTACTACGTTTCCTATCACGAAATCCGGGGATAGAAACAATTCGGCGATACAGATTAAGCCGGGAGGGGAGTACACCTTCTCGTTTTGGGTCTACATCGATGCGTGGGCGGGGAGCAAGGTCGCCAGCATTCTGAACATCACGGACAGCACAAATACGACCAATGCGCTTCTCAGCGTACTGCTGTATCCTACATCGCCCACGATGGCGATTCGTCTTGCGACGTCGGGCACGTCCACTCCCGATTATACGGTAAATACGGTTCGGCAGGCGTTGGAAGGCGGTGCCAATATCAGCGGCATGGGCAGCATGACTTCCGCGGGCAGCACGACCTCGACGCCCGTGTGCGATCTCCAGAACATTGACATGCAGCGATGGCTCAACGTGACGGTCTGTACCAGCGGTCGCATCGTGGATATTTATTACGACGGCAAACTCAACCGATCTTGTATTCTTCCGGGTCCCATTCGTGGTGCGACGGGGGCCTCGACCCAGAACGTCAAGATTGGGGAAGCCGCCGGCTTTCGGGGCAGTCTGGGTGTGATGAACTACTACGCCTACGCGCTGACGCCGGATCGCATTTATTCGATCTACCTCGCGGGCCCCGGCGGTCCTCCCTCCTTCTGGAGTTACCTGAGTTCCCAGTTGGGGCAACTCGGCATCAATCTCAAGTACACGTCGGCATAAAACACAAAAACACAGAAACACAAAAACACAAAACCACAAAAGGCCGTAGGCCTTAAAAAAACCGCTCGCAGAGGTAGAATGAATTCCCCTCCGAGCGGGTTTATGAAGATCCTCTCTCCCTACATCGGTGGCAAGGATCTCCTAAGTCAATTAGTATTGGCGTTCGTGGTGATTGTGATTGTATCATTAGTCGTCTACGGGTTGGACGGTGCGGTCCAGATGATCATCGATCGCTCGCGTCGAACGGCGATTCTGTTTCCCGACACAACGACCTCGCAGCAATTCATCACCCAGGATCCGAGCGGCAGTTCGCCGCTCGTCTACAACAGTAAGAATGAGATGAACGGTATGGAAGGTACTTATTCATTTTATTTAATGATCGACGCGAATACATTCGATGCCCCCTCTTCGACTCCTGTGACGACGCTCAAGCACGTGCTGCACAAGGGATACAAGGACGCCTTCCCTGTCATGGCTCCGGGTGTTTTCGTCGAATCGACCTCCAACAACATTCGCATTTACATGAATTCGTTGACCTCCTGGAACAATTACGTGACCGTGAAGAACGTTCCGGTCGGCAAGTGGTTCCACATGGTCATCATGATCAAGGGTCAGTACATCGACGTGTACATCAACGGCAACATTACGCAGCGATATCAGTTCCCCGACGTGCCTCGCCTCAACGCGGGCAATCTGTACGTAATGTACCCTGTCCAATTTACCGGCTCGGGGACCAACGTGAACAACAGCGACGGCACCCCCTTCAAGGTATCCGGAGCGATGATGGGAATGCTCAGTCGTCTCAAGTACTTTGCGTACGCGTTGTCCTACTCGGAGATCGACGGACTCTACCGCGAAGGCCCCAGCACAACGATCGTGAACAAGAGTTTCAACGAACTGCCTCCCTACTTTCACGACGACTGGTGGGTGGGTCGCTATTAGACGGCGAATCGAACCTTTTTTTGATTCTGTGGAGTGGCCTTGCCGTTTCACAGAATCGCTCGGCTGTATAGGATGCTTTCGGGGGCAGTCACCACAAGCGTGGCCGCGTTTCTGCTCTTACTCGCGGTGGACGCCGTGTGGCTGTTCTTCGTCGGCCCCACGGCTCTCTCGATGACCGCGGCCATCCAAGGAAGTCCCGTCTCGTTTCGCATTCTTCCCGCGGTCATTGTCTACGTAGCCTTGGCGTATCTGGTGCAACTTCCTACATCGTCCGCTCAGGCCTTTCTGATGGGAGCCTCCGTCTACGCCGTGTACGACTTTACGAATCTGACGCTGCTCACGAAATATAGTCCTCTGATGGCGGTGGCGGACACGATGTGGGGAGGCGTATTATTTTTAACGGTCCATGCGATCTTGCGGAGTCTTAGATCGCAAATTTGAGGGCTCCCAAGCCCGAACTGATCTCCAAAAAGTTGAGGATTTCTACGTAGATCTGAAGTTCATACGTGTAGTTCGCCCCCACGGGGATGGGCCACACATCCGCGTCCAACTCGAGTCGATCGATGCGACTCGTGTTGAGCGTTCCCGACGGCTGTTCTATAGTCGACGGATCCAATGCGAAACTGTACGTGTACAGCGGCCAGAGTTCCGATTGCGTATTGAGTCCGTAGTTCTGATACGGGGTCGCGTTTCCTTTCAGATACCGAAACGGCACATATTCTCCGTAGTAATTCACGTCGTTCGACTCGAGCAAGGCCGTTCCATTCGCCGTCAGAAAGGCGTTCCGTAGAATCTCTCGCTGCTGGCCTGGCAGCAGAATACCGGATCGTCCAACGGGAGTAGGGATTCCGTTGATGTTGACCGATCCAGGTTGCCCCGACAACGGCAGCACGTAGGGCCGATTTGCGGATCCCGAATACATCCAGTTGGTGAGATTGCCCGGCTGGTTGCGCGACGGCTGTGCGTCCGAGCGACGTCCGAACCACATGATTCGCGTTGCGATGTTGTGGACGTCGAGTCGATACGTGCTCCGCGTCGTGACGCCCGATTGGATAAAGTTCTGCGCCTGCCGCACATTGTAGCGGAGCGTCTTTGAGACAAAGGCGTTTTGTTCCTCCTGTTGTACGTAGGTGTAGAGTCCTTCCAGTGTCGCGTTGAGGGGCCATCCGTCGAAAGGAGGCACGGGGCCTCCGATGTCCGTCAAAAAATAGCGTATCGATCCGCTCGCGTCGGTCCAGGATCCGTAGAGATTGTTGAGCGAGTTCGGAAGGGGGCCGTACAGAGCCGGATTGTACGTGGCCGTATACTGATCGCTCGGCAGATAGGGGAGAGACCGGACTCCAGGGCGGAGTCGCACCCCCGAGGGATCCAATACGGTGTACAGATTCCGAATGGGGGCGAGCACGAGGGTGACCTCGATCTGATGATACTGGAGTGCCACGAGAGGAACACTGTTGGCAATGGAATCGCTGAACCAGAGGCCGAGTGGAATCCGCAAGATACGTCCAGGAATGCTGGGATTGTTGGATTGCTGCGGAACAGGAACGCCTTCGGGGGTCCACAGCATTACGTGGGGATAGGCGGAGGGGACTGTAGGATCCGCATAGATTCCGTTTGCAGGATCGAACAGAGTCGCCGTATCTCCGATCATCGCCTGCCATTTGTAGTACTTGTCGCTGTCCATGTCCAACGCGGCTCTCGTGGCGATCCATTCGCCCGTGAACTCTTGGATGGCTTGCCCTCCTATGGTCACCGTGATGGATTGAATCATCCGGGCCCCCAGTTGTCGGACCCAGGCAAACTCGTACGCCCGGATCAAATTGTCGAATTGGTCCCTATAGAGTTTGCTGTAGATGTCGGGAAGGGTCACGCGAAGCGTCAAGTCGCTCAGCAGATCCGCACTGCGAGGAATGATCGCCTTGAGCGTAATAGGGGAGTCCATGCGAAGCTGATCCGGTCCGTCCAACGCGATTTGAATCGGTTCCTGGGAAAAGTGAGTGTAGCGTTGGAAGATCTTATAAAACCACGTTGTGCTCGGGTTCCCGTTGACGAGTACATTTTCGTTGCCGTAGCAGACGAGTGCTAATAATCCACCCGGCATCCTCTTCAGGTGTTCAGAAATTTAGAGGGCGTTGTTCCGCAGTAGAATTCTACCTGTTCTATATAGATGAATTCCACCACGAATCGGGTACAAAACGTAGTCGCCAATGTAACTTCTAACGCAGCCCCCACGGGAGGGAGTTCCTCTTCGATTCCGTGGTTCTGGATTGGACTATGTGTATTCCTCTTGCTCGGAGGTATCACACTGTATTACACCGTCCAAAAGGAATCGAATGCGTGGTACTCGAAACGGATGTCGTGGATGAATTATTTCTTTGGATCGTCTAATTTACAGGAAGTCGACATTCCGACGCGGGTTCAGGATACGGTCTCACCGGTTCCGAAGTCAAAGTCGACCGAGGGAACCGTGAAACCCGGCGATACGTGGTGTTTCGTGGGGGAAGACAATACGGGACGCTGGTGTGTCCAGGTGCCTGTTCCGTCCCTGTGCGAACCGGCCCGAAGCTACGGAACCCGAAGCAGTTGCGAAATGACCTTGGCCCAGCAATTGCCGATCGGCGTCGTAAGCAACGGCGGCATCGGCAAAACGCCCCTCGTGCTCCCTGATCGAACCCGTCCGATTTTTCGGAGCGAGAAACAGTTGCGGGAGGACACTGCCAAGGCGGCTGCCTTTGCAGCTGCCAAAGAAAGTGCCGAACAAACGCCCAGGGCGAGTTTGAGCCAAACGTAAGAAACCGAGAAATCGAATCCCCTCCTCATCAGTAGGATGGATTTCGTGAGTCAACTGGGAAACAGCGTCGTGTACAATTTACATCAAGCGACCTACAATCCTGAGGCCGAAGCCTATTCAAAAGAACAGGCGGGAAAGGCGGCGGCAGAAAAAAAAGAGAAAGAGGCGGCCGCTCTGAAGGCAAAACAAGAGAAGGACGCCGCGGAGGCGGTTGCAGCGGCAAAGGCTGCAAAGGAGGATGAAGAATCGCAAAAAACATTCAGTGCTTTGCGATTTCTCTACAAAATGATGAAGTACGGATTCTACGCCTCGCTCATCATTGGACTTCTCGCAACATGTCTCTACGGTGCGAGTTATGCTACGAATCTCAACGTATATCAAACGTGGCAGGCCCGTATATGGTGTGCGATCTATGGATTTCTCTTCGGGATACCCGTGACCCTGTATGCCTTCTATCGCTGGTTCAACGGTCACGTCGATCCGTATTTTAGCGTCTTGCCTCTTTTCAAAGCCGAGGAGGTGAGCCCCACGGTGAAGAACAACTTTGGATTTTTGGTGTTTGAGGAAACGCCGAACAAATCCCAGATCACGGGTCTGAAAGAGTGGGAATCATCGACGTAGTCGCATATATCCGGTGGTGCCCGCGATTCCGAGCCCGATTCCTAGCAGGAGAGGCACCAGTACAGATCCTACAGTAGATCCCTCGGCTGCTCCTCCTGCTGCAGCATTAGGAGGACCGAGGGCCCGCATCGCCGCGATGAAGCCATCCCAGGGAAAGATCGGTTTTCCGAGTTGTTCGTTGACGTGGTTGTGGATGTCGTAGACCCATTCGACGAGTTCGTTCCGCGATCCCAGGCGGATCGGAATCGTCACGAGGGCTTCCTTGTAATGAGTCCTACAGATGGGACACGGAATCACGATCTGAAGAGATTCGTAAAACATACGAATGCCTTCTTTTTCTTCGGTGGAAGGCGAGGCTGGACTCCCCAGACTTACTATGTGCATGGTCGTCCAGAAATACGGCCCCCAGACGGCGGGTCCTATCCCGTACGGTGGAAAGATGCGACCGGGCAAGGTACGACCGGACATGCTCCTACTTCTTCGGATGATTTGGGAAATAGGTCTAAACGAAAGGACCGGATTTCGATGTAAGAATAGCAATGGAGTGCTTAAACTGTGGAATCCGGGGACATTCGTTTCGAGAATGTCGAGTTCCGGTGATGTCGTACGGCGTGATCGCCCTCCAGAGAAAAGAATCAGACGTACGCTATTTACTGATACGTCGCAAAGACAGTCTCTCTTACGTTGAATTTCTACGCGGCAAGTACAAGCCGAGCAACCGAGCCTACATCCAACTTCTCTGTAACGAGATGACCGTCGCGGAGAGAGCCCGATTACTGTCGGGCAGTTTCCCCACTCTGTGGCACGATCTGTGGAACGGACAGCACACGCGACAATTTCGGAACGAAGCGGCATCGGCCCAGGTACTGTTCGAGCAACTCAGCAGCACGGGAGACAGCGAGGGGAAAACGCTAGTCGAGTATGTGGCGGCCTGTACGACGCATTATACGGATCCCGAGTGGGGATTCCCAAAGGGGCGGCGAAATCTGAGAGAGAGCGATCTACGCTGTGCGACGCGTGAGTGGGAGGAAGAAACGGGTCTTTCCGAGTCGGTTCTTCGATTGCTTCCCGAGGTGCGTCCCTGCGAAGAAGAATACATCGGATCCAATGGAATTCCCTACAAGCAAGTCTATTACATAGGATTCTGTGCAAGCGATACCGCGGTGACAGTTCTTTCCGAAAATACCGTCATGTCACGGGAGATAGGGGGCATCGGTTGGTACACGATCGACGAAGCCCTGTCTCTCATACGAGTGTCGAATTCCGCAAAGCGAGAGATGCTTCAGCAACTCCATCGCCGCATCACCGTCGGTGATTTGAAATCGATCTAGGAGTGCCGTCCTTCAAGTACGCAGAGGGTACTCTTTCGCCGCAGGCGAAAGAGTACCAGACAGCGAACCCGTCGTAAAATTTAAGCCCCGCAGCTTTGCTGCGGGGCTTAAATTTATACTGAACGGTACTTCTATTTTCTATATCCGAGGGGTTTCCTACAATACTGATCGGTAATTTCCTCTGCCGGCACTCCTCGGTCTTAACGGTACAGAAACCTATCTCCGTAATAGAATGGATTACGCACCTATCTTGGGGGCTGCGAAGTCCAGTGCGGATTTCGTATCGGCAAAAGTACAGGGCCGCGGTCTGCCTGTACCCGCCGTACGCAGGCGATGGGAGGCTCCTCTGAGTGAGAAGACAAGTTTCGTCGGTCGAAATGGACTCTCGGTGGGAATGGCGGCACGAGGCCTGAGTCCGGACGCGTGGATCGCTCAGAGGGAGGAGGAGGCAGGCGTTTATCCGTCGGTGGACGACCTCGCCTTCTCCGCGAAACTCATGCGAAAAACGGAATTCTTGGATCTCGCAAGCAAGGCTTCCGGAGACGCCTCTCGATGCGGAGCCGATACGGGCGTCTTCGAAAAGACGCCCATTCAGCGTCTGATCGCACGATTTCTTCATCCGACGACGCCGTATCGCGGCGTTCTCATCAATCACGGAGTCGGTGTAGGGAAAACGATCACCGCAGTGGGTCTTGCAGAAACCTATTTGGACGCCATGCCCCACAAGCCCGTGATCATTTTGGCACCGAAAGCAATTGCAGACGGATTCTTTAAGACGATCTTCAACGTGGACAAACTGGTCGAAAATACGAAGGAGCAGCGGTTGCTAACGGGAGAGCGATGGTCGTCTCCGCAATGTACGGGGATGACCTATCTTCGATTGTCTGGAATGGCGAACCATCCGAATCTGGATGAAATCCAAAAGGAAGTGGACAAATGGATTAAGCGACGCTATCACATCGTTGGGTATTTCAAATTTTACAATTGGGTTCGGGAGCAACTCGCCGCCGAGATTCCTCCTCATTATACGGACGCACAGGTCCGAGAAGCTCGCAAATCCGTGTTTCTCAAACTGTTTGCGGATCGGTTGCTGATCGTGGACGAAGCTCACAATTTACGCGACGTGGGAAAAGAAGAAGTCTTTGTTCCGATGGGGACGGCACAAGGAACGGCACAAGGAACGGCACAAGGAACGGCACAAGGAACAGCACAAGGAACGGCACAAGGGGTAGACGACGAGACGGGTCCTGCGAAGGTGAGCGACGCCGCGGGAGGACGAAAACTCACGCCCGTTCTTCAGGATATCGTACGATACGCCGAGGGACTCAAACTTGTTCTGATGACGGCGACGCCCATGTACGATACGGCTCCGGAGATCGTGCTTCTTCTGAATTTACTGCTGCTCAACGATCAGAAACGCGACGACGGACTTCTTACACTCCGCGACTGCTTCCCCGGCGGTGAATTGACGGATGACGCGGTCCCGCGTGCATACTTCACCAAGGTCATCAAGCGATACGTCAGTTACATGCGTGGAGAGAATCCGGCCACTTTCCCGCTGCGATTAAAGCCGGTTGAATCGAACGGGGGCGAGTTTCTGGCCCACTATCCGATGAAGTATCCGATCAGCAAGGAGGCGGGGACCGACTTTTTGGGTCCGACGGATCGTGCAATCTTTTCGGCCCTTCCGCTTCTCGTACATCCGCTGCCGGCGGAGTCTCCGGTGGCCGCGGCTCTCCACGGACTTCTCTCGGCCCGCTACGCCGAAGAGAAGGCCTTTGATGCGTTTAATCTGGACCAGGCCATGCAAATTGGAAACGTCGTCTACCCCGACGGGGCGTCGGGCCACTTTGGATTTGACGCATATTTCAAGGAATAGACCCGGAAAGG
>Ga0114962_10002955_pt1 | contig 13923 bp, 13 predicted proteins | sample C_130820_MF_Meta_FD_87017 | JGI IMG/M metagenome (GOLD analysis project Ga0114962, IMG submission 87017) | Freshwater microbial communities from Lake Croche, Canada to study carbon cycling - C_130820_MF_MetaG | ecosystem: Environmental > Aquatic > Freshwater > Lake | place: Lake Croche, Canada... | reverse complement strand
TATGATTGGAATATGTTTTTCAAAAACACTTAGAAAAATGAATGACAAAGAATTTGAATATTGGATAAATAGTATTTTTAAATATAAATATTAATTATTTTAATAAATTCTCATAAAATAATTTACAGAAATCTAATTTTAACAATGATTATCCGAAAACCTACTATAGCAGTTCTCCTTACTTGCCATAATCGAAAAGACAAAACCCTTAAAAGCTTAAGAAATTTATTTGAACAAGATGGATTAGAGATCGATTTTAAGGTAGAGGTTTTCTTAGTAGATGATGGATGCAAAGATGGAACATCAGATGCGGTAAAAGAACATTTTCCTTTAGTAAACATTATTCAAGGAAATGGTAATTTGTATTGGAACCGTGGGATGCATTTGGCTTGGCAAACTGCTGTGAATGCAAAGGATTTTGATTATTATTTGTGGTTAAATGATGATACATTTTTAAATAAGACTGCAGTACAAACTTTATATCAAAAAAATAATTCTCAAGCTATTGTTTGCGGTACAACTCAATCTCAAAAACACCAAAAAGCTAGCTATGGAGGTTATAGCAAAAAACCACGAAAGTTAATTATTCCTAATGGAAAATACCAACGAATTGATTACTGCAATGGAAATTGCGTTTTAATTCCAAGAGATGTTTACCAAAAGTTAGGATTACTCGATCCCGTTTTTCATCATGCATTAGGAGATTTTGATTATAGTCTTAGAGCCCGAAAAATAGGTATTGCTATCTATGTTGCTCCAGAATATATCGGAAGCTGTGAAATTCATGATAAAGTACCTGTATGGCAGTGTTCTTCTATAAGTTGGAGAAAGCGTTTGCAAAGTTTGTATAGTGCCTCGAGTGGTTGCAATCCAGCCGAATTTTTAGTTTTTGAAAAAAGGCATAATAGTTTATTAACCGCTTATTTTCATTATTTCACTATTCATTTAAGGGTTTTTTTTCCTAAATTATGGAATACAAATTAAAATATAACCTAATAGATTTTATTTTTTAAATTATTTTCCAGCTTATAAACTTTAATTTTTTATCAAATCGTAAAATATTATATTTAATAGAAGATCAAATGTAGATGTGTTTTTGCTAATAAGATCTTTTAAAAAAGTTAAATCTGAGTATTATTTACAACAAATAATACAAAAAATTAAACATTACTTATGTTAGCACCAATATGCCTTTTCACTTACAATCGTTTAAAAGAAACAAAACAAACTATCTCTGCGTTACAACAAAATTATTTAGCTAAAGAAAGTGAACTGTTTATTTTTTCTGATGGTGGTAAAAATAGTGTTGCAAAAGAAAAAGTATTGGAAGTTAGGCACTATTTAAAAACGATAGAAGGCTTTAAAAAAATTGAAATTATAGAGTCTCCCATTAATAAAGGACTTGCTAATTCTATCATTTCGGGCGTAACGAAAATAATTAATCAATACGGAAAGGCAATCGTCTTGGAGGATGATTTAAGTACGACACCTAACTTTTTAGATTACTTAAATCAAGCTCTTGATGTTTATAAAGAGGATAGTAAGGTGATTTCTATTTGTGGTTATGGTTTGAAAATAAAAAAACCAAAAAAATACACTTCTGAATTTTACTTGTATGGAAGATCATCTTCATGGGGTTGGGCCATCTGGAAGGAAGAATGGAATTCTATTGATTGGGAGGTAAAAGATTGGTCGAAATTTAAAACGGATAAAAAAGCGATAAGAGGATTCAACTATAATGGTAGTGATATGTTTAAAATGCTTAAGAGTACAATAGAGGGTAGTGGTAACTCTTGGGCTATCCGTTTCTCGTACGCTCAATTTAAACAAAAAAAATATTCTATAATGCCATTTGAATCTTTTGTAGATAATAACGGTTTTAGTTCAGCAGGAACCAATACTAAATTTAAGTTTTCTAGATTTAAAACGATAAGAAATAAAGGAATTAATAGAACCTTTAATTTTAATATTCCTATGGAGGTAAATAAAAAAATAGAAAAGGAGTGTTATAAATACCATAGTATCCTAATTCGAATTTATTCTAGATTAAGATATACATTAGGAATTTAAAGAACAAATAAAAATGAAAAAGAAAGTTTTATTTGTTATGCATTTGCCCCCACCTGTTCATGGAGCAGCAATGATAGGTAAGTATATTAAAGATAGCCTACTAATTAATGAAGCGTTTGATTGTTTGTACATCAACCCAACAATGGCAAAAGATATCAATGACTTAGCTAAAATTAGTTTTAAAAAATTATTTTCAATGTTGCTATTGCTGTTAAAAATCAGAAATACCATACATAATGAAAAACCGGAGATTTGTTATTATACCCCAGCATCAGGTAGAAAAGGTTTTTACAAGTCTTATATAATTGTTTTATGGTTAAAACTCCATAAACAAAAGATAGTTTTACATTTTCATAACAAAGGTATCTCCAAAAGAGCAAATGAATCAGTTGATAGTTTTTTGTTCAAGACTTTTTTTAAAAACGTAAAACTTGTTCTTTTATCAGAATATTTATATCCAGAATTTAAAAATTATATAGATATAAAAGATGTAGTTTATTGCCCTAATGGAATACCAAGCACAAAAAATCTGAATCCTTCCTTAATAAAATTAGAAAACAAATTTATTAACATCCTTTTTTTATCCAATATGTTAGAAGGAAAAGGTGTATGGACTTTACTAGAGGCTTTAAAAATATTAAAAGAGAGCGGAGTTTATTTTACATGCAATTTTATAGGCAGTTGGTCGCAAATAACGGAAGTTGAATTTAACAATAAAGTAAATGAGTTTGGCTTAGAATCTTATGTAGTAGGCCATGGACCAAAATACGGTATTGATAAAAATAAATTTTTTGAGTTAGCTGATATATTTGTATTTCCAACACATTATGAAAATGAAACGTTTGGTCTGGTCTTGTTAGAAGCAATGGAATTTGCAATACCGTGTATTAGTACTTTTGAAGGAGGAATACCTGATGTAGTTAGTGATAAAGAAACGGGACTATTAATTGAAGGGAAAAATCCGATATTATTGGCCTCAAATATAAAATATTTGATTGATAACAAAGATATTAGATATCAAATGGGGCAGGAAGGTTACCAAAGGTTCAAAAAATTATTTACAATTGAAAGATTTGAACAAAGATTTATAACAATTCTAAAAAACATTTATTAATAATTACAATGACAAAAATTGGAATAATTACCGTTTCCAGAACCAATAATTTCGGTGCGGAATTACAAGCCTATGCCTTACAAAAGAAATTGATAAACTTAGGGTATGATGCAGAAGTTATCGATTATTTATATTACAAGCATAAAAATCATAAAGCTAGTTCAGCATCTAAATCTGAAATTAAATTCAGCTCCACCTTAAAATTCAAAAAAAATATTCTTTATCGTCTTATTTTGCCATTATCAGAGATTGTCTTACCCATTTTTCATTCTGCAACTAAACGCAGAATGAAAAACTTTGAAGTTTTCCATGATAAGAACACTAATTTTTCAAAAAGATTTGAAAGCATCACTACTTTATATAAATATAAGCATGATTATGATGTGTATATAACAGGAAGTGATCAGGTATGGAATCCGTCTACATTCACCTCTTTAAAGCCTTATTTTTTAGATTTTGCACCTAAGGAAAAAATAAAAATGTCATACGCAGCCAGTTTTGGTGTTTCCACTATCGACACGGCCTATTATTCTTTTTTTAAAACACAATTGGAGAAACTCGATTCCATTGCGGTAAGAGAGCAATCGGGAAGAGCTTTAGTAAAAACAATATCAAATCGAGATGCTAAAGTGGTACTAGATCCTACGCTACTTTTAACAAAATTAGAATGGAAAGCTGTCATTAGTAATGGAAATAAAAACGACCTCAAAAATACCTATTGATCTATCAGTTACATGATTCGGAAGAATTAATGACTATAGCCCTTAAAATTGCCCAACGTCTTAATTTGCCTATTTTAAGTTTATGTAAAAGGGCCTATTACAATAAAAAATATAACAATATCACCAATGTTGTAGATGCGGGACCAGCAGAATTTATTGAGTTGTTTTATGACGCAAGTTTTGTGGTAACCAATTCATTCCATGGTACCGTTTTTTCAACCAATTTTAATATTCCTTTTTATTGTATTTTGAATGCGGAAAGAAAAAACAATTCAAGAATGATTGATTTTTTACAAACTTTTAAATTGCAGGAAAGAATCCATTGGGAAGGGACAAAATTTAATTATAAATTATTGTCTTGCAGTTTTGTGTCTTCCAACCAACAATTAGAGATTGAAAGAGCTAATTCGATACGATTTTTACTAGATAGTTTTGAAAAGGGAGTCCTATAATTTTTTTATACTATGACATCACCTAGATGAGAACTAAATATTCTAAATACATTTATTGATAATTAGCAGCTGCTGCTTTTAATAAAAACACAACAAATTAGTTTTATTAAAAATTCCACAAAATGGTAACAGTATTAATTAATGCCTATGCTTGTGCGCCAAATAAGGGATCTGAGCCAGGAATGGCCTGGAATTGGATTATTAATTTAGCCCATTATTGTAACGTATGTGTTATTACGGAAGGCGAATGGCAGTTGGAAATTGAAGAAGCCTTAAAAGTATTACCCCAAGCCAAAAACATAGTGTTTTATTACAATCCCGTTTCCGAAAAAGTAAGGAAAATGTGTTGGAATCAAGGCGATTGGCGCTTTTATTATTATTACAAGAAATGGCAGAAAAAAACACTTTTATTGGCTAATGAAATAATCAAGGAGCATCCTATAGATATTGTTCATCAACTAAACATGATTGGGTTTCGGGAGCCCGGTTTTTTATGGAAAATAAATAGCAAACCTTTTGTTTGGGGACCAATTGGAGGAATGAAAAATTTCCCGGAACCGTATTTAGAAAATGCAGGTTTGAAAATTGGACTTTTTACCCTGTTGAAAAACAAAATTAATATTTATCAAATTAAACACGATTCACGAGTTAAAAATGCATTGATAGGAGCTAACTTATTAGTGAGTGCGATCCCTGAAACACAAAATCAAATATTAAAATATTACGGCTTAAAATCGGACTTAATTCCTGAAACGGGTTGTTATGTGAAAGACCAATCTAAAATTGATGTAAGCCGATTTGAAAATAGCAGTAGTTTCGATATCCTATGGGTAGGTAAGTTTGACTTTAGAAAACAATTGGATTTAGCACTTAAAACCCTATCGGAACTAAAGCATTTAGAAGGAATTAAATTTCATGTTGTTGGAACGGGTACTGAAGATCAAAAAATAAAATATCATGGATTAGCAATTGAATTAGGCCTTGAAGATATCGTAATTTGGCATAATTCTATTCCTAACAATAAAGTATTAGCGCTAATGGAACAATCGCAATTGTTCTTTTTTACTAGTGTTTCTGAGGATACATCAACAGTAGTCTTGGAATCATTGAGTTGTAATTTACCAGTTTTGTGTTTTAATACTTGCGGATTTGGACCTTTGATTGATTCGACAGTTGGAATGAAGGTTGAATTTTCAAATCCAACACAATCCATACTTGATTTTTCCAGTAAAATCACTTATTTGTATCATAATAGGGCAGTTCTTTTAAAAATGTCAACCAATTGTACAGCAAGACAAAATGATTTATCGTGGGACAATAAAGCTAAAAGGATGATGGAACTTTATCATGATACTCTTGAAAGTTTTAAAAACCAACTATTTTTTTAAACAATTTACTTAAGTAAAAGCATTTCAATTTTTAGATAATGCACTATTTGTACAGTTAATTTAATTAAAGAATGCTATCAAATAATGGTAGTTAATAATTTTTTTTTATTTCCAATTCTTTTTACCATTCAACATCTCATTTATGAATTCAACACTCAGTGTTCCATTGCTGGACTTTCGCGTGTACAAGAAAAATTTATTCGAAATCCCTTTTGGTCAAAAAACGCTAATTAATACCATCAATCAATATTCTTTTTGTATTGCGCAAAAAGATGCCGCTTTTAAAAGTGCGTTGCAGGGATCGGATATTTTATTGGCAGACGGAATGGCTATTGTCTCGGCAGTACACCTTTTAAATGGTGAAAGTATACCAAAAATTGCTGGTGCCGATTTGCATGAATATTTACTGACAGATTTGAACAAAAAGAGTGGATCTTGTTTTTATTTGGGGTCTTCAAAAGGCACTTTGGAGAAAATTATTACGCGTCAGCACAGTGAATATACTAATGTGAAAGTAGGCTCTTTTTCGCCACCCTATAAAGTTAGTTTTTCCCAGCAGGAGAACCAAGATATGATTGAAGCTGTTAATGCTTTTGCACCGGATGTATTGTTTATAGGGATGACAGCGCCAAAACAAGAGAAATGGGCCTTTGAACATAAAGAGGAACTAATTGCTCCCATTATCTGTTCTATTGGGGCTGTTTTTGACTTCTATGCTGGAACGGTAGAACGTCCCTCTCCTTTCTGGATTGATTTAAAATTGGAATGGTTTATTCGACTCCTTAAAGAACCTCGACGTATGTCGAAAAGGTATTTGTATTATGGGCCTGTTTTTATAGGGTATATGCTCCGAAAAAAGGCCAGCGGAATTTTTAAGAAATCATAAAATAAAGAAATGGAAATCACCAAAATATGTTGCATAGGGGCGGGTTATGTAGGAGGTCCTACTATGGCCATCATTGCACAAAAATGCCCTCACATTCAGGTGACGGTAGTCGATATGAACAGCGAACGCATTGCGGCTTGGAACGATGCTGACAGCAAGAATATTCCTATATATGAACCAGGATTATCAGCAGTAGTAGCAGAAGCCCGAGGACGAAACTTATTTTTTTCGACTGATGTTGAAAAGGCTATCGATGAAGCTCAAATGATTTTTATATCAGTTAATACACCAACCAAAACCTATGGTAGCGGAAAAGGGATGGCTGCCGATTTAAAATACATTGAATTGTGTGCTCGCCAAATTGCGGCAATTGCCAAGGATAACAAAATAGTAGTTGAAAAATCAACTTTACCGGTACGTACTGCTGAAGCACTAAAAAGCATTTTGGATGAGACTGGAAATGGGGTACAATTCCAAATCCTTTCCAATCCAGAGTTTCTGGCCGAGGGAACAGCAGTTGACGATTTGTTAGCACCGGATCGTGTTTTAATTGGCGGTGACTCGTCAGCTGCAGGGGAACAGGCCGTTCAAGCTTTAGTGGATATTTATGCCAATTGGGTACCTCTAGACCGAATTCTAAGAACCAACTTGTGGTCCTCGGAACTCTCTAAATTAACGGCTAATGCATTTTTGGCACAACGGATTTCTTCTATCAATGCCTTGTCAGAACTTTGCGAAGTAACGGGAGCAGCTATTAATGAAGTAGCTAAGGCCATAGGAATGGACAGTCGGATAGGGCCTAAGTTTCTAAATGCTTCTGTAGGTTTTGGAGGATCTTGTTTTCAAAAAGACATTTTGAATTTGGTTTACATAGCAAAGTCCTATGGATTGACTGCTGTAGCCGATTATTGGGAGCAAGTGATCATCCTTAATGACCACCAAAAAAGAAGGTTTTCTAATACAATTGTCAAAACCTTATACAATACGGTCTCCGATAAAAAAATAGCCTTCTTAGGCTGGGCCTTTAAAAAAGATACTAATGATACGCGCGAGTCTGCCGCGATTTATGTGGCGGATGATTTGTTGAATGAACAAGCCCAACTTGCTATTTTTGATCCAAAGGTGAGTCGTAATAAAATGCTAGCCGATTTGGATTATCTGGCTACACGAAGCTCAAAAGATAATGCCAAAAATGCTACATCTTTTGATGAACCTTATTCGGCTTGTGAAAATGCTCATGCAATTGCGGTGCTTACGGAATGGGAGGAATTCAGAGCGTATGATTGGCAACGTATCTATGACAAAATGCAAAAACCGGCCTTCGTGTTTGATGGGCGAAATTTATTAGATCGAGCTGCTTTAGAGGCGATTGGGTTTGTATATTTTGCAATAGGTTCCTAGATATTAGGTGTTAGGTTCTAGGTTTTGGGTGTTAGTACATTTAAAACAGGGACCTAGCGCTATTTATCAATTAAAAAAATAATTAATCTCTATATAAACCCAATAATTAATTCAATTAACAACAATTAACATTAAAATTAACACAACAATTCTAACCCTTAAATTAAATCAAATGAAAAAAAAATTCAATGTCAAGACTTATTTAGCAATAGCTTGCTGCATGATACTGCAATTTGCTGGTGCACAAACCGATGGTCCACCTGCTAAAGCAGCGGCCAAAGAAACTAAAGAGAGTCCAACCACTAAAGAGTATAAATGGTCTGTTGGTCCTGTAATCGGTTTTAAATCGATTAAAAGCGTATTAATTAATGATATAGGTGTAGAAGCGAGCCGTACCATTAGAAAAGGAGAGCGTGCCCATTTAGAACTTAGTTATCGTTCGGCTTCCTCAAATTATGAGCAAAATTGGGGTCGAATTCCAATGAACATGAAAACAGACATTGGTAGTTTGCTTATTGGTGCTGGCTATGACTGGTTTCCTTTTGTTCGTTTTGGATCGGATAGCGATATTTTAAAATCTTTAAAAGTAAGCGGTGGAGCCTGGTATGTGAATAAACCAAACTATGACTTTACAGCAAGCCTTCGGGATCCGTTAACTTGGGGTCAATTGACTTTTACACCAGAACAAATAGGATTGGTGTCTACAGCTATCAAGACGAATAAAGTGCAGCCTTATCTAGGATTGGGTTATGATCAATTTTACATGGGTAAAAACATTAATTTCAGTATCAATGGAGGTTGTCTTTATCAAGGTAAACCCGAAGTAACAATGATGGCTACTAATATGTTAAAACCTACAGAAGAAAGCGCAGCTCGACTAGAGCACAATCTTTCGTCTTATCAATTTATTCCTTTTGTTCAATTACATATTCAATATAATTTAAATTAATTTATTGAATCCTAAATTTAAAATCATGAAAAAAAGCAAATCTTATTTTCGACTTTTCACAGGTCTAGTTATCCTACTTTTTCTAAATCAATCTTGTGAAAAACCTTTTGATGGTGTTAACGCCATTTTGACCAATGTTAAAATTGATCATAAAGTCAATGTTCAAATTATAGATGCCAATCCAAATGCCACTAATCCTTATCCTGCTAACCCGGTAATAACGCTTGCGGGTGATGCTGTGGATCAAGGCTTACTTTACACCACTGCAGGAGAACTTTTAAATAATAGCTCAGGTAGCGCAAAGTCTATTAATAATACCGTTAGTTTAGCGGTAAAGCCTTTTACTATTATTTCAAAAAGCCAACCGCTTCATTTTTATATTAAAGCCGAAGCGGCCAATTATATTTCGAATACTAAGGAAATTACTATTAGCTCTTTAGATAGTTTACAATATATTAATTTATCCTTGTTAAAAATTTCCAGTCTACATGATGGTGTAGCTAATACTACTACTCAAACTGCTGCAGTGAATGGAACTATTGCGCAGGATTTTGTTGTAAATGTAGATTCTAAAATAACAGGGACTAATACTACAGAAAATGTGGTAACGGCCACCTTTCCAGCGAATACTGTTTTTAAAGATGCTGCTAATAATCCTATTACTACGACTGGGAATTTTAGTGTTTCGACAACTTCTTTTAGTGCTAATACGCCAGAATCGATTAGTTCCCTTCCTGGAGGAATTACTGCGAGTACAGGAAATGGAGTTTTTTCTACTTTTATATTAGCCGGTGCTGTTGATATTAATGCCAATATTGGCGGAACGGATATTAAATCATTTTCTAATCCAATTCCATTTAAACTCAAATTATCTAGTGAAGTTTTCAATCCTACAACAAATAGTACTATAAAGGTAGGGGATCAATTACCGGTTTGGAGTAAGGATGCCAATAGTGTAACTTGGAAAAAAGAAGGAGTGGCTACCGTTTATAAAGATGCGACTACAGGTGCTTTGCAGACTACCATTTTGGTGACTCACTTATCCGTTTGGATGGTGGCTTTTGATGAACCTAATTGTGCCAATACGACTACTTTAAATTTTGTTTCTAGTTCACTTATCGCAACATCCGCATTTATAAAAATAAATGTTAATGGAGGTTCGGATCAGTTAGTGGATACTAAATTGATTAGTTTTAAAAATGGAGATGCAATTGAATTACAATTGGGACAGAATTTAAATTATACAGTTAGTATGTATTTAGGAGCTTCTGATAAAGGAACATTATTAAGTACGATCAATTTAGCAGCTTGTGCTGTAAGTGGAACCTTAACTAGTACTTCTATTTCTACTAATCCTTCGCTTTCATTTGATTTACAAACCTCTTGTCCAAATGGTTCATTCCGTTATTCAGGTGCTATTGAGTATAAAGTAGCTGGTACTAAACTATGGCTCCCTTTTACTCCTTCAATAGGAGGAAAATTAAGCACGAATCTTTTGGCTTGGGATGTTACTTATGATTTCCGTATTATTTACAATAATGTTGAATTCAAAAGGACTCGTAAAGTGTTGGCCGCTGAATTTAGACAAGCTGCAGATGGCAGTTGGCAGTATTTTGGTAAATCAGATACCCCACAAACGTTCTTTAGTTCGCCATCTGCTTGTAATTAATTGTTTGAACTATTTTAAGCAGGGTCTATGGAAATTTTTTCTAATTATATTGGGTGTTTGGAAAGGATTTCCTACTCTGCCTCATTTTTAAATTAATAGAATCAGGAGCCACAAGTTTTATAATTTGAGGTAAAATAAGTGGCTCCTTTTTTTAATAAATAGCATGCTGCCAAAAATAAAAAAGAATCGTATTTATCGAAAACTAATTTTAGGAGCTCTTTTTCTATGTTTTGTTGCTGTATTTTATTATTCCTGGTTGCCGAATCCTAAATTAGAACAGGAAACCTATTTGTCTTCCTGGATCAGAGACTGGAGTAATAAGTATTATAATTTGCGAACAGCTGTGCCTTTTATCGCCATTGGTTTTTTATTGGAAGTGCTTACTAGCAATAAAAATTCACTAGGAAAGAGAAGAAACGGCCTGGGTCTTATTATTCGAAATACCTTTATTTCATCAGTTGGAGTTTGTACTGCCGAAGCGGGGCAATTTTTTGTTAAAAATAGAAATCCAGATCTAGTTGATATTTTTTTTGGAATACTTGGTAGCTTAATAGGATGTTTTATATACTCATTAGTTTTTATATTATTAAACTTAAAGAATTTACAACATGCGGAATAGATATAAATTCACTTTTATTGGATTCTGTTTTTTAGCCGATCTGTTGGCTATGGTTTTTGGAGCGCTAATCTTTTTGAAATTTGCCAAAAATGGCGAAATGGAATGGAGTACATTGGTTACTACAAAAACAATTCGGGTTACTTTAATTTGTTGGTTGTTTTCCATTCTTTATTTTCAATTGTATCAAGTAGGTACACTATTTAGTTTAGATGTTTTTTACGGGAAAAGTTGGCGTTCCTTTTTACTACAGAGAATTCTATGGCAGACTTATGTTTTTATTTTTCAGGGTGGTAATTTATTATTTTCCTTCGGCAAAAGTGCTAATCTGTTTCAATTGAGTTTTTTGCTTATTTATTTTTTAATTTCTAGGATATTGTTTGCCCTAATTTTAGCCAGAATTAAAAAATCGACTTTAAAACCCTTCAATGTTGCTATTTGGGGTTTTAATAAGACTAGTATTCAGTTGGCAACACAATTGGAAACTAATTCTCATTTCATGCATTTTAAGGGAATTATGAATGAGAATTCTTCGGAAGATTATAAATCAAAAAGTGATTTTAGTTTGGCGATTACAAATGCTATTCACAGCGCATCCAAAAATAATATTAATGAATTGTATATTGTAGCCAAACCAAATTTTATAAATGATTTAAATTCCTATTTCGAGTTAGGGGATCGGTATTGCATGCGGTTGAAATTTGTACCTGATTTTTCGATGATTTCAAAAGTGCATTATAGTACTGCCAATTTTAATAATTTTCATGTAATCAAACCCCGTCATGAGCCGCTACAAAACGGCTATAATCGATTGATTAAAAGGATGTTTGATATTGTGTTTAGTTTTTTTATAATCCTTTTTGTACTGTCCTGGTTGTATCCCATTTTAGCTTTTTTGATTAAAAAGCAAAGTAAGGGACCCGTTTTATTCAAACAATTGCGTACCGGAAAGAAGAATGAACCCTTTTGGTGTTATAAATTTAGAAGTATGTATTCGAATATGGGGGATGAAAGTCAACAGGCTAGAAAAGGAGACGATCGAATTACTCCGATTGGCAAATTTATAAGACGGACTAGTATAGATGAGTTGCCACAGTTTTTTAATGTGTTATCAGGAAGTATGAGCGTTGTAGGCCCTCGTCCTCACATGCTTCAACACACCAAAGTCTACAACGATCAAATTAATGATTTTATGGTTCGCCATTTTGTCAAACCCGGAATTACGGGCCTGGCACAAGTTAGTGGTCTTAGAGGAGAAACTAAGAAAGTATCGGATATGAAACGCCGTGTTAAAGCGGATATCAAATATGTACAGCAATGGAGTTTGATGAAAGATATTAAAATTTGTATTTTGACTGTTATTGTTGCAATTAAAGGAGATGAAAACGCTTTTTAAACTTAAAACTTAAAATTATGAATATTACTTATTTTGTAGCTGGAATGGCTTCTGGACTTTCTGTTGCCTCTTTTTTAATTGGCAAAGAATTGTATCGTTTTTATATTAAAAGCAAGATTCAAGAAAAACAATTGATCAGGATGATGAAACTGAACGATAAAATTAAAAAATCATTTTCTTCAGAAACCGCTGAAATGTCAAATTAAATAGGGAGTTGGTTCCCTAAATAATCAGTACTCTACCTATTTGCTATTGCTCGTATACCAAAACACCCCAAATTATTTTTTATGATTAAATCTATTTTAACGGCTTTATTGTTAGCCGTACTATTGCAATCTTGTGCCTCGAAAAAAGATATTCTCTATTTTCAGGATGCCTCAAATTATCCATCTGTTCCTGTAGCGTATGCCAGTACAATGATACAAACTAATGATATTTTGAGTATCAAAGTTGGGGCTCTTGTACCTGAAACGGCAATGCCCTATAATGTGCAGACCTTGGGCTCTGCTACTACTATTTCAAATATCGAAATTCTTAAACTTCAGGGTTATTTAGTCTCCCCTCAGGGAACCATAGTTTTTCCGGTTTTAGGAACGGTATCTGTGGTTCATAAAAGCATTGCAGAATTGGAAGAGCATCTCCGAAAACTTTTAGAGGAGGGTGGTCATCTAGTGAATCCTACGGTAAGTATTCGGCTTTTGAATGCCAAAGTTACTGTTTTAGGGGAGGTGCGAAGTCCAGGGACCTATATTTATTCCGAACAATACCTCAGTTTGCCACAAGCCTTAGGCTATGCAGGGGATTTGACGATCAATGGGAAACGAAAAGATATTTTGTTAATTCGAGAAGTGGATGGGGTACGAACGATCAATCAGATAGATCTGACCACAGCAAATTGGATGAAGGACCCCAAGTATGTCATACGACAAAATGATGTAGTAATTGTTAATCCAAACAATGCGAAGGTTAAATCGGCTGGTTTGTTAAGTAATCCACTCTCCTTTGTTACGATTGCCTCCTTTATTATGAGTACCTACATTTTATTAAAACGATAAATAGAAAATGAACAACGACAAAAACGATTTTTTCGACTTCTCAGAGGACGAAAATCCAATTCAAATCAAACAAGTTATAGGTAAATATCTGGCGTATTGGCCTTGGTTTTTAGCATCAGTAGGAGTAATATTCTTACTAGCCTATTTTTATTTACGTTATACGGATTTGGTCTACGAAACTTCGGCAAAAGTAGAAATATTGGCC
>Ga0114962_10002953_pt1 | contig 13932 bp, 9 predicted proteins | sample C_130820_MF_Meta_FD_87017 | JGI IMG/M metagenome (GOLD analysis project Ga0114962, IMG submission 87017) | Freshwater microbial communities from Lake Croche, Canada to study carbon cycling - C_130820_MF_MetaG | ecosystem: Environmental > Aquatic > Freshwater > Lake | place: Lake Croche, Canada... | reverse complement strand
GCTTGCCATAGATGCCGGGCTTGAGACGGAACTGGAGATAGGTCGAGATCTTCGCCAGTGCCTCCCAGACATGAGTGACATTCTCGAAGATGACACTGTGCTCGGTACGGTCGAGATCTAGGAGGGTGTCGGGTGCAAACATGGTGAAAAACTTACAGGGATGAAGGGGATAAAAGGGATAGGAAAATTTAGCTACTCATCTCATTAATCCCCTTCATCCCTGTGAATCATGCTTTGGTTATTTTCTGACCGTCTTTTGTGTCTTTGACCAGCCATCCTAGCGATGCGATTTGATCCCGGATCTCATCGCTCTTCTGCCATTCCTTCGCATCGCGCGCGGCCGCACGCGCGGCTACCAACTCTTTCACTCCTGATGGGATTATGAGGACAGCGTCTGGCTCCAATGCTAGAACGCCATTCACGCGGGCCAGCCAGCCTAGCAGTCCGCGGGCTTGCGAAGGAGTGAGCTTCTCCTCATTCACTTGATCCATCCGACGGTTGCTCTCACGCAGGGTCTCGAAGAGTACGGCCAGCGCGCTGGAAATATTCAGATCATCATCGAGCGACGCGAAGAATTCTTCTGTTGAGGGATCAGGCAACTCCGCTTCCTGTACAGAATCTGCGGCTTCAATGAGTCTCTCCCTCCAAGCATCGAGACGTCCGAGTGCAGTGCGTGCGGCAGCCAACCCATCCATCGTGAAGTTCAGTGCTCCCCGGTAGTGAACGGAGATCAGCGCATAGCGTACTTCGCGGCCGGTCCACCCCTTCTCAAGCAGATCGCGTAGCGTAAAGAAGTTCCCAGCCGACTTGGCCATCTTGGAGCCCTCGACCATGAGATGCGCGCAATGCATCCAGTAGCGGACGAACGGTCCCTGCCCATGGCCGGCACACTCGCACTGGGCAATCTCGGCCTCGTGATGGGGGAAGATATTATCAACCCCACCGCAGTGGATGTCGATGGTCTCGCCGAGCATCCCCGTCGCCATGGCACTGCACTCGATATGCCATCCGGGACGACCTTTGCCCCAAGGACTCTCCCAGCCGACGGATCCATCCTCGGGCACCCATGCCTTCCAGAGAGCGAAGTCGGCGACTGCCTCCTTGTCGTACTCGTCGCTCGCAACCCGCTGTCCCGATCGCTGGTTCTCCAGATCGACATGGGCGAGCCTTCCGTAATTCGAAAACGAGGCGATACGGAAATAAACCGACCCATCTTCGACTTGGTAGGCGTGCCCCTTCTCCATAAGCGTCCCAATCATCGCGATCATGCGCGCGATATGCGCCGGATCGGTCGCCTCAGGGTAGGCCTCGGCAGGATGTAGGCGCAGTGTCTTGGCATCCGAAAAGAAGGCCTCCTTGAAGGGCCGTGTGTAGTCATTAAGCGCGATCTCAGCCGCGTGTGCACCACGGATCGTCTTGTCATCGACGTCGGTGAGATTCATCACCCGGCGAATAACAAATCCACGCTCCTGAAGGTGGCGCTGGAGCAGATCTTCAAAAACGTAGGCCCGGAAGTTGCCGATGTGTGCGTAGGCGTAAACCGTCGGCCCACAGGTGTAGAGCGAAAGGGTCTTCCCCTCGCCCGCACGAGGAGTGATTTCCTCCAAGCGACGGGTAAGGGTGTTGAGAATATGCACGGTGGCCATCGGGACGATGAGTTTCTGCCTATTCTACTGACGTCTCTACTGAAGCGGTTGACAGGGCAGCGATTCCCTCGCCCCGCCCAAGAAATCCAAGACACTCGTTGGTGGTCGCCTTGACACCAACTCGAGATGCATCGAGTCCGAGGGCTCCGGCGATCTTCTCTCTCATCTCGAGAACATAGGGGCCGATCTTTGGCTCCTCGGCAACCAGCGTGGAATCGACATTGATGATCGTACAACCATCATCAGCGATGATCGCTGAGACACGACGCAGGATTTCCAAGCTGGAGATGCCCCTGATGGAAGCGTCGGTGTTTGGAAAATAATGGCCTATATCCTGCAATCCTGCCGCACCGAGGAGCGCATCCGCAATCGCATGGCAGAGAACGTCTGCATCCGAGTGACCGGAGAGTGTAAGGCCTTGCGGATGCCGAAGCGTCACGCCGCCAAGCACGAGTAATCTGTCCGGATCTAACTCTTCTAGCCGATGGACATCATAACCAATACCGCTTCGTGTTATTCTTGCCATGATGCGGGATTAAAGATGGGTAAAAGGAATGCCTCCGCCGCAGGCAACGCAGGAGTATTTGTCAGGTACCGTGTCATGGGGCCTCAGGTCGACTTTGCCGCCGGCAAGCTCGACCATGAGCATTCCTGCTGCAATGTCCCAGAGACTGATTTGACTCTCGATGTAGGCGTCGAGGCGGCCACTGGCCACATAGGCAATGTCGAGCGCAGCGCTCCCCATCATGCGGGTCTTGCGTGCGGACCGCATCATCTGCCCCAGAATAGGGAGTCCCTTCTCGATAGCGGCTTCTGTCTTGGAGACTCCCACGGCAACGATCGCGTCGGAAAGCTTGGTGCGGCTACTTACACGGATCGGGCGTCCATTCATTGTGACGCAACCAGTAGCGCGCGAGGCGACCCATAGTTCATCAGTCATTGGTTGGTAGATCACTCCTGTGGTAAGGACCCCGTTGTGACGATGTGCGATGGAGACCGCAAAATGCGGAATGCCATAAAAAAAATTCACCGTGCCGTCGATCGGATCGATGATCCACTGATCCGCTGCTGTCTGATCTCCGCGAATTCCTTCCTCGCCATAGATCGCATGGTCAGGAAAGGCCCCCAGAATAAGCGACTCGATCAGCGCCTGGGAGCGGCGGTCAAGCTCGAGCTTGATGTCATGGGCCTCAGCCGAGTCCACGTTGAGTTCCTTCTCGAAATGTCCCCGGATCATTCCGCCGGCTGCTAGGGCCGCATCACGTGCGGTCGTGAGTATCAGTTCTTCCATTTAGAATTCAGTAGCGGAGTGAGCCGAGGGATGAAACCTGAAACTTGAAACCTGAAGAAATAACGACTTCGTGATGAAGACTAATCGATGCTTCTGTTTCTGGTTTTTAATAACGCGCGAGGGCATGTGATCAAAAAAATTGGGGGAAGCGTTTGTGGCGCTTCCCCCAAGTTCTAGCTCGTCGCCGAAAGGTTGTTCCGGCGGGAGGGACTTACTTCTTTTTTGCGACGGCCTTCTTGACGGCTTTCTTTGCAGGAGCCTTCTTCGCAACGGCCTTCTTCACCACCTTCTTGGCGGGGGCCTTCTTTGCAACGGCCTTCTTCACCACCTTCTTGGCGGGGGCCTTCTTTGCAACGGCCTTCTTTACCACCTTCTTGGCGGGGGCCTTCTTTACAACTTTCTTAGCGGGTGCTTTTTTCTTAATGGGCATTTCAATCCACCTCCTTTGTTCCGCATGCGCGGCGTATGTGAAAAGTTTGTGAATAAGTCACTGCTAAATGTGAATAAGTCGCCCGTTGATATGCGTCAACGGATTTTCTGAAAAAGTTTCATACCTTTTTCCTCACCCTCGTGAGGAAAGTGTCATCACTTACTTGGCCACGAGAATTTTCTGCACCTCTGCGATGATCTCCGATACCTCGGCAAGTCTTCCAAGCCCTTCGTACCCACATGCAAGCATACCTTCCGCCGGCCCGACAAATGTGGCTCCGCGCGTGCGTAGTGTCTCCGAATTCATCTTGGTCGCGGGATGCTCCCACATCTTTCCGTTCATCGCCGGCGCGATGAGAAGTGGGGCGCGTGTGGCAAGTGCGACTGATCCCAACGCATCATCAGCAAATCCATGCGCAAGGCGAGCGAGCGTATTCGCACTGGCTGGCGCAATCAGTAGTAGATTCGCGCGATCCGCCAACTCGATATGTCCCGGCTTCCAGGCCCCAGAATTTTCCTCCGAGAGATCACACAGCACAGGATTACGCGAAAGCGTGGCGAGTGTGAGCGGTGTGATGAATTCGGTGGCCCTGTGCGTCATCACCACGAAGACATCGTGGCTAGCCTTGCGGAGCTGGCTGACTATCTCGGCGGCTTTATACGCAGCGATCGATCCGGTGACACCGAGGACGATCGTTTTTTCACTGCTGTTAGATGATTCTTTCCCTGTGTTTTCCATCGTCTCCTTAATGGTCAGGCCGCGCTTCCCGTGACGACGGACATACGACGGCTAAGGTAACGCTCGGCGCGCATGACAGCCCGGAACTTCTCGATGTTCTCCTCCATCGAGCCGCTGATAATCGTGTAGCGGTAATCGCGCCAGCATTCCATCTCGCGAGCTGCGTTGCTCATCCGAACCTCGACCTGCTCGGAGGTCTCCGTACCGCGGCGCATGAGACGCCGGCGGAGCTCTTCGAGATCGGGAGGCATAATGAAGACATCGGCGAGGGCCTCTAGGATGATCGGATCGCCGCAGGCGCGGATGTTGTCGACGCCGTGGGTGTCGATGTCGAGGAGCACGTCGATGCCGTTCTTGAGATTTTCAAGCACGGGTCCCTTCAGTGTGCCATAGTGGTTGCCGTGGACCTCGGCATGCTCCAGGAATTCTCTCCCATTAAGCCGTCGTGTGAATTCCTCACGGGATAAGAAATGGTAATCTTCTCCATCGATTTCCCCGGTCCTAGGTGCGCGCGTCGTGCAGGAAACGGACCAGACGAAGTCAGGCTTCTGCCGCAGCGTGGTGCAGAGTGTCGTCTTCCCAGCACCTGAGGGTGCGGAAATCACGAAGAGGATGCCGGAACGCCGAAATTGATGGGATGGATTATTCACGCTGATTACTCGAGATTGGCGACTTGTTCGCGGATCCTATCAAGTTCCGCCTTGGATTGCACGACCCGTTGGGAGATAGCCGCATCCCCACCCTTGTTTCCGAGTGTGTTGAATTCGCGGAACATCTCTTGGGCCAGATAGTCGAGTGTCCTGCCTGCCTGCTCGGAACCGTTCAGCGATTCTCTGCACTGCACGAAATGGCTCTCCAGTCGCGTCAACTCCTCGGTGATGTCGCTGCGCTCGGCCATGAAGGCGAGTTCCCGTGCGAGCGCTGGATCATTCGTAGGTAAAGGAAGTCCCAACTCTTCCAACCGGGCCTTCAGATGATCTCGACGCAGACTCAGGACGGCTGGGACGCGCGTGCGGATAGCCTTAGCCGCGGACTCCAACAGCTTGATGCGCTTGAGCAAGTCCGTTACGAGATGAGCGCCCTCCTTTTTTCTCATCACAATCATTCGATCCAGTGCCTGAGTGAGCGCCGTCTGCAGTGCAGGCCACAGAGTATCGGTATCCGGTGGCTCCTCCGTGCCATTTCTCAGCACGCCGGGGGATCGGAGCAGTAGCTCGAGGGAGATCTGCCCGGGTAGGGCCAGCTCCGTCTGCAGCGCTTGAAGCTCCTGGAGTGTGCGGCGAGCGGCTTGCTTGTCGACCACGCCTTGGGAGTTGTCCGGGCCTGCGGCACTCTCGAGCAAGACCGTCACATTGATACGCCCTCGGCCGATTCTTTTCTGAATCACTTCCCGAAGCTTGGACTCAAGCGTTGCAAGTGGCTTCGGCAGCGAGAGCACGATCTCGATCCCTTTCCGGTTTACCGAGCTACACTCCACTGTGAATCTCCATCCTTCCGCCAGAGCGCTGCCCCGGCCATGTCCAGTCATGCTTTCCATAAGTTTTATTACTGAGTAGTTCCTCCCCAAGAAAAGCTCCAGATCCAAGGTGCTCCGTAGAAACCGAGGGCGGCTGGTTCGTAGTTGCCCAACCGCGAGGTCACCCATCCGGTGGCTGGAAGAGGAAAAAGCAGGTTCTGTCGGCACCAAGATGTTTCCTGCAACAAGAGACTCTTCATCTGTTCAGAGCGTCTTGCCATGGTCATAAGGCAATCCGGGGCGCTGACCCCCTGCACTCCTTCAAAAGCTATCGTCGGAGCAGGGAGCGCGCCACCCAAAGAAAGGGTGCAGAAGCCTTCCTTAGTCAGTCCATAAGCATTGTCCACCGCAATTGTGCTGCGCGAGGCTTCCAGAACTATGCGCGCTTGCGGAACAACAAAAATTCCACAGGGAAGGCTAAGTTCTAAATTCGTACCCTCGATCTTTCCTGAAAGTGAGGGTTCACGAGCAGCCCCACCTGCATGCACATCAAGGGATATGGTGGTATCCAGAGGTGGATCCAGCGTCACCAACCCGTCCGTCTTGAGGGAGACGTCGAGCTGCAGATTTTTCAGGTCGTTTTCTTTTTCTTGATCCTGGGTAATTGCGCCCACTTGTGAGGAAAGATTGCAGGCGGGTGGAGCAAAGGCTGGCGTTAGGTTTGCATGCAGTACGCCCGTGAGGGTATGCAACCTCAGCGATCCGCTCAAAACAGGGGGTTGGGTACCTGTTACACCGAGAGCCAGATCCGTATCTGCAAGGGCATCTATGCCGCCACCCAGCGACAACGGCAGATCGTTTCCCATCAATCGAAGCCTTCCTTTCCAGGGGAGGGTTCCCCATTCGAGAGATCCGGAAAGTGTCACCGGCTTGTCATGGTAAAGCGCCCTTCCCGGGCCGAATACAGCCGTCGTCGTGGCAAGCGTCATCGGTAGGGACAGGTGCTCCAGATTGTGTTCCCTTGTGAGATGTCCTTCCTCAGCTTCAAGCAGCAGGCTACCTTCGGATACCGGCTGTTTCCATGTTCCGGAGAGGCGGATTTTCCCATCAAGGTGAGCCTTCTTGAGGGGCCATGCTTCCATCCTCACGAGGCTTGCCCACCCGTCCAGGGGGACGTGTTGCAAGGAGGCAGACCCTCGAATTGGCTGGTCGATATCCCCCAAGCGAAGGATTCCTTGTTCCTTCACTAAAGAAAGCGGCATCTCCAACTCCACGGCCAATGGTGAAGTGGATGCCGGTTCTTGAAGGAGCTTCGCCTTGACTTTCCCTTCCCTGGCTTCCAAGGAGAGGGAAAGATCTGCCGTCGGTCCGCCTTGCTTAGGTGAGAAATTGTGGATGCCTATCGCGGCATATACGTCCAGTTTTGCTGGTGTGCCTGTTGCAGAGATCGATCCCTCAAGGCTACCTACGAAAGGAATTTTCTGGCCAAACAGTTCTGCAATTTCCTCAGCCTTAATTCCCTGAAGGGCGAGATTGATTCCGAGCGGCCCGTCCATCGCAACGGTCTTGAGCGCGTCGCCGCTATGCCAGAATTCCGGTGCATTGAAGGGGAGCGACAGTTCTCCTTTCACAAGTGGTGACGGTTTGCCAGCTCGGGTCGCCACAATGTCAGTGGCCGTAAAAGCGTTGGTTGTCGCTGAGAGTTTCATGGCAAGTGACAAGTCCTCCTGTTTGAAATTGGCCTCGGAGAGTTGGATCTTCCCCGGCCCGTAAGTTCCCTTGAAGGTCCCGGACATACCGGTGGTCGTCCACTTGCTCACCCATCCGTTGACCTGAGTCTGAAACGATCCGGTGTGAACTTCTGCGGAGCCCTCTCCCTGCCAATGAAACTTCACTCCGCCACCCCCGATGACGCTGGCTGTAGTAATTCCTAACTGGGAAAGTCGCTTTGTCAGATCATGGACATCGGCTTCTGCCTCGGCTTTGTAAGCATGGGGGCGGCTGTTAGCTACGTTACCGTTTAGATACACGTGATCTCTTCCGCTCCATGCCTCGAGAGAGGTTAGTCGCGTCTGCTCACCGGCGAAGATCACGCATCCTTTCAGCCAGTCCAATGGCAATTTGCGGATCGTCATGCCTGCGCCGTTCACATTGCAGTATCCTTCAGCCTTATTCTCGGATCCTTGAACCTCTCCCTCCAGAGCCATTCCTCCGCCCAGCTGGGCAAACTGGGGGTCAACTAGTCCAGCCAGCGCACTGGCATCCTTAAGTTCAGCATGAAAGCTCGCGGTAAAAGGAGCACGGAGTGCTGCGTGCCAATCTGCTGGTAGATGGCTGTGTCCCGATGCCGTCACTTCATTCTCCTGTTGCTGGAGATGGAGTTCGGAAAGGGTTAGGTTGCGCCCGGTAAGCGTGGTGGCTAACCGGAGCGTCTCCCACCCCTTTCCTTCCCAATGGAAGTCGCGGGCGATGAGGCGCAACGAGCTGTCGGCATCCACCGGGTTTGCGGGATCGCCACGGAACGTAAGACGTGCCTGGCTGATGACGCCGGTCACCTTTTTTTCATCTTTCATCCATTCATGGAAGGCCTCCAGCGCTAAACCTTCACCTACCAGCGTCACCTCAAGATGTTTGGAATTCATAGCAGTCCCCATGCTGCCGTCACCCCTCAGGATACCGTGGCCCACCATTCCCTTGATGCCGAAGTCCACACCACCAGCCACCGGTTGGAGAGACGCTTCCTTAAGGAGTAACTGATGGCCCAGATCCAGCTCTCCTAGACGCAGGACTCCACCCTCCCACGAAGCGTGGGCAGAAGCTTTGGGCAGAACGCGGTGCCAAGTGCCGAGATCCAACGACCCTTCGGCATAAGAGAGTCTGCCGGCCCATCGGTCTGGCAAACGAAGCGTCAGGCCATTCAATGCCAACCGGTGATGATCTCCAATCATGATTAGGTCGATGGACCCCAATGTGCAGGAAGAAAAGGGAAGAAAGAGGGTAGGTCGCAAAAAGGACTGTATACCCCACAACGGATGATTCATAAGCGGCTTTGCAGTGAGTGAACTCGCTCGGGTATCCAGCAGCGCCTTGGTCTTGCCTACTACCATCTCGCGGACCAACCGCTGGGGTTTTCCATCGGAGAAGTGAAGCAGTTGCTTTATCGAGACAAGGCGCAACCCAATCCCATCCGTCTTGATGCTGCTTCGGTGATCGCGGGGCCCTAAAAGCCACGTCACTCCCCGGGCTTGGATCCATCCGTTCTCTGCGAGCGTGAGCTGATCGATGTGCAACTCCCCGCCACATTCCCAGGCAGCCAGCTCAAGACCACCCCTTAACAACCAGCAGAATGCCGGCTTGAAAAACAGCCAGCTCGCAACCACTAAGGCCAGCAGGGCCAGCGTCCTCCATGCCGTGGGTGTTCCTGACATGGCGGGTGGATGCTCCGGAACCTCGGTTTTTTTATAACGGGGCGGCATGAAGGATCGATGCGTTGAGAAACGAAGTATGCCTGCTCTCGGCGTGCTTGACCCGCGAAAATGATGCGGGCAAGTGTTCTCCCTCTAAAAGATACAGGCCGCCGCACCATTTGGTACGACGGCCTGTTGTTCCCCCCAGAACAATCTTTCAATAAGATGAACTTATAGGTTTTCCCCTCTTCTGCAAGGTCTTTTTATAAGAAATATCGGTTTTTCTTCGCTCTCGTTGTCTTCATCCATTTCCCCTCTCTCCAGTCTTCTCCTCCACACATCTTACAGAAAGCAAAGAGGCGCTCACTTGTGAGAGCCTCTTACCTCTTATGTCTCTCATTTACCTCTCTTATATCATTCCATCCGGAGAGCGGAAGCAGGCGGTATGGTTGATGCTCGTAGGGCCGGTATAAATCCTGCCACCAGTGCAGCAGCCGTCATCCATATCGGGAGGAGCGCGATGTCCCGCCAAGGGTAGGCAAGATCAATGCTCCATCCGAAGAAGGCCTTGTTGATCACCCAAGTCAGAACCAACGCTAGGGCTGCCCCACTAACGATCCCCACCAGGCTGGCCAACAATCCAATCAGTGATGCCTCGGCAAGTATCACGCGCACTATCTGCCCTCGGGAGGCACCTATCGCCTTGAGCACGCCAAGCTCGCGCGTCCTTTCCATGACCAGGATGCCGAGAGTAAGCATTACGCCTCCGACCGCTACGGCAATCGAAATTGTTTTGATCACGGCCGTCACCGCAAAGGTCTGGTTGAAGATCTCTATAATACGGGCCTTCAGGGCATGATTACTGTAGCAAATGAACGCCTCCTTACCTCCGAAGGCAGAGAAAAAGGCCGCGCTGGCCTCTTCCCGCATCGTGTCGGATGTTCTAGGCGCAAACTCGATCGCCAGCGAGTGCACCCCTTGGGCCCCCCAGACTTTGGAAAAATAATTGGCCCCGATCATCGCAATACCTCGGTCACGAGTGTAATCGCGATATAGGTCGATCACAGAAAGCGAGAGCGGCCCCTTAGGTCCGGAAAGAACCAGCGTGTCTCCGGGTCCGAGTTTCAACCTGCGTCCCAGACTCTCCGAAAGAGCGATACCCTCGCCACTTTCCAGAGCCCTCGTTTTCTGAGCCACGTTACCATGAAGAAAATCAATGGAGCCACGCGCTGGTCCCGAGACCACACCGAGCGTTACTTGCTCTCCCTTGACGCTCCGGGCCTCAACTTCGCGGAACGTTCCCACGCCTGTAACAGCAGGCCGTTTCCTCCACCAGTCGGCCGCCGTTTCGGGCATCGTGTGCTCTAGCCCCAACAGCTCGTTGGACGCGGGGGCAATAAAGAGATCCGCCGTCAACGTCCGTCCCGTCCATGCAATCACGCTGCCGCGAAAGGAATGAATCATTACGCTGATGCCCACCGTCATCGCGGCGGCGGCAGCTAGAGCGGCGATTGTTGGCGCCGTCCGATGCAGGGATCGCATGGACTGCTCCAAGGCGATCCTGAGAATGGCTCCTCGAGTCAAGAGAGGCCTAGCCAAGAACCTCCGTAAAAGCTGGGCCGCCGCGATGGCGACCATCGGAACCATCAGCGAAAAACCTGCCAAGACAAAAAACGCGGCTCCGAATCCGAGCAGCGCCACACCTCCGAACAGTGCCCCGAGAGAACAGAGAAGTCCCAGCAACAGTACCCCCATTCCGCTGAATGCCAGCGGCAGAGCTGGCAGAGGAAAGATCTCCGGAGCTGTTCCCGGATGGAGGACTTTCGTGGGATCGACCGCCGCCGCCTGGCGAGCGGGTATGTAAGCCGCTACCAAGGAGGCCAAGACTCCAGCGAACATGCCGGCGAGCGCTTCCAGCGGGGAGGGCCATCCGCCGTGAGCATCGACCGGAAGGTAAAGGGCTGTCACTGTCTGAGCCACTGGCGCAGCAAGAATGCCGGCGATAAGCGGCGAGATCAGGACGCCGAGGATAGATCCGATCAGTCCGCTGATCGCCGCTTCCACAAGAACCATGGCAAGGATCATCGACCTTCCTGTCCCCAAGGCACGAAGGATCCCGAGCGAAACGCGGCGGCGAACCACTGAGGCGGCAGCCGAATTGCCGACAAAGAACATTCCGACCATCAAGGAAACAAGGCTCAAGGCCGTGAGGTTGAGCCGGAACGCCGCGAGCATAATGTCGACTTGCTGGGTTCGCCGTGCTGGTGGCTGTACCGTAACATCCGTTGGTAGAAGTCCCTGCAACCGGTCGATGACAGCCTGCTTCTCCCCAGAGTTAAGAAGCTTAATCAGGATGGCGCTCAGGTAGCCCGGCTCCCCCACCCACTCCTGTGCGGCGGCAATATCGAGAGCAGCGACTCCGCCTCTTCCCTCCGCAGAAGCATCATCCGTATGAATCACCTGCCGCATGATCAGACATTGCGGCGGTCCGGCACCTTGGAGACGAAGCGAATCGCCCTGCTGGAGATGGTGCCGTCCGAGGAAATCTCTCAGCACCGCGATGCCTGACTCCTCTCCAAGCCACTCCGCAAGGTTGCCCGTTCCCTCTTTACTTGTCTCTTTTCCCGCGACTTGAGTTTTATTTTGAGTTTGGTCTCCGAAGGATGGAGTGAGGGAGAGCAGTCCCGCTGCTGTGAAGGGATCGATGCCGACCAGACGAAGCGACTCACCTGGATAATCAGGAAGCGTCACCATCGCTTCAACAAGAGGTGTCGCCGCTTTCACGCCGAGCGTATTTATCACTCCGGGCAGCACGGATTCGGGGATTCGTCCCCTGATTTCCAGATCTGCGTGTCCCGTAATCATCGCAAACACTCGGTGAAAGCTCTCGACGGCGCCGCGATTGGCGATCGTGATGGCAAGAAAGACGGCCACACCGAGCGCGATACTCAAGATGCTGAGCATCGCGGCGCGCGGGTCGAGCAACAGGGGGCGGATACTTCCCCTCCAGAAGATACTTCTTTGCAGGCGCCGGATCATTGGTTGTTTTCCCCTGCGCGAGCCGCTGCTGTTCGAAGACGTCGTTCGAGACGCATGAGCTTATTGTGGTCCTCGAGTTTTCCTCCTTCTTTGGTGCGGAGATAAAACACATCCAGCGCCGCCTTCTGCTCCGTGGCGATGCGCGCGGCTTCGATCGTGATACCCCCGTGGGAGATTGCTCGCAGTAAATGGTAGAGTAGTCCTAAGCGGTCGGGAGCCTGAACTTCGAGGATCGTGCACGTGGGGTGGGCATTGTTGTTGACCACGACCCAAACGGGCAACTCTTCCTCTTCATTTCCCATCATCCTATCCGTAAGAATAACGCGTTTTTGTTTGGGAACAGGGACTAGCCTACTACCCGGTGCCATAAGTGATTCCCCGAGTTTTTGCTCGAACAGCCTCCGCTCCCGCTCCCTCGGCAGTGGTTCGTTGCGATGGTTGGTGACCTTGAAGAGATCAAGCGCGAGGTTGTCGCTGCGGGTAAAGATGTCGGCGCCGAGCACGTTTATCCCAGCCTCAAGGAACGCAGCGGCAATTCTCTCCAGCAGGCGCTCCCGATCCCAACCGCAGACAAGCACTTCGGCATATCCTGCCTCGGGGTGGTCCACCCACTCGATGACGGGGCAGAGGTTCGGCCCTTCTGTGTTCAGCCCCTCCTCAAAAAAGCGCCTAAAAAGCCTGATGTGACTGTAGACTTCCGCGGCATCTTTCGTAAGGAAGTAGCGGTCCGGCATGCCGTTCATCTGCGCAGCGGTCTCTTCTTCAAACTTGTCCGGCAGCGCTGCCGAGACCTTCTGACGCAGCTCTACCAAGCGCTGTTCCTGCTCTTCGCGGAATCCTGCGCTGTTTGTGAGTAATCCGCGCGTTTGGTGGTACAGGGACCAAACCATCTGTTCCTTCCAGTCGCTCCAACCCTCGTCGCTTGTCCCCATGCCGTCTGCAAGAGTGATTACCATAAGCGCATCGAGAGTGATGGGATCCCGGATGATTGCAGAAAATTCTTCCACCGTCGCTGGATCATCAACATTCCTGCTACGCGCTGTTCCGCTCATCTCCCCGTGGTTGTCGACGAGCGTGATCAGCATTTTCTTCCTCGCCGGGTTGAGCTGGAGCCTTCTGGCAACCCTCTGGGCGGCCAGAGCGCTGGCCTCCTCGTGATGTTGGGTGTTAGCAGCCTTGCCTGTGTCATGCAGTAACATGGCCAGGTAGAGGATTGCGGGGTCCTCAAAGTTCCGGAAGAGCTCCCTGTAACGGGCTAGCTTCTGCTCCTTTGTTAATAGAAGCGCATCGATCTTGTCGATGCAGAGCAGCGTGTGCTCGTCGGCTGTGTACCGGTGGAAGAACTCGTGCTGCACGAGGCAGGTAAGCGGTTCGAACTCAGGCAAGTACTTTCCCAGGAAACCAAGATTATGCATGAGTCGCAGGATGCGGCCGACATCCCCCTTCCTCGAGAGGATCGAAAGGAAGATGGTGCGATTCTCCTTGTTGTATTGAAAGGTGCGATCCACAAGTTTCAGTCTTCGTTTCACAAGATCCTCCAGCTCTGCCGAGAAATTCACGTTGCGAGTCTGAGCGATCTGGAAAGCCCGCATGAGGCGCGCCGGATCCCGGTTGAAAATATCTCTGGCTTTCGGAAAGAGTTCCCCGTTTCGGATCTCCATTTCGTCCACGCTCTCTCGTCTTCCGAGGATCTTGCTTAGTAGGCTCATGCGGCTTCCCTGTTGCTCACGAATACGCCCGAGCGCTAGAGAGCTAATAAGGTGAATCGCTCGCGTGTGACTATAATAGTCCCGCATGAATGCCTCACAGCGGCGGAGAATGTTTTTCTCCGGATAGCCCAGCGCTGTAGCGACCTTTCCCTGGAGCTGTAGGGTTAGTTGTTCTGAGGCACGACCAGTCTGGTAGTGCATTTCCGTGCGTACCCG
>Ga0114962_10002951_pt1 | contig 13933 bp, 8 predicted proteins | sample C_130820_MF_Meta_FD_87017 | JGI IMG/M metagenome (GOLD analysis project Ga0114962, IMG submission 87017) | Freshwater microbial communities from Lake Croche, Canada to study carbon cycling - C_130820_MF_MetaG | ecosystem: Environmental > Aquatic > Freshwater > Lake | place: Lake Croche, Canada... | reverse complement strand
GCTTCACTACCATACAAACTAGAAGAAGGACCTTTGACAATTTCAATTTTCTTTACGTTGCCTAAGGCAATTCTATTTAAATCCAATACACCAGCAGTTCTTCCAACCAGGGGCTCCCCATTGATTAAAATAATTGTATAATCCGGATTTAAACCTTGTAATTGAATACCTGCACCAAAACCACTGGTCATTGTTATACCAGGTTGTTCTTTTAAAACATCAGTAAGCCTTAAAGAACCTGCTTGTTGAATTTGCTTTGCACTAATGATATTAAATGGAACGGTAACATTACTCAATTTTCGCGCTGATCGATTGGCGGTAACAAAAACACTATCAGTTTGACCAATTGATTGCATCGTATCTCGCACCATAACAACCTGCGAAAAAGCAATGGTTGGCGCGCTTATTAAAAATAAAATTACCCATTTTTTCATGCTGCCGCAAAGTTGGCGACAATCAAAAAAGTAAATTTAGTTAAGGGCAAATATTTAGTGAAAGGGAAGGATAATTTGACAGTTCTATGACAATTGAAAATTTTGTTTAATTATTTTCTAAAATTTGCTTGATTGTCTTCAATTCTGAAGGGGTAATAAAATATTCAAAAAATCTTTTGTCGTCTTCTTTTCTCGAACTTGCAATTAACGGAACATTATTGGACGTAATAAACTCATACTTTTCATTAATGGATTTCATCACATCGCTTCTTACTTTTTTCTGTAAGCCCAGGTTCTTGTCTTTGATGCCTAATACTTGGTTGATTTTATTAATCTCGACGTATTCTTGCTTTATATTGGCAGTCAACAACAAGTTGATCAATGCAACTTCGGTCTGATTAAAAGCTTGATTGATTGTTTTATTTTTTAAAATATTTAACTGAGCAAATACTAATTTTCTTTTAACCATTTTATTAAAAAACCAAATCGAAAAAATTAAAACAATAACAACGACTAATGCAATTAAAAAAATGTTATAAAGTTGAGATTCATTTCCCCAGATATTTGACCTTTGTAGTTCAAAATCGGCTAATAAAAATGGATAGGTAATAAATGATTGGGTGTCATTATTATAACTGTATATTTTATCGCCGTCAATAAACATATTTTGTACAGAGGAACGTCTGATAAGAAACTGGTTTAAATTTGCATTTTTAGATTTGTAGACTTTGTTGTGAATGATATCAAATAGATAAGTGTCTTCATTGACACGATGTAAATAACCATTTTTGTAAGCTAAAAATTCGTTAGATGAAAAATCGTTTTTAACAAGTTCAATAACGTCTTTTTCAAGGTTTCCAATTTTTACCCATTTTTGGTTTTTAAGGTCTAAATAATAACTTGCATAATTAGGTACCCCTTTGATATTTTCAGAACCCAAAATACCCGCATTCACAACCCTTTGAAAGGGTACATACAACCTGCCTTCTTCGGGAGAAAACCATAAAAATGAAGTGGCAATGACTTCTTGATTTAAAGGAATAATATCCCACTCTTTGTCTTGAAAATTGAATTTTCGCAGGTTGCCATTGGTTTTCCAAAACCCATAGCCCCCATAACTGTACAAATTATTTTGATATATAAAATTTTTACAATCTATATTGTAATTTAAATTCACAGTTTTATCCAATCTCTTAAAAATACTAGTTGCTGAATCAGCATGCACTAGCTTATAGACAAACCCTGTTTGCTCAATAAAAACATAAATATCATCCCCTTGTTTGATGAGTTGCTGTGCATTACCAGCTGCTTCCGAGCCATGTATGGGTATCAATTTGGTTTGATCTGATAAGTTAATGGTCGCATTTAACTGCTTATAACCAATAATTTGCCTTAAAAATGGGGTATTGGCAATGGTATATGCCGAATCAGGACCTTGTGCATTGGTCTTTAAAGTACAAAAAGGCAATAGAAAAAAGGAAATAAGGGAAATTCTCCAAATGCTATATAACATTGGTTTTCAGCTATTTAATAGGTAAGTAACTTGTATTGGCCAATCAAAGATATTGGAACTTTACAAATAACCTATTTAGCCGCTTTGATTTACTTCATTTGTTAACAATTTAGTAATGTTGGGTTATTATATATTAAGTGCTAAAACTGCAATTTTACAACTTACAATTAATTAAAAACCAATCGTTATGGGACTAAATTCTATCATGAAAATTTTCTTGCCAAAAGACCGTGTATTTTATCAATTATTTGAAGAGGTTGCTGAACATGTATATGAAATGGGCGGAAAATTAAAAGAAATGGTTAATGAGCCAGATGCGGATATAAGAGCAAATATTTTAGCCCAAATTGAAAACCTAGAACATAAAAACGATGATCTAACCCACAATATTTTTACAGAATTGGGCAGAAATTTTATTACTCCTTTTGATAGAGAAGACATTCACTATTTAGCTACTTCATTAGATGATATTGCGGACTACATTTATGCTTCTGCTAAAAAAATAAACTTTTATAAAGTAAACCCAAATGATACTGGCATTCATAAATTGGCGGAACTTATTTTACAAGGTACGGCTGAAACTAAAATAGTTGTAATGGGTTTGCGTAATATGAAAAATGTAAAAGAAATGACCGAGGCCATGATTAAAGTGAACAGCATTGAAAATCAGGCGGATGATATTTTTGACATGAGTATTGAAAAATTATTTGAACAAGAAAATGACTTTAAAGAAGTGATTAAGAAAAGAGAAATCTATCAAGTACTTGAAATTGCAACCGATAAAATTGAAGACGTTTCAAATGTAGTTGAATCCATTATTATCAAGTACGCTTAATTACCTCAACGATGACTTTATTAATTATTATCATAGCCCTTGCGCTTATTTTTGATTATATCAATGGGTTTCACGATTCTGCAAACTCAATTGCAACCATTGTTTCGACCAAAGTGCTTACGCCTTTTCAAGCGGTAATTTGGGCTGCATTTTTTAATGTGTTGGCGTTTTGGATATTTAAGGACCATGCTGTTGCCAATTCTATTAGCAAAACAGTGCACCAAGAATTCATAACCCTTCCGGTAATTCTTTCTGGGTTATTGGCTGCTATTTTTTGGAACTTACTAACTTGGTGGTATGGTATTCCATCCTCTTCTTCTCATACTTTAATTGGTGGATTTGCAGGAGCTGCTATTGCACATGCTTTAACAACAAAAGGAATTGGTTTTTCTTGGTCAAAAATTGTAGATGCTGAAACCATTATTAAAACCATTTTATTTATTTTCTTAGCACCAATTATTGGAATTGTTATTTCGGTATTTATTACCCTCGTAACCATCATGCGCAATATATGGTGGCGACTTGCCATTATTTCATTAGCTACCTTTGCTACCATTTTAATGTTTGACCATTTTGAAGAAGTAAAAATTCAAGAGAACGTTCAAAAATTTTATGGGGTTGATAAATACAGTAAAGAAATTGCGAGTGCTGAAGCCGATTTAAAAATTAATCCAAAGGATTCAAGTGCATCTAAAAAATTGAGTGTTAACAAAGATAAATTACAAAAAGCTACCGCTTACTATAACCACATTAGCCCTTACCTTGGAAAGTACAACCAAATGGGTGCTGAGGCCATTGCTAAAATAGCCAATGAAAATGGCTGGTTAAATAGCGTTGCTGCAAGTAAAATAAAAGACGCAGCAAGAAATGCAAATGATTTTTTGGTGATGGAAGCAAAAGCACCAGAGAACGCTGAAATTAAAAAACAATATGACATTGCAAAAGACAAAACCGAAGGTTATAAAGAACCTTTAAAATTGTTTATTGAAAAAAAGATTAGCGTGGATGTTGCGATGGCAAAAATAGATAGTATTTACCCTATTGCAGCAAATAATAAAGAAAACGTAAAAGCAAAATTGGTGCAATTTAATATTGAAAAAACTTTTGCAGAGGAAATTGAGAAAGCCGATAATTCAATTATTGAATATGGAATTATTGGAGCAGCCATTATATTTATGTTGATTTATGTGTACGTAGAAAAAATAAAAACACCTACTGCCCATACCACTTCAAACATGTTTAAAAAATTACAGCTGTTTAGTTCCGCAGCCTTTAGTATTGGTCATGGAGGTAATGATGCACAAAAAGTAATGGGAATCATTGGTGCTGCATTAATTGCTAATGGTTCCATACAGGACTTTAGCCATTTACCAAGCTGGGTTCCTGCTGCATGTTATTTTGCAATTGGTATGGGTACCTTAAGCGGTGGTTGGAAAATTGTAAAAACAATGGGTACAAAAATTACCAAAGTAACCCCATTGGAAGGTGTTGCTGCGGAGACTGCAGGCGCCTTTACTTTGTTCTTTACCGGGCAAATGGGTATTCCGGTGTCAACCACTCATACTATTACAGGTTCTATTGTAGGTGTAGGTCTTACTAAACGTATCAGTGCCGTTAGATGGGGTGTAACCACTAATTTACTTTGGGCATGGGTTTTAACCATTCCAGTAAGTGCGGTGTTGGCAGCTATTACTTATTTTATAGTAAATTACTTTGTGAAATAAAAACTAATAACAATCCTTATATAAAAATCCCTCTTCAGTAGAGGGATTTTTTTTGCTACACATTTATAAAATTATTTTACACAAATTTTTAGATAATGTTCGTTAGCATAATAAGCAATAAAACATGGGTTACTTTTTAGGATAAATGGTATTAAAGATTAATAAATTTAAAAGTTATGATAGAAAAGAAATATTTTAAAACCAAGGATTATGTAAAAGTGAAATTTACTTTAACTGCAGATGCAAAAAAAGTAGATATCCTAGGGTTGAATAATGAATGGAAGAAAGGCATTTCCATGACAAAGAAAAAAGAAGGTATTTTTTCTGCAGAAGTAAATTTACCTAAAGAAAGTTCGCATGAGTTTAAATATTTTTTAGATAAAAAAATATGGTTAAATGATAGCGAAGCGGAACATGAAACAGCCAATGTGTTTGGCACGACCAATAGTGTGGTTACAGTTTAATAACAAAAAATGATAAAATAAAAAGTCCTCATGAAGCTAATCAAGAGGACTTTTTATGTTCAGCATTAAAAATGCTAATCAAATTTAATTGGGATTATTTTTGTTTGTCTTCCGTCTATATAATTAAAGCTAGCACCATTAAAATAGCCATTTTGCTCTAAGGCTACCCTGAAAGGTTTATCCCAGTCCTTTAAATTATGCATTGCATTTAATTCAATTGAATAGCAGGTATTGGGATTCATTTTATAATCGCCCGATCCCGGTACCCCATTTTGCATATCCCACATGCCAATCGTAGGACCCGCTGCATGTCCATGCATGCCAATGGGATGTGTATAGATACTTGGCTGAATTCCTTTTGACTTGGCAATTTGTAATGCATTGGCTAAAATTTCATTACCCGTTTTTCCCGTGCCAAAACTATTGGTTAATATGTCTTGTAATTGATTGGTTTGTTCAAATGCTGCAGTTAAATTATCTGGCACTTTTTGTTCATCACTCAATAATACATAAGCTTGCTCTTGTACATCCGAATTAAGTCTTAAATAACTAATACCAAAATCAACGTGTAAAAAATCTCCTCTATGAATTACCTCCTCTGTATTTTTTGAATTTCTTCTTTGAATTTCTACCGAAGGATGGAACCAAGTACTTAAACCCATATCACTTAATTTTTGTCTAAACCACCATTCCAAATCGGTGGTGGTAGTAAGATCTACCTTGATAACTTTATTACTAAATCCTTCCTTGATAATTTGATGAGTTATTTGTAAAAGGGTAGGATAATAACTCATTTCTTTTTCGGTCCTTGTTTCCAACCAAGCAACCGCTAATGGTTGAGATGAAATCACTTTGGCTTTTTGTTCCTTGCTCAAATAACTCATAAATTCTTCATACTCCGTATGATCTAACCCATCGGCATGCGCAAAATCAGCAGATGTGTTTAAGGCAATTTGATTAGGATTTAATTGAGTTAATAATTGGGTCAATGCTTTCCATTGATCAGGCGTTTTTGCTACATCCCATGCTGCTTTTATTTCCTTTCCAACCGCATACCTAGCAATTGCATACTTTTCCAATTGATGGGTGGTGGGGTTATTATAAAATACTAAAATGGTCCTACTTCTTGCTGCAAGCCATTCGGCTGGCAACATAGTTTTGACAATAGGATCTTCGTTGTATTCCCTAGTCATCAAAACCCAACAATCTATTTTATGTTTATTCATCAGGCTTGGTAATAGATTATTTAAGCGATCGGACAAAAGTTCATTGATTATACTTGCTTGTTCTCTAACCGTTTTTACTTGTGCATGTGCTTGTAATAAAAAAAAGCAGCAAATAATCAAGGAAAATATTTTTTTCATAGGTTGTATTTGTATTGTTAAGTACCGATGAACTAAATTAAGCACTAATTTTACAATAATGAAAATTTGTTGTCGACTATTGTTTGCTTTTTTATTGCTGATTCAATTACAAGGTAAAACACAGGATAGTACCTACACCCAACTTGATACTGTATTTGTATCCGCTAATAAACTCATTCAAAAAAGAAAAGAAGTACCTATAGCAATTTCGGTGATTAATGCAAAGGAGATAAATAATGCAAACCCAACACGCATTGATTTTTTATTAAATAAAGTGAGTGGTGTTTATATGCCTAGTATTGGCAATGAGCAGCATATGATGTCCATTAGACAACCTATTTCGCTTAAAGGCTTGTACCTTTACTTAGAAGATGAAATGCCAATAAGAACCAGTGGACTCTATAGTAGCAATGCATTAATTGAAATAAATACTGGTTTTGTTGATCATATTGAAATAATAAAAGGACCCGCTTCTTCCTTATATGGCGCTGAAGCAATTGGCGGGGTAATTAATTTTTTTTCAAAACCTAGTCCTAAACGAACTGCTTTTTCCATTGCTGGTAATATTAATTCCATAGGTTTATCAAAATTAGAAGCCAATTATGGTTTCCCCAATGCGAAAGGGACTATAAATAAAAGCAGTGGTTGGTTGGTAAACCTAAATTGGACTACACAAAAAAATGGTCCCGTTGATTATAGCAATTACTCAAAAAAAGCAATGAGTATGAGGCATGATTTTTCCCTTAATAACAAATGGAAGGGATTTCAAACCCTTCAATATATAAACTACTTTGCGCAAATGACTGGTGCTGTTGATAGCATTCATTTTTTTCAGCATAATTTTAATTCCTTACAAACATTTACCTATAGAAAAATTAATGCATTAAGGTTTAGACAAAACCTAACCTACCAGTGGAATACAACCAATAGTAGTGTTTTTAATTTTATGTATCGGGACAATACCATGGACCAGAATCCAACGTATTCCATTGCTTCTACTACCAATCCTTTAAAATTTAAAGGACAAACCAATAGCAACGTATTTCATTCTTTTGTTTTTGATTTTCAACATTTGATTGAATTTCCAAAAATAAATAGCAAACTTATATTAGGTGGAAGCATTGATAATACTAAGCAACATTTAAAAGCCAACTATATTGATATCATAAAAGATACAGCACTGGGCAAGTATACTTCCTATAGTTATCCTGTGAAAGATTCAGTATTGACTTTATATGAAACGACCATTTCAAATGCGGCTTTGTATTTAAATTTTTTAGCCAATATAAATAGCCATGTCAATTTAAATATGGCGCTTAGGTATGATGCTTTTGATTATGCTTTTCACAATCAACTAAATTTTGGAACACCAAGTGCCAATAATCATTTTAATCAAATAACACCAAAACTTGGTATCACTTATCATCAACCCAATTGGGGTGGCTACTTTAACTATAGCAATGGATTTGTGCCACCTCAAATAACTGAAATATACAATACAGTTAAAGTCCCTTATTTGCTGCCACAATCCTTTCATAATATGGAACTTGGTGCTTGGCTAAAAAATAATAAATGGTACGCTGAATTTTCCTTATACCAAATGAGGGGAGAAAATGAAATAATTTCTGTAAGGCAACCTGATGGGGTAAATTTGAACCAAAATGCTGGGAGCACAAAACATATTGGTATAGAGTACCAAGTAAAATATAATTTAAATAAAAATTTTACGCTCAGTTACAATGGCACCAATGCAAATCACAATTATGTTTCTACGCTCATTAAAAATGTGAACGTAAGCGGAAACGAAATGAATGCTGCGCCAAAATTTTGGGGTATTTTAAGCGCCCAATGGAACATTCAAAATAAAATATTAATGATTTTGGATTGGCAGCACCAAGGAAATTATTTTATGGACGAGACCAATACAACGCGTTATGGTGGATTTAATATCCTAAACTACAAGCTAAACTATCATCACAAGCATTCCACTTATTGGTTGCATATTTTAAACTTAACAGACACCTATTATTCAACGATGGCAACCAAAAACTTTAGTGTAAAAGGAAATGCTGCGTACTCCTACTATTTAGGGGAGCCACGCAGCATTGCAATTGGTTATAAATGGTCCTTTGGGGGAAATTTATAAGCTATAGTTAGAAGCTATTAATTATTTTCCACTCTTATTCTCATACCACCCATTCCACCACGCATATTTTCCATTAATTTTTTCATCTCTTCTTGGAATTGGGCTTTGTTCATTTTATCACCTTTTGTTGGCTGAACCAATTCTTTTTTTGGATACTTAGCTGCAACCTCTTTAGCAGTAGTTACATTCGCGCCATTGTCCATATCTACTTCTAGGATAGCACCTGGCAAACCAGCATAATTATCAGGTCCTACAGAAGCAGCAATGTCTTCCGTGTACCATACCACCACTTCTGTTTCTTTAGGTACTATAGCAACCCCCGAACTATTTGCTGAATCACGATTGCTTCTTCCAAATCCACGACCGCCACCGCCACCAATTCTTACATTTTGTGCAGTCACTGAAGTGATTGCTTTTTTACAAAGATGCTTAGCAATGGTTTTTGTTTCTTCTGAAATTTTCCATTTTAAAGGCTTTAAAGAATCAACAATCAAAAATGTTTTTTCAAACATGGGTCTTGACTCATATTGCATTTGTGTATTTATATCAGTATACACTGCAGTTTCGGGCATACGAAACATAAAACCTTGACCTCTTCTTTCACCACCACCACCGCCACTGTTGGCAAATGGATCTGGTGCTTCGTCATCTGGTACAGAACGGAATAAACTTGATTGGTCGTTAAACAACAATTCAAATTCTGAAGTTCTAAATTCTGGAACCCTTGTTCTCATTTCTGGATCGGTAATCATCTTCCACATATTAATTTTACGTTCGTAGACAATTTTACCTTCTTTCATTTGCGCATTTGCTGCAACAAAGGCAAATAAGCCTACTAGCAAAGCAATGGATATTTTTTTCATGGTATTTTTAATATTTAAGTTTTTAAAGTTAAGTTGTTTTTGTTATTTGAAACATGGTAGGCAATTACATTCTTATCATCATTCTTTGACCACCTCCGTTGTTTCCAGCTAAGCCCGATTTTTGAAGGCTATAGGTAAATCCAACCAAGAAGTATTGATTAATCACATTATAGGATTGGTCCACAATTTGGTTTTGAGATACGTTTCTGGAAACACCTACGTTTCTATTTAAGATATCAAAGGCGCTAATTTTTAATTCGGCTCTTTTATTTTTCATAAAGAACTTAGAGATGCTTGCATTCCAAATTGGCACTGCGGTGTTGTAACCAGGAGCACGACCTTCGTTAATGGTATAATTTAAAGACTGATTTACCACAAGTTCAAATGGCAAGTAATTGGTAACATCGGCACCATATATTCTAGTTACATAGTTGGTGTTTAATGCTTTATTTAACGCATTATTTGTGGTGCTATAACTATGTCTTGCCGTTAAATTCAAATCCATTACCTCGTCTAAATTAAAGGTATAGGTGAAGCTCGGTCCAATGGACTTTGCTATTATGGAATTTAATAAGCCATTAGAGTAAGACACATTATTGTTAATTGCCCCATTTAAACCAAAATTAAAACGAGAATTAATTTTTTTCACACCAAAACCATAATTCACATTGGCAATCACCCTATATACCCCATTCACATTCACCGGTCTTGATAAGGTTACCCTACTTGGTAAAATACTATCGTAATTAACGATGGAGTTGTCTACAAACTGCGCATTTAACAACGCAAAGAAATTGCGTTGCGCTAAAATTTTAGTAGAAAAATAGCTTATGTTAATATTGTTGGTGTAGCTTCTTTTTAAGTCAGGATTACCAATGGTTTGGTTGTTGATATTGCTTTGATCCAACACAGGTTGCAATTGCGTAATGGATGGTTGACTCGTTGAAGTACGATAATTAAATCGGAAGTTTTGTGTTTGAGAAAAATTATAGACAAAATTAGCACTTGGTAAGATGTCTTTAAAATCATGCTTAATTTTTGTGCTAGCTGATGTATTCTCTCCATTTAAATAAGCGTCCTGTAGTGAAAAGCCAGTAGAAAAATTATATTTCTTTTGGTTTAAACGATAATTCATGCCTGCGCCAGAATAAGTATACTCACTATTGTATTCGTTGGTAAGTCTTGTATTTAAAGCGTCGTACAAGCCTGTTCCACTATTTTTATCGTACACTTTTTTACTTGTTGAACCAATATTTAAATTGATAAATGTATTAAACTCTAATAAAGATTTTTTACTAATCGGTTCCGTATACACTAAGTTGGCTGAATAAGCTTGTGAAAGTCCTTTTCGATTATTTTTTTGATCTAAAATTGAATCCTTGGTTTTTACACCACCGGTATAATACAATTGATCTGTAAATTGGCTTCCGTCAGACATTGAATTGTTAAAGCTTTGTGTAATGGTTGAGGAAATAGTACGTCCCTTTTTTGCTAATTTTTTTCTTAATAACAAAGTATTTGAAACACTAAATGCATCTGTAACATTTGATGAATTTGAACTTGTACCATTGGTCAAAGTGCCATCAGGCAGCATGGTATTGGTTGCTGAAATACTATTTGAGGTATTTTTTTGTGCCGAAATACTAGGTGTGTATTTATAAGAAAAAGATTCAGATACCTTATTATCAATGGTCATACCTAATCTAACCTGTTGATTTCTACTTATTGAATTAGATAAACTGCTTCGGTTAAATAAATTACCAGGCGTTAAATTTTGTGTATAAGACTTACTGATATTGTTTCTTTCTACATCACTCGCATTGGAGTTGATGTTAAAATCCATTTTGCCACTATTCAATAAATTGGAGTAATTACCGCCCAATGAGTAAGTGTTAGCAACACCCTGTGCATTGGCATCGGTACCACCACTTCCACCACCAAAATTCAAAGTGGCTCCGCCGCCGCCTCTTCCGCCTCCACCGCCACCTGAGAAATTGGAAATATCGCCGTTTGAAAAGGATTGTCTGTTGGTATTGTTGGCAGTTGCAATTACTGAATATTGTTCGTCGTTGTTAATTCTGTTTACATTGCCTTGTCCATCAAACCTGCCTGGAACACCTGCACTACCATTTATTTTTCCAAAAGTAGATTGCTTACGATCCTTCTTGGTTTTAATATTAATAGCTGTTTCTTCATTACCATCATCTATTCCTGTAAACATCGCTTGATCTGATTTACGATCATATACTTGAATTTTATCTACCGCATCAGCAGGTAAATTTTTAGTGGCCATTTTAGGATCTCCCGTAAAAAACTCTTTACCATTCACATATACCTTGGTTACCGATTTCCCGTTTACTGTAATGGCACCTGATTTATCTACTTCAATGCCCGGCATCTTTTTTAACATATCTTCCACCACGGCATTGGGTACTGTTTTGAAATTTTCAGAATTAAATTCAATAGAATCCCCATTAATCACCACTGGAGGACGACGCGCAGTAACGGTCACTTCCGATAATTTACTTGCATCGGTTAAATAAATATTACCCAATGATAAAGTTGGCGTTGATCCCACTTTAATCCCTAACCATAAATGCGCGTAGCCCACATAGGAAACAGATAATAGGTATTTCCCTGGCGCAATATTTTTAAAACGGAAAAAGCCATCTTCGTCTGCTCTTGTAAAGTTTAATAAAGAAGAATCGGTTGCTTTTGCAATAGAAACTGTTGCCGAATTAAGGCTTTTCTTTAATACGCTATCCATGACCGTTCCCTCAATGGTTACATTTTGAGCGTTGGCTTGATTTCCTAATAAAAGGCTACTCGCTAAAACGAATAGGAAAAATATCTTATTTATCATAGGGATAAAATTACGACCGAATTCGTAAACCTCGAAAAAAATGCCTCAAAATAAGGGGTTTTTACACCAATTAAAGGATGCGTGGATAAGCGGTAACTTATTCGTTTGAAATCTTCGGCATTTATGCAGGTTTTACTAACTTTCATTAAAATAATAATGTTATGAGAATTGCATGTTTGATCCTATTAGCAAGCATTGGTTTAATGCAAGCAAATGCACAGTCCGTTGGTTCGGCAAAAAAAGACAGTACCGTATTTTCCAGCTTTAAGGGACTTCCTTTAAAAGCCACCAGAGCTATCCCTTTAAAAACCAATGAAGGCACTTGGACTTCGGTAAATATTAGTCCCGATGGCAAAACCCTTGTTTTTGATTTAATGGGGGACATTTACACCCTTCCAATGGAAGGGGGAAAAGCAACACCTGTAACAAAAGGGATAGCTTATGATAACCATCCAAGTTTTAGCCCTGATGGAAAAAGAATTTTATTTATTTCGGACCGAAGTGGTGCCGAAAATTTATGGTATATAGATATAGAGAAAAAAGATACGGTTGCTTTAACCGATGATAATAACCAAAACTTTCCGGGTGCCGTTTACACACCTGATGGAAATTATATTGTGTATACCAAGGGTCGAAGAAATACAAAATTATACTTAATGCATAAAAATGGCGGAGCAGGTACGCAACTTATTTCCATGCCTTTAACATTAAAAACAATTGATCCAGCCGTAAGTGCCGACGGTAGATATATTTATTATTCTTCCAGAACCAGTGCATGGAACTATAATGCCATGTTGCCACAATACAGCATTGGCGTATATGATAGAGAAAAAGGAAATACAAGAACCATTGCTTCAAGATACGGTTCTGCATTTACACCTGTATTATCTAAGGATGGTAAATGGTTGGTGTATGGTTCTCGATTTGAAGATAAAACTGGATTGGTAAAAAGAAATTTAGCAACCGGCGAAGAAACTTGGTTGGCTTATCCAGTTCAAAGAGATGATCAAGAATCCATTGCAGTATTAGGTGTTTTACCTGCCATGACATTCACACCCGACAGTAAATTTTTAATCACTTCTTATGGTGGGAAAATTCATAAAATAAATATTGAAACCGCAGCGCAAGAGGACATTGCGTACACGGTAGATGCAACCATTGAAATGGGACCGGAAGTATTTTTTAAATACCCGGTGTCTGATACCCTTGCTACCAAAGCAACACAAATAAGAGACGCGGTTCCTTCACCAGATGGAAAAAAATTAGCATTCACCGTTTTAAATAGGTTGTATGTAATGGATTATCCTGGAGGCGCACCAAAAAGAGTAACAAAAAATAATTTTACCGAAGCACAACCAGCATGGCATCCTAATGGAAAAACGATTTATTTTTCTACTTGGAATAAAAAAGGTGGAAGCATTCATAGTATAGATTTAGCCACTAATAAGGAAACAGAAATTACCAAACAAAATGCTTTATACCAAGGTGTAGTAGTGGACCCAACAGGCAAGCGTTTGGTGTTTAATCGCACTTCTGCACAAAAGTTTTTAGATTCAAAAGACCCAACATATAATGATGACGAGGATGATTTATGTTGGCTAGATTTATCCAATGGAGAAATTCATGTAATTGACAAAGCCAATGGAAGATCTAATGCGCATTTTGTAAATAATGAAAATAGGATTTACTTAAATAACAATGGTAAATTGTTGTCAATTCAATGGGAT
>Ga0114962_10002950_pt1 | contig 13935 bp, 15 predicted proteins | sample C_130820_MF_Meta_FD_87017 | JGI IMG/M metagenome (GOLD analysis project Ga0114962, IMG submission 87017) | Freshwater microbial communities from Lake Croche, Canada to study carbon cycling - C_130820_MF_MetaG | ecosystem: Environmental > Aquatic > Freshwater > Lake | place: Lake Croche, Canada... | reverse complement strand
GTTGAACTGCATGAACACGTTGTTCCAAATCTCAATAAAGCGGTCGCCATCTTCCTCGGGGCTACCGGGCGGGCCGCCGGGGATGTGGTCGCCGTGGTCGTAAAAAATTTCAGAGCACGGGCCGCAAGGGCCGGTGTCGGCCATCATCCAAAAGTTGTCGCTCTTGTAGCGCCCACCTTTGTTGTCGCCAATGCGGATGATGCGGTTTTCCTGCTTGAGGCGCTCAGGTGTCCAACCCGCTTTGACGAAAATTTCTTCCCATATGTCATGCGCCTCGTCGTCTTCGATGTAAACGGTGGCATAGAGCTTGTCAGCCGGCAGTTGGTACACCTCGGTCAGCAACTCCCAAGCCCATGTCAGGCTTTCGCGCTTGAAGTAGTCGCCAAACGACCAGTTGCCCAGCATCTCAAAGAAGGTGTGGTGGCGCGCGGTGTAGCCCACGTTTTCCAAGTCGTTGTGTTTGCCCCCTGCACGCAAGCAAGCTTGCACCGAGGCCGCCCGCACATACGAGCGCTTGTCCGAGCCCAAAAACACGTCTTTGAACTGCACCATGCCCGAGTTGGTGAACATGAGGGTGGGGTCGTTGCCCGGCACCAAGGGGCTGGAAGCCACCACGGTGTGGCCTTTGGCGGCGAAAAAGTCGAGGAAACTTTGCCGGATGTCGGCAACAGAAAAAGTGGCTGAAGTCATGCAGAATTTTATGCCATGATTAGCGTTGACCTTTTAACCACGATGGCAACCTCATGGATATGCAAACCTCACCTCTGGCCCTGCTCAAAGACCCCAGCTTGCTCAAAACCGATGGGCTGATCAATGGCGAATGGGTCAAAGGCTTGCACCGCTTTGATGTGCTCGACCCCAGCAACGGGCGCAAACTGGCCGACGTTGCCAACCTCGGTCCCGATGACGCCACCCGCGCCATTGCCGCTGCCGACGCCGCATGGCCCGCATGGCGCAGTAAAACCGCCAAAGAACGCAGCATTTTGTTGCGCAAGTGGTATGACTTGTTGATGGCGAACGTGGAAGATTTGGGCCGCATCCTCACTGCTGAACAAGGCAAGCCCTACGCCGAGGCCAAGGGCGAAGTGGCTTATGGCGCCAGCTTTGTCGAGTGGTACGCCGAAGAAGCCAAGCGTGTCAATGGCGAAACCCTGCCGCAGTTTGACAATAACCGCCGGCTCATGGTGTTGCAGCAACCCATTGGGGTGTGTGCCGCCATCACGCCTTGGAATTTCCCCTTGGCCATGATCACGCGCAAAGTAGCCCCTGCTTTGGCTGCGGGCTGCCCCGTCATCATCAAACCTGCCGAACTCACCCCGCTGACCGCTTTGGCGGCTGCCGAACTGGCGCTTCGTGCAGGCTTGCCCGCCGGTGTGTTGAATGTGCTGACAGCCGACAGCGCCAACAGCATTGCAGTGGGCAAAGTGTTTTGCGCCAGCGACACAGTGCGCCACATCAGCTTCACCGGTTCCACCGAAGTGGGGCGCATTCTCATGGCGCAGTCTGCACCCACTGTGAAAAAACTGGCCCTGGAGCTGGGTGGCAATGCGCCCTTCATCGTGTTTGACGATGCCGATATTGACTCTGCGGTCGAGGGCGCGATGATCAGCAAATTTCGCAACGCAGGGCAAACCTGTGTGTGCGCTAACCGCATTTATGTGCAAGATGGTGTTTACGAAGCTTTTGTGCAAAAGTTTGCCGCCAAAGTTGCCACCCTGACAGTGGGCAACGGTTTTGCCGAAGGCGTGACGCAAGGCCCCTTGATTGAGGAGGCGGCCATTGAGAAAGTTCAGCGCCATGTGGCTGATGCCGTCAAACAAGGTGGGCGTTTGCTGGCCGGTGGTAAAAAACTGCAAGGTCAGTTTTTCGAACCCACCGTCATCGCCGACGCCAAGGCCAGCATGTTGTGCGCCAAGGAAGAAACCTTTGGTCCGTTTGCACCGGTGTTTCGTTTCTCAACAGAACAAGAAGCGATTGATGCCGCCAACCACACCGAATTTGGTTTGGCCAGTTACTTTTACAGCCGCGATGTGGGGCGTATTTACCGCGTCGCAGAAGCTTTGGAGTACGGCATGGTAGGTATCAATGTGGGTGTCATTGCCACCGAACACGTCCCCTTTGGCGGCGTGAAACAGTCAGGCTTGGGCCGCGAGGGCTCTTCGCATGGCATGGCCGAATACTTGGAATTGAAATATATTTGTATTGGTGATATATTGCAGAAATGACGAAAATTGATATTTTTCAAAACAAAATAATCAATTTAGACAAATTTATTTAAATTTAGTAGTTATTTAAATAAATAACAACCTTTGTCAATAACTGTTATTATTTTTTGTGTATGGACAATCACATTTATATTCGTTTTTTAACTTTGCTTCACTCCATCGAGGGTAAGGGTGAAATTCCCGTTTTGGACCTTGACGCCAAGAAGTTGTTAGAGACTATTGCTGTTCGCCATTCTCAAGGCAAGCCACTGACCGTAACAGAAGCCATGGCAATGTCTCATATTGCTTCGCCCGCCACAATTCACCGCAAGCTCGACGTGCTGCGTGAAATCGGCATGATCGATACGCAATTTGAAGGAAGCAATCGCCGCACTAAATTTTTAGTGCCAACGCCCCTCGCGGTTCAGTACTTTCAAACGCGCAGCAAGGCCATGGACCAAGCTATGGCACAAATCCCCTAACTGGGATTTTTACTCTAACTAAATCAGCTTCACCCCGGTCTTGCTCTGCAAGAACTCACGGGTCACGCCGTCGGCAAGTTCGACCACTTTCAAACCTTCAGGGGTCACGTCCATCACGGCCAAATCAGTGATGATGCGGTCGACCACGCCCACGCCTGTCAAGGGCAAGGTGCATTGCGGCAGAATTTTCAAGTCCTCGGTGCCGTCTTTTTTCTTGGCCACATGCTCCATCAAGATGATGACGCGTTTGACGCCGGCCACCAAATCCATGGCGCCGCCCATGCCTTTGACCATCTTGCCGGGGATCATCCAGTTGGCCAGATCGCCCTTTTCGCTTACCTGCATGGCACCCAAAATCGACAGGTTGATCTTGCCGCCTCGGATCATGGCAAAGCTGTCGTGGCTGCCAAAAATTGATGTGCCCGCCAAGGTGGTGACGGTTTGTTTACCGGCATTGATCAGGTCGGCATCCACATGGTCTTCATTGGGAAAAGGGCCAATGCCCAACATGCCGTTCTCAGACTGCAACCACACCTCTATGTTGCTCGGCACATGGTTGGCCACCAGCGTAGGAATGCCGATGCCGAGATTGACATAAAAACCGTCTTCTAATTCGTGGGCAGCACGTGCTGCCATTTGGTCTTGGCTCCAACTCATGGTCAGACTCCCGCTTTCTCAGTGATGGTTCTTTTTTCAATGCGTTTTTCGGGGTGGGCGTTCAGCACAATGCGGTGCACATAAATACCTGGCAAATGCACATGATCGGGGTTCAATTCGCCGACCTCGACGATTTTTTCCACTTCCACCACACAGACTTTGCCTGCCATGGCCACGGCAGGGTTGAAGTTGCGAGCGGTTAAGCGAAATTGCAAATTACCCACGCGGTCGGCGGCATAGGCTTTGACCAAGGACACATCGGGTACCAAGGAGCGCTCCATGACGTAGGTTTCGCCATCAAATTCGCGCAATTCTTTGCCATCAGCCACGACCGTTCCCACACCGGTTTTGGTGAAAAACGCGGGAATACCTGCGCCACCAGCACGCAGCTTTTCAGCCAAGGTGCCTTGCGGGGTGAACTCCAGTTCGAGTTCACCTGCCAAATATTGACGTTCAAACTCTTTGTTTTCACCCACGTAGGAGGAAATCATTTTTTTGATCTGACGGGTTTGCAGCAACAGCCCCAAACCAAAATCGTCAACACCTGCGTTGTTGGAGATGGCGGTGAGGTTTTGCACCTTGCTGTCGCGTAAAGCGGCGATCAAGGCTTCGGGGATGCCGCACAAACCAAACCCACCCACAGCAATCAACTGTCCATCGTGGACCAGCCCATCAAGCGCGGCAGACGCACTGGGAAACAACTTATTCAAATCACTCTCCTTGCTGCAATGCGGCGATTCTAGGCGCATGCCATTTTTAAGCGGCCTGTGTGCTGGGCATAATCAAGTCAAATGGAGACGATATGAACCGCTACCCTGCCCCAGAAATCAAAGACATGCCTGAAGACATTCGCGCCAAAGTCTTGGAAGTTCAAGAAAAAGCTGGTTTTGTTCCACAGGTTTTTCTGACACTTGCACGTCGGCCTGCCGAATGGCGGGCTTTTTTCGCCTATCACGATGCGCTGATGCTGCGTGAGGACAGTGGCCTGACAAAGGGCGAGCGTGAAATGATTGTCACCACCACCAGCGCAGCCAACCACTGCTTGTATTGCGTGGTGGCACACGGTGCGATTTTGCGGATTTATGAGAAAAAGCCCTTGGTGGCTGACCAAGTAGCCACCAACTACCGCAAGGCAGACATCAGTGCGCGCCAACGTGCCATGCTCGACTTTGCGATGAAGGTGTGTTTACACAGCGATGAAATTGAAGACGCCGACTTCGCGCCTTTGCATGCCCATGGCTTCAATGACGAGGACATTTGGGACATTGCAGCGATCACGGCGTTTTTTGGTTTGTCCAACCGCATTGCCAGCTTTTCAAACATGTTGCCCAACCCCGAGTTTTACCTGATGGGACGCATTCCTAAAGAGAAAAAAACCTGAACCAGCTTAGGCAGACTCTAAGCTACGCACCAACTGGGCCATGAGCAAATCGACCAGTTGGTCCTCAAATGCGGCTGAATCCATGGCCTTGAATCGCTCGAGCGAGGCGCTGCGCAAACAACCCATCAACGAGCGACTGAGCACAAACATTTGCGTCTCATCCAACACCGGCAGCAAAGGGTGCTTGAGGTATGTCAAACACGCCATTAAACGCTCCACCATTTTTTGCACTGAAGAGGCTGTCTCCTCGGGTTGTTCCAGCAACCAACACAAACGGTTCATGGCACGTCGGTAGTTTTTGCCCAGCGCAAACCCTTGTATGCTGATATGCACATACTGGCGCACAAAGGCTGCAGGGTTGATGTCCTCGGGGTCTTGGCTGCACTCGATGGAGAACAAATAACTTTCGAGCTCACGCAACACCAAGGTGCGACCATGTTCGGACATGGCACGAAAAATAGCCTCTTTGCTGGAAAAGTATTGGTACAAGGTGCCCACAGAAAAGCCAGCCTTGGCCGCAATTTTGTTGGTCGTGAGTCCACTGACCCCTTCTTTGTCAACAATTTGCGAAGTGGCTTCAAAGATAGCGTCAATGGTGAGTTGAGCGCGTTTTTGAGTAGGTTGTTTGCGCATGATCTGCGCAGACAACTCGTGGGGAAGCGTCACTGTTCGTTATCTCCGTCAGTCACCACCTGGTGCGGTGAGACAGACAAATAATAACCATAAAATGTAAATAATAATAATTAATCAAATATTTAGATTGATATATGAAAGTTTGTTCAAAAGACTTTCAAGATGACGGGACCTTCGTTGGATGGTCATACCGAAAAACCGTCATCTGCAGAAATGATGGCGCCATTGATGAAATCGCTTTGCGGGCTGGCCAACATCACCAGCACAGCATCAAGATCGTGGGTTTGCCCAAGTCGTTTTTTGGGAAACATGTTCACCAATTTTTTGCCTTGCTCAGTCTCCCAATGGTGGTGGTTGATTTCTGTGTCGATGTAGCCTGGGCAAATCGCATTCACATTGATGCCGTACCTGCCCCATTCGATGGCCATGGCTTTGGTCATTTGCACCACCGCCGCTTTGCTCATGCAGTAGACGCCGATTTGCGGCAAAACGCGAAGCGCCGCAGCCGAAGCAATGTTGATGATGCGCCCGCCTGCGTAAGTGCCCGGCAACACGCCTTTGGATCTGGCCAACATGCGTTTGCCTACCGCCTGTGCCACGAAAAATGAACCCCGCACATTCGTGTCGAATATGAAGTCGAAGTCTTCCTCACGCACATCTTGCAGGCGCTGGGTGGCACTGACGCCAGAGTTATTGATCAAAATATCGATAGGCCCCACATCGGCTTCTGCCTGCGCCACTGCAGCCTCAATGCTGTTCATGTCGGTGACGTCCAAACTGACCACATGGGCGTCACCACCTTGTGCTTCGATGTCGGCACGCAACGTCTTTAAGCGCTCGACACGCCGACTTGCCAGGACCACCGCCGCACCAGCACTTGCCAAGGTACGCGCAAACTGCTCCCCTAAACCACTGGAGGCTCCGGTGACCAGAGCCACCCGTCCGGATAAATCGAGGCTGTAGGCCATGTTGAACTCCTGAAGAACAAAAAATCACTGGGGAAAATGCCCATGCAATGTGGACAAGGCATTATGGCGATTTGCGCATGACACTGAGAATAGAATCTGTCGCTGCAATGACATCCCCTACCTCTCTTTTATGACTCCCCAAGATCTGCTCGAAAAATTCGGCCCCCGCGAAGCGATGGATTACGACCTTGTGGTGGTCGGCGGCGGCCCTGGCGGTTTGGCCACCGCCATTCGCCTCAAGCAACTCTGCGTAGAAAAAGGCCACGACCTGTCGGTGGTGGTGCTTGAAAAGGGTTCTGAGCCTGGGGCGCATATTTTGTCCGGTGCTGTCATGGACCCCAGTGCCATGAACGAGCTGTTTCCCGACTGGAAAAATTTGGGTGCGCCTTTGAACCAAGCTGTCAATGGCGACGAGCTGCTGATTCTTTCAGAAGATGGTGCCACCTCGGTGCCTTCTTGGCTCATGCCGCGCAATTTTCACAACGATGGCTGCTACGTGGTGTCGCTCAGCAATGTCACCAAGTGGCTGGCTCAGCAAGCGGAGAATTTAGGCGTGGAAATCTTCCCAGGCTTTACCGCGGCCGAAGTGCTCTACAACGAGGACGGCTCGGTCAAAGGTGTGGCCACCGGCCATGTGGGCTTGGGCAAAGACGGACAACCCACTGACAACTTCCAACTCGGCATGGACTTACACGCCAAATACACCATCTTTGCCGAAGGTGCGCGTGGTCATTTGGGCAAGCAAGTCATTGAGCGTTTCAAACTCAACCACGGCAAAGACACACAAACCTTTGCCATCGGCATCAAAGAATTGTGGGAAGTCGACCCCGCCTTGGCCCAGCCTGGCTTGGTGGTTCACACCTCGGGTTGGCCCATCACCGACAACAGTTTTGGCGGTGGTTTTCTCTACCACTTAGAAGGTAACCAAGTCACCCTGGGCTTTGTATTGGGACTCGATTACACCAATACCTACATGAGCCCTTTCGAGGAAATGCAGCGCTGGAAAACCCACCCCAGCATTGCCAAGCATTTAAAGGGCGGCAAACGCCTTGGTTATGGCGCACGAGCGATCAACAACGGCACACCACAAGCCCTGCCTAAAACGGTGTTTCCTGGGGGCGCCCTCATTGGGTGCGATGCGGGTTACCTGAATGCGGCTCGCATCAAGGGCAGCCATGCGGCCATCAAGTCAGGCATGTTGGCAGCCGAAGCCGCCTTTGTCGCCATTGCTGAAGGCCGCTCCCACGATGAACTCACCGCCTACCCCACGCACTTTGAAAACAGCTGGCTACACAAAGAATTGCACCAAACCCGTAACTTCAAAAATTGGTTCAAAAAAGGCAAGCTGATCGGTCAGTTCATGACCGGTGTAGAGCAATTTGCTTTGCCTAAAATCGGTGTAAGCACCCCGCCTTGGACCTTACATAACCACAAAGCCGATCACAACAGCTTGAAGCCTGCTTCGCAGTGCCAAGCCATTGCCTACCCCAAGCCCGATGGCGTGATCAGCTTTGACAAGCTCTCTAGCGTTTTCATCAGCAACACCAATCATGAAGAGAATCAACCGGCACACTTGACACTGAAAGACAGCGCAGTGCCTGTCAGCATCAACCTTTCCACCTACGATGGGCCCGAGGGGCGTTACTGCCCTGCCGGTGTTTACGAATACATCAAAACCGCTGAAGGCAAAGACCAGTTGCAAATCAATGCACAAAACTGTGTGCATTGCAAAACCTGCGACATCAAAGACCCCACACAAAACATCGTGTGGGTCACGCCCGAAGGTGGCGGTGGCCCCAACTACGCAGGCATGTGACCATGACCCAATACCACGCAGAACACACATGGGTGCGCACCGAAGGCAATTTCGCTTGGGTGGGCATTACCGTTCACGCCCAAGAGAACTTGGGGGATATTGTCTTTGTCGAACTTCCTCCCCTTGGGGCTGCTTTTGCACAAGGCAGCGTGATGGGCGTTGTCGAGTCTGTCAAAGCGGCGGCAGATGTGCACATGCCTGCCAGCGGCAAAGTGTTGGAGGTCAATGAAGCTTTAAGGGCAGACCCCTCTTTGGCTAACAGCGACCCCGAGGGCGAGGGCTGGTTTTGCAAGGTTGAACTCAGCCATACCGCAGAGTTGGATGGGTTGATGGACGCTTCAGCGTATCTGGCTCTCGCCGGTTAATCAACCCAGCGCCTGTCCCAACCTTGCAATTCCTTCTTTGATCTTTGCCACATCTGCGGTGGCAAAACTCAGGCGAATGGCAGAGGTGTCTGGGTTGTTGGCAAAAAAAGGCGCACCCGGCACAAAAGCCACGCCTTTTTCAATGGCACGCTTGGCCAATTCGCTACCGTCTTTCAACTTGCCACCAGCGCCCGTGAGTTGTGCCCAAAAAAACAGCCCGCCTTGCGGTTGACTGAACGACAAGGCGTCACCTAGTTCTTGCTTCAAAGCTTCACCCATGGCTTGGGCTCGCTCGGCGTAAACACGGCGCACATTCGCCAAGGTGGCGGGCATTCGGCCCGCCTTGAGGTATTGCGCGGCAGTGGCTTGGGCAAAGGTCGAGGTATGCGCATCGCTGAACTGTTTGCACATGGTGGCGCGGGCCAAAAGTTCTGCTGGGGCAATCATCCAACCCAAACGCAGACCAGGTGACAGCACCTTGCTGAGAGACCCACAATGCACCAACCAATCGCGGCTGCCAGGCACTTGCTCGCTGAGCGCCAGCAAAGAAGGCGGTGGCGGTTCAGCGAAATACAAATCGCCGTAAGGGTCGTCTTCCACGACAACTGTTTGGTATTTGACGGCGAGTTCCAAGACCTTCAGACGTCGCGGCAAGCTCATCGTTGCGCCGCTGGGGTTACCAAACGTGGGGATCAAATAGACCAGCTTAGGTTGGTGCTTGACCATCATCTCTTCAAGCTTGTCGACTTGGACGCCATCAGCATCAATAGGCACACCGATGACTTGGGGACCATACAACCTGAAGCATTGGATGGTGGCCAAAAAAGTGGGGCCCTCCACCAAGACAACGTCATCGGGGTTGATCAAGGTTTTGGCCACCAAGTCCAAAGCCTGTTGGCTGCCAGTGGTAACGATCAGCCCCTCAGGGCTTAAACCCTTGACGCCTTTGCTGGCCATGAAGGCCGCGAGTTGTTCACGCAAGGGGTTGTAGCCTTCGGTCGCGCCATATTGCAACGCCGCACCGGGCTCCTCTGTCAAAGCACGTTCGCTGGCTTGGCGTATCCCTTGGACATCGAACATGGCGCTGTCGGGGAAACCACCCGCAAAGCTGATGATGCCGGGCTTACCCAACAATTTAAACAGTTCGCGAATGGCAGAGGTTTCTACGTTATTGAGGCGATCGGCAAATTGCATAAGGTGATAATTGGGATCTGACCCCGATTTTTGAAATGAAAAAAGAGCACATAGAGGCGTTTTTTGCGACGCTCAAAGCAGCGAATCCCCAGCCCCAAACGGAGTTGGAATATACCAGTGTGTTTGAGTTGCTGGCGGCTGTGCTGCTGAGTGCGCAAGCCACTGACGTGGGCGTCAACAAGGCTACGCGACATCTGTTTGCGGTGGCCAACACCCCTCAAAAAATCGTCGCCTTGGGTCTGCAAGGTTTAGAGCAGTACATCAAAACCATTGGTTTGTTTCGCAGCAAAGCCCGCCACCTGATGCAAACCTGCCACATGCTGGTGGACTTGCATGGGGGTGAAGTTCCACGCAGCCGTGAGGCTTTGGAAGCCTTGCCTGGCGTGGGGCGTAAAACCGCCAACGTGGTCTTGAATGTGGCGTTTGGAGAAGCCACCATGGCAGTGGACACGCATATTTTTCGCTTGGGCAACCGCACCGGTTTGGCACCAGGTGCCACCCCTTATGAAGTGGAAATGGGTTTACTCAAACGTATTCCTGCAGCCTACATGGTCGATGCCCACCATTGGCTGATTTTGCATGGCCGCTATGTATGCCAAGCCAGAAAGCCGCTGTGTTGGCAATGTCAGGTCGCTCACTGCTGCGACTTCAAACCCAAAACACCTCAGCCCACCTGAAACTATTCCTCCAGATGATCATGCGCCATCTGAATGGCTTGTTTCAAAATACCCAAATCACCCACATGGTTGGCCAACACCAAAATCAAACGCGCATTAAGCAAATGGCTTTGGGACTCGCTCAAGCCTTGGTGTGCATCCATCAAGGCTTCGTAAAAAGCGTCGCCCGGCTCAAAGTCGCCGCGCACAGATGAGCCGCTGTCATGGAAATTGGCTTGGGTGTTTAAAGCGGTCATGGTGGGTTCATTCCAAATAGGCTTTGAGCTTACCAAAGCAGCTGCCCGTCACAGGGGCAAAACCACCCACTGGCCAGCGACTTGGTGAACAGCCATGCGCTGCTGAAAAACATCCCTCAACGCTTGGTGTAACAAGGGGCTATCGGGCGGGGCTTGAATTTGAATGCGCCCTTGGTCCATCAACACCACCTGATCTGCTCGCAAAGCCAAGTTCAGGTCGTGCAACACACTCACCACCGTGGTGTGCTGCTGCGTCAACGCACGAATGGTTTGCAGCCAATCGGATTGATGCGGTATATCGACGTTGGCAATCGGTTCGTCCATCAGCAACACAGGCGCTTGCACTGCCAAAGCTCTGGCCAACAACACCCGTTGTCGCTCACCCCCCGATAGCTGTTCAAGGGTTCTGTCTTTCAAGTGCAGAAGTTGCAATGTGTTTAACCATGTGTTCACACAGTCATGGTCTTGTTCACTTGCCCCCGACCATGCGGTTTGGTAGGGCAAGCGGCCCAGCATCACCACATCAAACACAGACAAATCATCGCTGCCCGTTGCTTGCTGGCCTAACCATGCCAAACAACGTGCACGCTCTTTGGCAGGCAAAGCAGCCAAAGGTCGGCCCTGAAAATGCAGTTCGCCCGTGCTGGGCAGCAAGCCAGCCAAGGCCATTAACAAGGTGGATTTTCCAGCGCCATTGGGCCCCACGATACATGTCCATTGACCTTCGGGCACAGACAAGGAAACACCTTGTACGACAGCAGTTGCGCCCAACTTCACCTGCAGGTCTTTGGTGGTGATGGCGTAGGGGGTCATGACGACATCGCTTTCATGGGAGGCGAATGGAGTCGCCAAAGCAAATAGCCGCCGCCCAACACGCCTGTGAGCACACCCACGGGCAACTCTTGCGGCGCCCACAAAGCCCTGGCCAAGATATCCGCCGTGGCCAATAACACGCCGCCCATCAAGGCTGACAACACCAGTAAGGGTGCAGTGCGCCCGTTGACACGCGACCGTACCAAATGGGGTGCGACCAAACCGACAAAGGCCACCAAGCCTGTTTGCGCCACCGCCGTGGCAGTGGCCAATCCCATCACAGCCAACAGTGCAACCCTTAAGGGCGCCACACGCAAGCCCAAACTTTGTGCGGTGGATTCACCCAAACGCAAGCCATCCAACAAAGGACTCAGCCACCAAGAGACACACAGACACAGCACCAGCACACCAGCCATCAACACGCAAGCCTGATCACTCAACATACTGGTGTTGCCTAACAAAAATGATTGCATCGCGGGCAAGGTCTGCGGAAAAGCCAAGTTCACCAACGAAGTGACCGCCCCCAGGACAACACCCACGACCACCCCAGCCAACAACAAACGCAAGGTCTGCTCAACGCCTCGGGCAAGCAGCAAAGTCAGCAATACCGCGACCCACGCCCCTATGAAGGCCATGCCGGTCAGCCCCAAGCGAAACCACCATTGCATGGCTTGCGAGAGTTGTGCTGATTCGACTGCGCCCCACAACCCCAAGGCCAAGGCGATGGCCACCCCCAAAGAAGCGCCTGAGGCACTGCCCAACAAATAAGGATCGGCCAAAGGGTTGCGAAACAAGCCTTGGGACAAAGCACCCGCCAAGCCTAGCAATGCCCCTGCCAACCACGCACCCACACTGCGCGGCAAACGAATGTCTTGCACGATGGGGTCTTGCCAATCGAGTTGCCACTCCCAACCCAAACTGCCCGTCATCAAGCCCATGCACAACAGCACGAAAGACAAGACGATTAAGCTGACGGTAAGGGCGTAAGGGGGTTTCATGAGGCGAAGCTGCGTTTGACACAGTCACTGATGAGTTGGGCCGCTTCGCCCAAGCGCGGCCCAGGACGCACCAGCATATCGGCTTGGGAAGCGGCTAAAGCACATACACGGTGGTGCTTGATCGCATCCACGCCCGACCACCCAGGGCGCTGCGAAAGCTGACGCACCATGGGTTGCGCCAACACAATGAGTTGCGGGTTGGCGCGAACCACAAACTCGGGATTGAGTTGCGGGAAAGCGCCCATGCTGATGGGCACAATATTGTTCAAACCCAACTGACGCATGATGTCGCCAATGAACGAGGCTTCGCCTGCCGCATAGCCGCCTGTGCTGGCTTCCAAATACACCGAGGCGTTCAAAGCACGCACGGGCATTTGCGTTTTCGCACGATTGACTTGCTGTTGAATGGACTGCCACACGACATCGGCTTGTCCTTGCGCGTCAGGCAATTGCAGCAACACCGCCACCGTTCGCAGCACGCGCTCAACATCGTTGTAGGTTTGCGGCTCTAGCGCCACCACAGCAATACCCAAAGCCTCTAGGCGGTGGATGATGCGCGCAGACTTGGCGAGCAACACCACATCGGGTTTGAGACGCACCAAAGCTTCCAATTGCGTGTCATCCAACCCGCCTAACTTTGGCAGGGCTTTGACCGAGGCAGGCCAGTTGGCGTGTTTGTCAGTTCCCACCAAACGACTGCAAGCACCCAAAACACACACTGTTTCAGCCAACGAAGGCAGCAAGGTGACGATACGCTTTGGCGCTTGAGAAAGTGTCACCGCCACTTGGCGGTCATCGACCACCGTCACCGCCGACGCGACTTGCAGCCACGAAACGACAGAGGCTAAAAATAAGCGCTTAAGCATGGACTTGCACCCAGTTGGCAATGGTGCGATGGAGTTGGCTCACACCATCGGTCAATGCGGCAGGGCCGGGTTGCAAGATGTCGGCAGATTTGATTTCAAAAATTTGGTTGTTTTTGACAGCAGGCACCTCTGCCCAACCCTCGCGGGCAGCCACTTTTTCGGGGCGAAATTTCTTGCCGCACCAAGAGCCAATGATGATGTCGGGACTGCGCTTGACGATGTCTAATGGGTCGGCAATGATGCGGTCTTTGCCCATGGACTGCAACGCGAGCTCAGGAAAACAATCGTCCCCGCCAGCAATTTGAATGAGTTCGGACACCCAACGAATAGCGCTGATGGGCGGCTCGTCCCATTCTTCAAAATACACCTTGGGGCGTTTGGTAAAACTTTGCGATTGCGTCTTGATGGTTCGTAAATGCTGTTGCATGGTCTCAATTCGTTGCAAGCCTTGTGCTGCTTCACCCACCATGGCAGCCACTTGGTAGAGCATTGAAAAAATCTCGTCCACGCTGCGCTGATTGAACACTGTTACCTGCACACCATGGCGAATCAACTGCGCAGCAATATCGGCTTGCAGGTCTGAAAAACCAAACACACAGTCAGGCTTCAAGGCCAAGATTTTGTCGATCTTGGCGCTGGTGAATG